>Ga0247807_10001218_pt1 | contig 15321 bp, 14 predicted proteins | sample UWRJL074202C1_FD_179931 | JGI IMG/M metagenome (GOLD analysis project Ga0247807, IMG submission 179931) | Plant litter microbial communities from Arlington Agricultural Research Station in Wisconsin, United States - UWRJ-L074-202C-1 | ecosystem: Environmental > Terrestrial > Plant litter >...
CGGCGGCCGTCGTGAGCGCGGCGGTGAGCTCCGGAAGCACGCTCTCGGTGACGGGAGTAATCGTGAGGTGAGTTGTGTGCGGGAGCACGGTGCCGTCGCTCTGCACGAGGGCGGGCTGCAACTGAAGCAGAAACCCGTGACCGCGCACCTGATCTGCCCAGTGATGGGGATCGACACGCTTCGCGGGAACGACCGAGTCGTCCGCGGCGACCGCGAACAGCGGACCGACCGGGCTCCCCACCACCTTCAGCCCCTCGATAGCCGACACGGTATCGAGGAGCGCGCGAGCAGAGCGCTCACACGACGCGGAGAGCTCCGCGAGTCCGGGCTGGCCCAACGCGCGCAGGATGGCCCAGGCGGCGGCGAGCGCCCCCGCCGACTTCGACCCCAGGATCGTCGGATTCACGACGGGGTAGCCGGGCCAGCGTGTGGTGGCAAAGTACTGGCTGCGCTGCCGGTCACGACCGCGCTGAAGCAGAACCGAGACACCCTTGGGCGAATAACCAAACTTGTGCAGGTCCGCACTCATCGACGTCACGCCGGGGACCCGGAAGTCCCAATTCGGGACTGTGCTCCAGAACGGCAGCACCCAGCCGCCGATGCACGCGTCGACGTGGCAGTCGATTCCACGCTCGAGCGCCGCGGCAGCGACCGCAGCGATCGGATCGAGCGCCGCGTGCGGATAGCTCGGGGCCGAGACCACGACGAGGGCGACGTCCGCATCCATCCGCTCAATGAGGGTCGCGGGGTCGACGACACCGCTCGGCAGCACCGGCACGAGGTCGAGAGTCAGCCCGAAGTAGTGAGCGGCCTTCTGAAACGCCGCGTGGACCGTGACGGGCGCGAGCAAGCGAGGCATGCCATCGCCTCTCCAGTTGTCTCGCGCGGTCTTCACGGCAAGCAAGCAACTCTCGGTGCCGCCCGTAGTGACGCTGCCGACGACTTCCTGATCCCCACCGAGGAGATCGCGCGCGAACGCGACAACCTCGCGCTCCATCACGGCGACCGATGTGAATGTCGTCGGGTCGAGCCCGTTGACCGGTTGAACCGCTCGGATCGCGGCGGCTGCCAACTCGTCGAGTTCCGCCAGGCCCGAGTCATAGACGTACGAGAGCACGCGCCCGCCATGGGTCGGAGCGTCGGCGGCCCTCAGTTCGGCGAGACGGTCAAGGATGTCGGCGGGCTGTTCTTGGAAGATCATGCTGGTACTGCCTCCTCGTCGATGTCCTTCTTGCGCAGGGGGTAGCGAGCGAACGCCACGAGCGATGCAACGATGATCAGAGCCGGGACGATGCTGAAGCTCAGGACGATGCCGATGACCGCGGACTCCGGCTGCGTGACCTCCTGCAGGCCGACCGATTCGACGTATCCCGATATCGCGAGCACGATCGTTAGCACGGTCGCGCCGAGCGCCATCCCCGTCGTTTCGCCCGCGGTCCAGACACCTCCGAAGATGCCCGCCGAACCGGGCCCGCTCGTCTCGGCGTCGTGAGAGATCACGTCGGGCAGCATCGACATGGGCAGCGACTGCATGCCCGCATACCCGGCTCCCGCGAGACCGACCGAAGCGTAGATCCACGCTCCGGGAGCCCAGATCAACAGGGTAAGACTGAGCGCCGCGACGAGGAATAGCACGGACGAGATGACGAAGGTGCGCTCTTTGCCGAGCCGGCGTGAGACGAGCGCCCACAGGGGCGCGAAGAGCACGGCCGGCGCGATGAGTGAGACGAAGAGAATCGTGACGCCCGTGCCGAGAACCCACGTCGCCACGTACTGAGCGCCCGCGAGCATGACGCCTGTGGCGAGACCCTGCAGCAGGAATGCGAGAAGCAGCACTCGAAAAGGTTGGCTGCGCCGGAGCACGGCGATGCCCGACCGGTAGCTGTCGGCAATAGATGTCTTCACAGGCGTGACCGGGAGCCCGCGGCGCGCAGAGAAGGTCGAGATCAACATCCCGCCCCCGATGACAAGACCGGCAACGACGGCCATGACGAGGTATCCCGTCGCCTCGAACTCGAAGGCATCCCTTATCTCTGGGCCGCCAGCACCGAACAGCAAGATCGCGATCGTGAGTACGACAACCCGCGCGGAGATGAGCTTCGTGCGCTCGTCGTAGCCCGAGACGATCTCGGCGGGAAGCGCGATGTACGGCACCTGGAAGAGGCTGAACGCGGTCGCGGTAACGAGGAACGCGATGAGCACCCACAGACCGGAGGCGAGCGGACCAATACCCTCGGGAACCGCGAACGTGAGCACAAAAAACACGGGCAGCGCGAGCGCGCCCACGATCATAAGGGGCCTGCGCGAACCCCGCACGGCGAGGCTGCGGTCGCTCGCGGAACCGATGACCGGGTCGATGAGCACGTCCCACACCTTGGCGGCGGTCACGAGCACTCCGGCGGCGAGGGCAGCGATGCCGAGCGTGTCCGTGAGGTAATAGACCAGCACGAGTCCGGGGAGGGTTGCGAACCCGCCCGTTCCCAACGATCCGATCGCGTAGGTGGCTATGGTCGTGCGGCTGAGAGTGCGCTCCGATGCGGACATTGCGCCAGCATAGCGAACGGATGCCGAGGTAAACTCGCGCCATGTCAACCGCGCTGACCGCCGTCAAGATCTCGTCGCTCTCGTCCGACCTCGTCTCCTCGAGCGGAACGACCGCCACCGTCATCGCCCCCTTCACGGGCCTCCCCCTGCACGAGATCCCGGTAAGCACGGCACAGGATGTCGGAGACGCCGCAGCGGCGGCTCGCGTCGCACAAGTGGCGTGGCGCTCGGCGGGATTCGCGCACCGTCGCGAGGTGCTACTGAAGGCCCACGACCTACTCCTCGCCCGCAAGGGTGAACTGCTCGACACGCTTCAGACCGAGACCGGTAAGACGCGGGGGCAGGCCTTCGAGGAACTGTTCTCCGGAGCATCCGTCACCCGCTACTACGCGCTCTCGGCCCGACGCGTTCTTGCCACCCGCCGCCGTCGCGGCGGCATCCCGGTCGTCGTGGAGACCCGCGTGAGCTACAAGCCGAAGGGACTCGTCGGCGTCATCACTCCGTGGAACTACCCGCTGTCGCTCTCCCTCATGGATGTGATCCCCGCGCTGGCAGCAGGCAACGCCGTTGTGCAGAAGGCCGACAACCAGGGCGCCCTGTCGATCCTCGCGAGCCGCAGAGCTTTCATCGATGCGGGGGTTCCCGCAGCTCTCTGGGCCGTCGTCGCCGGTCCCGGTGACGAGGTTGGCAATGCCGTGGTGGATGCCGCAGACTACGTGTGCTTCACGGGATCAACGCCCACGGGCACCAAGGTGGGCGTACGCGCCGCCGAGTCGCTCACGGGCGCCTCGCTCGAGCTGGGCGGCAAGAACCCGCTCATCGTGCTTGGGGATGTCGACCCCGCGAAGGCGGCTGCTAATGCCGTCTACTCCTGCTTCTCGTCATTGGGGCAGCTGTGCGTCTCGATCGAGCGTGTCTATGTCCACGCCACAGTCGCTGACGCGTTCACTAAGGCATTCGTCGCGCGAGTCTCCTCTCTCGCGCAGGGCGCGGCTCTCGACTACTCGACCGATGTGGGTTCGCTCACGTCTGCGGCCCAGCTCGAGCGCGTCCAGGAGCACGTCGACGACGCCGTCGCCAAGGGCGCGACGGTGCTGACGGGCGGCAGGGCCCGTCCTGACCTCGGCCCGTACTTCTTCGAGCCGACCGTGCTCACCGGCGTCACGAGCGAAATGAAGTGCTTCGCGAATGAGACCTTCGGGCCCGTCGTTGCGATAACCCCCGTTGCCAACGAGGACGAGGCCATCGCTGCGGCGAACGCCACACAGTTTGGCTTGAACGCCTCGGTCTTCAGCGGCTCTCGCGCCCACGCACGGGCCGTTGCTCTGCGCATCGACGCGGGAAGTGTCAACATCAACGAGGGCTACCGCGCGACATTCTCGAGCGTCGACGCCCCGATGGGTGGTATGAAGCAGTCAGGACTCGGGCGTCGAAACGGGCCCGAGGGAATCCTGCGATTTGTTGAAGCACGAACCATTGCCGAATCTACGGGCGTCATGACACTCCCGCGCACGGGTGCCGAGTTCGCCAAGATGACAGGCCTCATGACGACGCTACTCGTCACCCTCAAGACCCTTCGTCGGCGCTAGCGAATCGGGAGATCGTGGAACTCGCTTTCGCGCCGATCAACGCGCGTGGATCCGACCGCGACCAGCTCATCGCATTCATGAGCGGGTCGAGATTTCCCTTTCACATCGGCTCCGAACCGACGATCGAGGACGCGAGCAAGGCGATCGATTCGGGCCGATATGAGGGCCCCGGGCATGCGGCCTTCTGGATCGACGAGCAGGATCTGGGCCGGATGGGCGTCGTGGTTCTCGAGGATCTCGCTGACTCGACACCGATGTTCGACCTGCGCCTCGCCGAGCAGTTCCGAGGTCGGGGCTACGGGGTGCAGGTGCTCCGGGATCTCACGACTCTCGTGTTCGAGACGATCCCCGAAGCCAACAGGTTCGAGGGTCAGACCCGTGAGGATAACATCGCGATGCGTAAGACGTTCCTCCGTGCGGGCTTCGTGAAAGAGGCGCATTACCGCGAGGGCTGGCCGGTCACTGGCGAGGCTCCCGTCGCATCCGTCGCCTATGCGATCCTTCGGCGAGATTGGGTGACCGGAAAAACGACAGAGTTCGAGTGGGAAGACCTGCGACCCTGACGGTTACGTCGCCTCGGCGTCGAACGGAACGGCCGCACCGTCTTTGAGGCGGCGCTGACGCTGGGCATAGGCGGACTCGATCGGTGCCGATATGCGCACCTCGGGTTCGGCATCCTCGATGAGTGCCTCGCGGATGATGCGGCGTGGGTCGTACTGGCGGGGATCGAGCTTCTTCCAGTCAATGTCGTCGAAGTCCGGACCCATCTCCTCACGCATGCGTTCCTTGGCGCCAGTGGCCATGCCGCGCAGGTTACGCACAAGGCGCGCGAGCTGGGATGCGTAGTACGGAAGACGTTCGGGACCCAGCAGAAAGACGGCGATGATCCCCAGAACGAGGAGTTTGTCGAACGTCAGACCAAAGGACACTCGCTCAGGATAACCGACGAGAGCTCGTGGTTCGCCTAGGGTTAGGAACCGAGCAAGGAGCCTGGTGTCAGATAAGCAGTTGAACTGGAAGTTCGCCGAAGAGTTTGTAGTCGAGCGCGCGGATATCGCGCTCGCGCGACAGCATTCGTTGGAGTTGGGTATCGAACCCATCTCGCCCGCCGTCGGCGCGCAGATCGCCGTCGTCGCGGCAGCCACTGGCGCCAAGAACATCATCGAGATCGGCACCGGCACCGGTGTGAGCGGTCTCTGGCTGCTGAGCGGCGCACATGACGCAGTGCTCACCACTATCGACTCGGAGCCCGACTACCACCAGGCCGCACGATCCGCGTTCGCGGATGCAGGCATCCCCTCGAACCGCGTGCGGCTCATCGCTGGCCGCGCAGCAGACGTGCTCCCCCGCATGAACGAGGGCAGCTATGACATCGCGTTCATTGACGCTGATCCGGGATCGGTTGTTGAGTACGTTGAACACGCGCTCAGGATGGTGCGCAAGGGCGGCACCGTTCTCATCGCGCACGCGCTCTGGCGCGGGCGCGTTGCAGACCCAGCACAGCGGGATGACACCGTCGCAGACTTCCGGCTTCTCTTGAACGAGATCGCCGCATCTGATGCAGTGATGAGCGCTTTGTCAACTGCAGGAGATGGTCTCCTGCAGCTGACAAAGCTTGTCGACTAACCCAGTCGGTGTAGCTGACTAGTAACCCAGTCGGTGTAGCTGACTAGACGGGAGCGACGACTTCCGCGAGTGCGTCATGCAATTCGCGTGCCTCGGCGTCGTTTACCGACACGACGAGGCGGCCGCCACCTTCAAGAGGGACTCGCACAATGATGAGGCGACCTTCCTTGACCGCCTCCATTGGTCCGTCACCGGTCCTCGGCTTCATGGCTGCCATTCGTAGTCCCCTTTCACACGGATACCCCTCTATTATCCTGCATAAAAAGTCCAGCTAGAGAACAGCAGGTTACGGCGGGGTCCAGTCCGAGCCATCCACCCACCAACCGAGGTGGATCCACGCCCACTGCCCGACCACGCACAGGGCCACGAGAACGACCCGATACACGGGCGACTTGGGCACCGCGAACGCCCCCAGCGCGGGGAATAGCGGCATGAGAAGTCGGAACGTGCTCGACTGTGGAAAAAACACCGCGAGCAGGTAGAGCGCGTAGCTCGCGACCCAGAACCGCAGGTCGACACCGAGGCGTCGCGCGGGTCGGGTGAAGAGCGCGGCGAAGAAGGCGACGATGAGCGCAATGAGGAGGGCAAAAAGCAGCGGAATCGGGATGCCCCACCACCCGGCCCAGAACTCCGCACCATGGAACCACGCGGCGAACGGCACAAACTGGCCGAAGTCGCCGTAGGCCGAACGCCAGGCCAGTTCGGTGTCGGTGTAGGCGGTGAGCGAGCCCGTCACGGCCGCGGCGATGAGCAACCACGCAGTCCCCATGACAGCGCTAAACAGCCCCAGGATGACGGTGACAACACGGTCGGCAACCGGGAAGGGGTCGTCACGTCGCGTGATCCACCGGTGGATGACGTGCATGAGCAGCGCGAGCGCAAAAGCGAGGCCGCTCGGCCTCGTGAGACTCATCACGAGCACAACTGGGAACAACAGCACGTATCGCCGCTGCACGAGGAAGTACAGCGCGAGGGTGAGCAGGAAGAGGTGCATGGATTCGGCGTACGCGACCTGCAGGATCGGCGAGAGCGGGGCGACGCAGAACAGCACGACCGCGAACATCGCCGACGACTCGGGCAGCACGAGCGCCATGAGCTTGTAGAACATGAGGGCCGCGCCGAGGGCGAACGCCACCGAGACCAGCACGGCGATGATGCCGTAGTCGACGCCCGTGATCAGCATCCCGAGTCTCACCAGGAATGGGTATGCGGGCATGAACGCCCAGGCGCTCTCCCCCACTGCCCCGTCCGCGGTCATCGGCAGCTCGGTCGGATAGCCCGACATCGCAATGATGAAGTACCAGTGGCCGTCCCAGATTCGAGCGAAGTCGAAGTAGCCGGGAGAAGCGCCGGTCCAGGGATTGGCTTGCTGAATCGACGCAAACCAGAGCAGTAGCGACGTCGTGATCACTCGCGACAGGGCGAAGATCGCGAGAACCTTCACCCACCAGCGTGTCGCGCGATACCGGGCGACGAACTCCGTGGCTAGCCCGCTGTCAGCCACGCCCGCAGTCCACGCTCGCACTCGAGAATTTCCTCGACATCCACACGCTCGTCGTCCGCGTGCGCGCGCAGCGGATCCCCTGGGCCGTAGTTCACCGCGGGAATTCCGAGGGCGGAGAATCGCGCGACGTCAGTCCAGCCGTACTTCGGCGCGGCTTCCCCACCGACCGCGGCAAGAAAGTTTTGGGCGAGTGGCGCGTCGAGACCGGGACGGGCGCCGTCCGCGAGATCGGTAACAGTGAGCTCGTGACCCGCGAAGACCTTGCGAAGATACGCGATGGCATCCTCGCCCGAGCGGCTCGGCGCGAACCTGAAGTTCACTGTGATGACAGCCGCATCGGGGATGACATTTCCTGCGACGCCGCCGTTGATGGCCACGGCGTTGAGACCCTCGCGATAGACGAGGCCGTCAACCTCGATCGACTGGGGCTCGTAGGCGGCGAGAATGTCGAGGATGGGGGCGAGGTCGTGGATGGCGTTGTGCCCGACCCAGGACCGGGCCGAGTGTGCCCGCACACCCGTGGTGCGCAATTCCACGCGCGCCGTGCCGTTACATCCACCCTCGATCTTCGCGCTCGTGGGCTCTCCCAAGATTGCGAAGTCGCCGGCCAAGAGGTCCGCGCGGTGAGACGCGAGCCGGCCGAGGCCGTTAAGTTCGCTCGCCACCTCTTCGTTGTCATACCAGATCCAGGTGAGGTCGACAGGGGGCGAGGTCAGCTCGGCAGCGAGCTTGAGCGCCACCGCGACTCCGCCCTTCATGTCGACCGTTCCCCGTCCGTGAAGAACGCCGTCGACGAGTCGTGTTGGCAGGTTGTTGTTCACGGGGACGGTGTCGATGTGGCCCGCGATAACGACACGCTTATCCCGACCGAGGGAGGTTCGGGCGACGAGACAATTGCCATCTCGCGTGATCTCGAGGTGGTCGAATCCCGCAAGCGCCGCCTCGATCGCATCAGCGATCAGCGCCTCGTTACCCGAGACACTCTCGATGTCGCACAGCTGAGCCGTGAGGTCGACGGATGAGGCAGTCAGATCGAGCACAGGAACGTCATTTGCGGGCACCACGACAGTCTAGGCAGTGTCTGCTGGGTGCCCCGAGTTCACTACTCTGGATGCATGACGTCACGTACTGCCTGGGGCTACGGTCTCGCCACGATCGCCCGCAACGGCACCATCCTCGACACCTGGTTTCCGCGCCCCTCGCTCGGCTCGCTACCCGAGGGCACCGACCCATACATCGCGCCGGCCGACTTCGAGGATCTCGTCGGCTCCGATGATCGCCGCAATGTCGACATGGATTTCCGTACGGTAGAGATCGATCTGGATGCGGCGCCTGCCTCCACCCCGGACGCCTACCTTCGCCTCCACCTGCTCAGCCACCTGCTCGTGCAGCCCAACAGCATCAACCTCGACGGAATCTTCGCGCACCTGCCGATCGTCGTCTGGACGAACGCCGGCCCCGTGCATCCCGATGACTTCACACGTTTGCGTCCACTTCTGCAGCGCGCGGGCATTGTGGCCACCGGAATAGACAAGTTTCCGCGCCTCACCGACTACGTCATCCCGGACCGCGTGCGCATCGCCGACGCGTCCCGCGTGCGTCTCGGTGCGCACCTCGCACCGGGCACCACGATCATGCACGAGGGGTTCGTGAACTTCAACGCGGGAACGCTTGGCACTTCGATGGTTGAGGGTCGCATCTCCCAGGGCGTTGTCGTGGGCGACGGAGCGGATATCGGTGGTGGCGCATCCATTATGGGCACCCTGTCGGGCGGTGGCACGCAGCGCGTGTCGATCGGCGCGCGGGCGCTGCTCGGTGCCAACTCGGGCATCGGAATCGCGATCGGTGACGACACGGTAGTCGAGGCCGGCCTGTACGTCACCGCGGGAACTAAGGTCATCCTCGCCGACGGCTCCCCCACCCCGCGGACCGTCAAGGCCGTCGAACTCAGCGGCCTGCCAGGGCTGTTGTTCCGCCGCAATTCCCTTACGGGTGCGGTCGAGGTCATCGCGCGCGAGGGCAAGGGCGTCGAGCTCAACACGATGTTGCACGCGTAGGCAGCAGGCATCCCGCGCCCGCTTGCGCACCCGGTCCTCACGCTGCTCTGCAAATTTGCGAAATGCAGGATGAAAATCGACGCTTCCGCAGAAACTCAAAGGTCAAGTAATCGTGGGAGCGCTCCTCCCCTGCATTTAGCAAATTTGTCTCCTCCTCACCAAGCCGGTCGGTTGACAGTTCTCCACGGAACTCCGGATGCTGGACAACGCTGATCTGAAGAAGATCACGATGGCGCGATGGATGTCATTAGGGAGATAGTGCAGCGCGGCGGGCTCGCGGCTACTCACGAACTTCTCAAGGCCGGGGCAACTTCATACGGAATCTCTCGAGCCGTGGCGGCCGGAAGAATCATTCGGGTGCGACAGGGCTGGTATGGGCTGCCTGAACTCGATCGCGACTCGGCCGAGTCGGCAAGGGTCGGCGGAAGAACAACGTGCACGAGTGGGGCTCGAGCCCACGGACTCTGGGTCATGCCAACGAACGTGCTCCACGTCCACGTGGGTGAGCATGATTCCCGACTACGCATGAGAACGGACTACAAAAAGCGACTGGCAGACTCCCCAGACACACTGCTTCGCGTGCACTGGGGCCACCGAAAGGCTGCAGGAACACGGTTCCTTCTGCTCCCTCGCGAATGTCTGCGTGACATGGTGCTGTGCGAGAGCGTTGAGCGAGTTCTCGCCGCCGCCGAGTCGGCCGTCAGGGCAGGAATGCTGACCAGGAACGAATGGCTGCGAGATATCTCGCATCTTCCGAAACGGCTGCGGCTGTTGCTCGCCGAGATTGACCCGCGCTCCGAGTCCATCATTGAGACGATCACTCGTTTTCGCTTACGACGACTTGGCTATCTGCCTCTCGTCCAGGTGTCGATTAGAGGGGTTGGACGTGTCGACCTCCTGATCGGAAGACTAGTCATCGAGCTCGACGGATGGCAATTCCATCAGAACCGGGAATCGTTCGAAGAGGATCGACGCAGAGATGCGGCGCTCGCGGCCCGCGGCTACCTGGTTCTGCGATTCACCTACCGACAGGTAACGAGGCAGTGGAGCACCGTAATCGCGGCCATCGAGGGGTGCCTTGCACGACCGTAGCCTGCGCGGTGGCACTTGTTGTTGCCGCGATTTGCGAAATGCAGGATGAAAATGACACGACCCGCGCAAACGCGAGGGTCGTATCTTCGTGGGAGCGCTCCTCCCCTGCATTTCGCAAATGACAGACGAGGATGCGCGACAGCGAGCCTAGCGCTGGGGCCAGTCGCGCTGCGGCGCGCCTACATACAGCTGCTGCGGGCGACCAATCTTGGTGCGCGGATCCTCATTCATCTCGCGCCAGTTAGCGATCCAGCCAGGAAGGCGTCCGATCGCAAACAGCACCGTGAACATGCGGGGAGGGAAACCCATCGCCTTGTAGATCACGCCGGTGTAGAAGTCGACATTGGGGTAAAGCTTGCGCTCAATGAAGTAGTCATCCGCGAGCGCAACTGCCTCAAGCTCCTTGGCAATGTCGAGCAGGTCGTCCTTAACACCGAGAGCCTCGAGAACCTCATCGGCACTCTCTTTAACGAGGGTGGCACGGGGATCGAAGCTCTTGTAGACCCGGTGCCCGAAGCCCATGAGACGGATGCCGTCTTCCTTGTTCTTCACGCGCTCAACGAAACGCTGGACGCCCTCGCCTGACTCCTTAATCTCGCCGAGCATCTTGAGTACGGCTTCGTTGGCACCGCCGTGCAGCGGGCCATAGAGAGCGTTGATACCGGCCGATACAGAGGCAAAGATGTTGGCCTCGGTCGAGCCGACAAGACGCACGGTGGATGTCGACGCGTTCTGTTCATGGTCCTCGTGAAGAATGAGGAGGCGATCGAGCGCCTTGGACACCACGGGGTTAACTTCGTACGGCTCGGCCATCGTGCCAAAATTCAGCTTGAGGAAGTTGTCGACGAAGCTGAGGCTATTGTCCGGATAGAGGAACGCTTGCCCCTTGCTCTTCTTGTGCGCGTAGGCCGCGATCACGGGAAGCTTCGCAAGAAGGCGGATCGTCGAAATCTCGACCTGCTCCGGGTCGTGGACGTTGAGCGAGTCTTCGTAGTAGGTCGATAGGGCGGAAATCGCGCTCGACAGCACCGACATCGGGTGAGCACTGTGCGGGAGGGCATCAAAGAACCGGCGAAGATCTTCGTGAAGGAGTGTGTGGCGACGAATCTTTTCGTCGAACTCGCCAAGTTGGTCGGCAGTCGGTAGCTCGCCGTAGATGAGAAGCCACGCGACCTCGAGGTAGGTCGAGTTCTTCGCGACATCCTCGATGGGATAGCCGCGGTAGCGCAGGATGCCGCGGTCACCGTCGATGTAAGTGATCTCGCTGCGAGTCGATGCGGTGTTAACGAAGCCCTGATCGAGGGTCGTGAAACCCGTCTGCTTCATGAAGGTCGAGATGTCGATGGAGTCGTGCCCGTCAACACCGCGAATCACCGGAAACTCGGCGGAGCCCCCGGGAAAGTGGAGGGTGGCCTTCTCTGGTTCATTCGAGGAATCAGTCACTCCTACAGCTTATAAGTACGCCCCGGATACTGCCGTCCACGCCAAAGCCTGCGTGAATGCGTTAGAGGTTTGCAACAGCCAAGCGTGCTACGGCGGCGTCGATCGCGGCATCCGTCGCAGTGAGGGCAATCCGCACGTGCGTCGCGGGCTCCTCGCCGTAGAAGGTGCCGGGTACAACCAGGATGCCGAGCTCGGCGAACTCCGCGACCGAAGCCCACGAGTCCTGGCCCTTGGTAGCCCACAGATAAAGGCCGCCGTCGCTGTAGTCGATCGTGTAGCCCGCGGCCTCGATGGCCGGGACGAGCCGCGCGCGTCGCTCTCGGTACCGTTCACGCTGCACGGCAACGTGTTCGTCATCACCGAGAGCGGCGGTCATCGCCGCTTGCACAGGCGCGGGAGGAAGGAGGCCGGCGTGCTTGCGAACACCCAGGAGCTCGGCAATGAGGTTGCTGCATCCCGCGACGAAGCCCGCGCGATAACCCGCGAGGTTCGACTGCTTGCTGAGCGAGTAGACGGCGAGCACCGAGTCGCGATTGCCCTCGATTACGCGCGGATCAAGGATCGAGACAGTGGGCACCTCGCCAGACCAGGCAAGTTCGGCGTAGCACTCGTCGCTCAGCACGACAGCGCCCAACTCGCGGGCGCGGGCAACGGCGGCACGCAGCTCGTCGATCGAGAGCACGCGTCCATCGGGGTTGCCTGGGGTGTTGAGCCACACGACGCGAGTGGATTCAGGCCATTCGGCGGGGTCGTCGGAGGCGACGACGTTCGCGCCCACGAGCGCCGCGCCGATGGCATAGGTGGGGTAAGCGACTTTCGGCTGCACGACGGTGTCTCCACGTCCGAGACCGAAGAACAGCGGCAGCAGGGCGATGAGCTCCTTCGAGCCGATCGTCGGGAGCACGTTGGCCACCGACAGGTCATCCACTCCCCGCCGGCGGGCGTACCACTGCACAATCGCCTCGCGCAGCTGTGGGCTTCCGACCGTCAGAGGGTAGGCGTGAGCATCCGTCGCTGCCGCGAGCGCATCACGAACCACCGCGGGGGTCGCGTCGACGGGAGAACCAACGGAGAGATCGATGATTCCGTCGGGATGCTGCCGAGCTCGGTCGCCGAAAGGTACGAGCGAGTCCCAAGGGAAGTCGGGAAGAGCGAGCGGCGTGCGAGGCACGACAGCCCTAGTCTGCGAGGGGAAGGGCGGCGATGAGGGCGTGGTCCTTGGGGATCACGCCGATCTTTGACGCTCCGCCGGGCGAACCGACCTCGTCGAAGAACTCGACGTTGGCCTTGTAGTAGTCGGCCCACTTATCGGGAAGGTCGTCTTCGTAGTAGATCGCCTCAACGGGACACACCGGTTCACACGCTCCACAGTCGACACATTCGTCGGGGTGGATATAGAGCATCCGGTCGCCCTCGTAGATGCAATCGACCGGGCACTCGTCGATGCAAGCACGGTCTTTCAAATCAACACAGGGCTGGGCGATGACGTACGTCACAGGGGATCGGGACCTTTCGCGGCAGGGATGTTAATCGTACCCCGCGAAGTCCTGTGCACTTGCGGCGACACCGTCACTCGCGGCCACGCGAGCACCAGTCCCGCGATGACGACGGGAGCGAACGTCCAGACGTATCCGGCGACGTTGTCCGGCACCAGAATCGAGCCTCCTGCCGACTGAGAGGCGAGAAATGCGGCCGCACCCAGCAGCCCCAAGGCGGCGAAACCCGGGACGATGCGGGTGTGGAACACAATGCGGAGTCCCGCAAGAAGCGCAGCGGTAATGCCGACCCCGGCGATAACACCCCAGGGCACGACCAGCTCGCCGACCACCGCTGATGCCTGATGCGCGACGGTCATCGTCGCCCCCGCGAACGCGCCGATCACGAGCGCGATCGCGCACAGAGCTACCTTCGTGAGCATGGAACTGCCCCTCCACTGATCGATCGGAACGGGGCGTATCCGCCGAAAACGCTCGGTCGCGGAGATCGGCTCAACCTGGCCACCCGGCGAGACGAACTCGTGGCCGTGCACCTCGAGCTGGGTGCGGTAGGCGCCGAGGGCGGCGAGCTTGCGGTCCATGACGGGCGTCACGTCGACATCGATGATTCGTGGCGCGGTAGCGTCGGGAGCCTCAATAACGAAGAACGGGATGCCGTGCTCGTGCGCAGCTGCACGGGCAACCTCGTACGCCCTCACGTGGTCCGGATGGCCGTATCCCCCGTTGGCGTCGTAGCTGACAATCACCTGTGGGGCGACATCGTCGATAACCGCGTCAACGTCGTGGAATATCTCGTCGAACTCTGCGGCGGTGAAGGAGTCTTGATCGGTCTCCGCTGCGGCAACCGCGGTCGGCACGCCCGTCGCCGTGACGCCCCAACTCATGCCGGAGTCGCGGTACCGGCGAGGAACGCTGTGCGGATGCCGAGCTCCTACCGCTCCCAAAAAACGGTGGTCGGTTACGCCCAGCGCGCGCATCGCCGAGGCTATTTCTTGTGTGCGAGCGGCAGCGAGGCCTTCGAAGTCACCCTCAAGCGCTCGTTGCGCGGGATCGATGACTTCACCGCGCTCACCACGAGTGCAGGTCAGCACCGTGACGTGAGCGCCCCTGCCCACAAGCGTGGCGATTGTGCCGCCTGTCGAGATGGTCTCGTCGTCCGGGTGCGCGTGGACGAACAACACTCTCTCCTGCATCGGGTCTCCCTCAGCTACTCCAGCTAGACAGAATACGCTGACGGGTCTAGGGTGATCCTCGGTAAGGATAGCCTTACCGAATTTCTCACCCGAAAGTTCCCGTGTTCCCCAATTTTCTCATCGGCTTGCGTGAAGGCCTCGAAGCGGGACTCGTTGTAGGGATTCTCGTCGCGTACCTCGGCAAGATCGGTCGCCGCGATGTGCTCCCCCGCCTCTGGATTGGGGTCGGTGCGGCAATCGGAATTTCCCTCGCGACGGGCGCGATTCTCACCTGGGGGCCATACGGCCTGAGCTTCCAAGGACAGGAAATCCTCGGCGGATTGCTGTCCATCCTCGCCGTTGGACTCGTCACCTGGATGGTGTTCTGGATGGCGGGCCACGCCCGCGACCTCAAGCACGATCTGCAGACGAAGCTCGACAGTGCCGTGGCCGGAGCCGGCTTCGGAATCATCCTCGTGGGCTTCGTGAGTGTGGGACGAGAGGGCGTCGAAACAGCACTCTTCATCTGGGCAAGCGTCAAGTCAACGGGAAACGCAGTCGAGGGCACGATCGGGGCACTCATCGGAATCCTCGTCGCCATCGCCCTCGCCTACCTCATCTACCGCGGCTTCGTGAAGATCAACCTGGCTCGGTTCTTCCTGTGGACAGGCGTCTTCCTCGTGATCGTGGCCGCGGGGGTGCTGTCGTACGGCATCGGCGACCTCCAAGAGGCTGGCGTTCTTCCCGGCTTCGGACAGGCGCTCTTCAGCCTCGGCCACATCGTGGCGCCGACGAGCT
>Ga0247807_10001225_pt1 | contig 15273 bp, 12 predicted proteins | sample UWRJL074202C1_FD_179931 | JGI IMG/M metagenome (GOLD analysis project Ga0247807, IMG submission 179931) | Plant litter microbial communities from Arlington Agricultural Research Station in Wisconsin, United States - UWRJ-L074-202C-1 | ecosystem: Environmental > Terrestrial > Plant litter >...
CCAAACAGACATTCTATGCCAGCGTACTCCCATTCAAGCTCATATCAATCTTACGCTCCCCCGGTACAGGTGGATCAATTCCGAAGATCTGCTAACGGAGATGGCTACGATCAACAACCTCCAAGATCACAATCCTTCGATTCGCGGTTTGATGGCAACCATTACAGCTCAATGCAACCGACAGTTGAGGATGAATCACCACACTCGGCTAGTTATAGTAGTTCGTATAATCCTCATCATGACGATCGTAAATATGAGCGGGACCCGTCTCCTGCTCCGCTAAATTTATCTGGCCGTGGAAGTTCCGCGTCAGATCGATATAGTAGCTCTATGGTATCCTCAGTAGCCCCCAGCACACAGTATTCTAACGGTTATGGATCAACCGCGTCCCCCGTATCATTCAACCAGTCTGTTTCTTCGATGACATCGTATAATACGCTTCCACGCCAAGGGCACCTCCCAAGGAAGTTTTCAGACGACCTCCCTGGAGACCGTATGGGGAATTATGGGACTCCAGATAGCTATGGGTTACCTCCGGTACCTCCTACTCTTGTAGCTGGGATGGATCCAAGTATAGCGCAAGAGATCTCTGACAGAATATACGCAGAAAAACGGGCCAGTTTCAACCAGAGCGCAGGGAACTCCCCACGCACGAGCAAAATGGACTCTCAGCCTAATCGGCCACATCCTCTCTCATTTTCTGAAGCCGCAACACCTTTCGTACCAGCAGCTGCAACATATGATGAAAGGCAGAGTAGAATTGCAACGGCAACTGTACCAGTCGCTAAACCACGAGCACTTTCACCTTCGCCAGCACGAAAATCTGTCAGTCCTGCACCAGAAAGTCCCGAGAGAAGATTGTCAGGTGTTCCGTTCGGCCCAGATTCATATAATATACTTAATCAAGTTGGCGGCTCTGCCCCGACTCCATCTTTGAGCGGAAGGTACAATGTGAAGGATAATGTTGATGAAAAGATAATTACTCATGACGGACGAGAAATCGACCCTAGTGATCACATCCCCGCATCAAACTATGCGCCCCTACTTGAATCGAAAGGACCAAAGTACGCGTCGCAATTACCAGACAGGAATTATAGAGCCCCTCAACAAAATTCTAGCGGTGGTCGTACACCGCTTAAACAAGCTCAGCGCCCTCATTCCATGGTGAACTCATCTCCTAACTACATGAACCACACCCCACCAGATCACCCACCACCACAAGCTGGCCGCAATCGTCTACAAAAGAAGGCGAATCGCATGACTTCCCAGCCTGCACCGCAATCGAGCCCGCTAGGTCCAGTGTCGTCGTATCAGGATAATAGCTACACACCTTCCCCAAGGGCAAACCAACGATCACACACAAGTGACTACCCAAACGAGAACTACGCTCCACAGAATTATGGCAGCCCAGGTTACCGTGGCTCTTCTGGTCCACCAGTACCAGAAAAAATTCCTCATAACCCACATTCACCCCAACCTCCGCCAAACAGTGCGGACGCCTGGGCCCTGCTTGAGGAGATGAAGAATATTGACCTAGGTAGTGGGAGAGCGAGACGAAGGGGATATTAGAGCGCGAGTTGACTTCCAGATCTTAAGAATCTGTGGCTTTCATATTTGATTATTTGCCCTTTTATTTGCTTTATATTAGACCTTCAGCAACGTGGGCACTTCAATTTGAGCGTTGGGAGCATTTTTTGGTTGTAACTAACGGATGTGGTAATACGGCATGGTTCGGGAGTTTTGGAATGACTTGGAGAGGTCTGGTGTGGTTAGAAAGGTCAGGATTTGACCGCTGTATTAAATGAAAACATATGCGAAACAACTAGAAAGAACTCTTTGAATTTCACCGAGCCAGCTTATTCGTAATTATGCAACGAATTTCTGTCCTCTCCACGTTGCACTAAAATTATCTCCCAGCGCAGTTCTTGCTGTCAGGTAGTGATCTTTCGGGTTCTTCAGCCTTGATAGTTGGTCCTTCCAGATACAATTTTGTGACCCTTTGCTCTCACATTCCTTTTTCAACTCCACACACAGAAGTCCTTGAATCTCGACAGCGTTCTCATTCTCTGGCTTTCCTGTTTGGTTCTGATAAACTGGTTCTTCAACTCCGGCTGGAGTGACCTGCGAAGTGATCTGCTGGCTTGTTAAAGAGTTGCGGCTCTCCTCGGTGTTCACAGCTGTGACAAAACAAGGCATGTTTCTTGTCTTAGTTTTCCAAGTAGAGGAATTGCTACCGATATGCTATGATATCCGAGGCTTTGGCTCCAAGGAGCTTTGGATTGATTGGTCGTTTATTTAATAATTGGCTAGTTTTGATCGAGCTGGATCTGAATCAGTATCTGATTCCGAGAGTAGTGCAAAGAGAGAGTATGTTGTACAAGCATCCAATACTGTATTGTAGCATCTTTAGACTGGAATTACAAACTTCTATTTTCTATGTGGGCTAGATCTTTTAAAAGGGAGAACAATATGAAGAGTATCCTTTGTCTATAGAGGTGGCTGTATCGAGACTAGCGTCAGGGGTGGTTGTTGTCTAAGCGAGGCTGGCTGGCAGTATGACCTCACTTAGAAGCTCAGCTAGTCTGGCTAGATTATATAGCTTACTCAAAGATGATTTAAGTTTCTTCATGGTTACTTTACAGGGATCAAACTTCTTCTTTCTCTCATTGTTATAGTAGCATACCAGTCAGCATTCATTACAAATTGCCTTCTAAATACTGTCACTCCATGCTGGCACAGCACACCAATATTGGATCTTTATATTCTATTTATATACGGTCTTATATCTATCTACTTATCTAGGGATCTTGTCTATCCATATTTACTACACCCATAGCTGATATATACTCTACATCTATATGAATCTCTCTATATTCCATCTACAACTTAGCCGTACGTTTACTTTGCTTCACCATCTCTTCCGCTACTATCCTTCGCTGAACCTTCCCTGTAGCTGTCTTTGGCATATTGTCCGTGAAATAGACCTGTCCCAATAAATTAGCTTCAACTCGTCTCCTCTAATATTGCTTTCTCATTTCCTTTTTTTTTTGGAGCAAACGTACCTCTTTTGGAACCTTAAACTTGGCAACCTTTCCTCCAACCCATTTCTTCAACTCCTCCACCTCCAGCTTTTGACCGGGCTTTAGAACAATGGCAACCGCAACCTCCTGTCCATACAACTCATCTGGAATGGCAAAGCTGACTGCCTCGCCCACAGCTGGGTGTCTAGCCATAACATTGTCCAATTCGATTGGACTGATTTTCTCTCCTCCTTTGTTGATTAGCTCCTTAATTCTGCCTGTGATGATTACGTATCCATCCTTATCCATCTTTCCTTGATCACCAGTTCTAAAGAAACCTCCTTTGGTGAAAGATGATTCATTCGCAGATGGGTTGTTCAAGTATCCTTTAGTGACATTCTCGCCACGGATGCAAATTTCCGCTTCTGAACCTTGAGATACCTCGTTGCCTTCGCCATCTAGAATCTTAATTTCGACGCCTTGGCCAACACCCACACTGCCAGGTTGTCGCTTGCCATTTTTGGGGAGCGGATTAGAGGTCATTTGGTGGGATGCCTCTGTCATCGCATAAGCTTCCAGAACAGGAGCGCCATAAGTTTCTTCTAAAAGATGGAAAGTGGTTGGTGATAAAGGTGAGGAGCAAGATCGGATGAATCTGATATTGGGCTTGGTGGAAGGAGGTGGGTTCTTGAGCAGAATTTGGTGGATTGTTGGAACGGCGGTATACCAATTCGCTTTGTGCGTGATGAAATCCTCCCAGAATTCTGAAGCAGAGAACTTCAATGGCACGATAACTGATCCCCCAGAGTATAGAGGTGCTAGGAAACCAGCCAAGAGACCGTGGACATGGAAAAGGGGCATGACAAGCATAGTCCTGTCCGCAGGGCCCAATTCATATGTTGCCTTGATATTCTTCATGGTCCTCGTCAAGTTCCTATGCGTCAAAGGCACAGCCTTAGGTCTCCCAGTCGTACCACTCGTATGAAGGACCAGCGCTACGTCTTCCGGCTGCGCAATTTCGACCTTCTGGTTTCCCTTACCCTTCAGCTTCCCCTCATCCTTGACATCCAATACCACCTCCCGCCCATTCCAGTAACATTCCGCAATCGCAGCTTTGTATTTCCGCGCAGCTCTTACAGCAGGTCCATCTTTTGCAAACGAACCTTGTGGTACCAAAGCTACAGCAGAGCTTAAATCATCGATATAGAACTCGAATTCTTCCTGCTTGTATGCTGAGTTGAGAGGAGCTGCGATACCTCTTTGCCAAGAGGCGGCCAGGAAAGCTACAATGAATTCATAGGTGTTGGGGAGGGCAATTGAAACGGCAGCTTGGGGCGTGACACCTAGCTTTGCTAATTTCTTTTGGAAGGAGAAAACTTCTGCGGACAGTTGCTTGTAGGAGACTGCCAGAGCCTGGGGCTTTGTCGGTATGACGATAGCTATGGCATCATTTCCCTGAGAGAAGGAGTTTGAAAGCGTGGTAGCCATTTGTGTATGTACAAGGTGATTCTATATCGCAAGAAAACAAATTGAAGATACAAGGAAATGAATTGTTGAAAGTAGAGCTCTATAATTGCACGAATTTAGGTTGTTCAATTACAATAAATGATGTAGAATAAAAGGCACCTCCCCACATGCGATGTTCGGCGTTCCGTTTATCGCAGGGACCAAGCTCCTTGGCATGTGGGAGGTAAATATTGACCTCGTCATTTTCCACAGCAAAAAATGAAACTGTTGGTGTCACGAATCATATTGCTTGAGTTACACATGGTTAGTCTGGTACTCCTGCATAACGTACAACAACTACGCAGAGGAGGACTGTACACATGACCAACTGGGAAGGATATTTTGAATACGATGCTTAGGCCTGATAACCAATATATATAGTTACCAGTACGTATAGTGTATAGACTCTCTCAGAACGTTATTTCAAACCGCTCTCAGGCTATCCGTATTTGTCATCTGTATTTGCATTGATAGGCAAGACGGAGGAAAGGGGCAACCTCAATTTAAGCGAGGATATTTGCTCTGTGACACGAATCACTTCCCTACTGCCTTATCAGGTTATGTGGGCTTGTAACCACAACCTTCGAATTCAGAGAATCTTAGAAGTAGGTTATAAGGGTTTGCGTTATGATTGTAGATATGTATCTTTCTCTCAGGAATGCTACTGGTTTAGAGAACCATACCCATTGCAATCTTCCAGCATACAGTTCACGAAGTAAACAAGCTGCAATCCATAGATCCAAAGCGCACAGAAAACACGCATTTTATTAGGACACAAGACAATAGATTCTAGAAGTAAAGCAAAAGTTACCCAGGTGGTGCCATCCCATGCAATTCCACCACCGACCTTGCATAAGCTTCAGCATCCTTCGAAATATTCGCCATATCAATCCTCTCTTCGAGGGCGTTCTGCACCCCCTCAACCACTTCTCTATCCTCCATCGCCTCTCCCATAGCCATACCCTCTCTCACCCAATACCTATCTCCCACCTCTCTCAGTTGGCTATCTCTTTGTATAGTATTTTTTAGTATCATGATACTGCCCAGACTATTTCTCACTCCTCCCATTACTTTTATGGCTGATTCCACCCGTTCGGCGGGAGAAGCGGGAGTGACAAATGCACGGTTGGTCGAGGAAAGATATAATAGCCAGCCGATAAGGGCGTCAATAAGTGCGAGGAAGAGCAGCCGATAGATGCGAATGTTTTGAAAGAAGGGATCAAGTTCTTCGACTTTCGTAGCGCGTACGTTCGCTTTATGATCGAATGAGGCCCAAAAGTATATCTCTACAATCGCCAGACCTATTGCAGCATATGTAGCCGTTCGTCTCCAGATCGCACCTTCCTTTCCGGTGAAGAGGCCGGATGTTACCAATGCAAGAACGCAGAGATTAAACAGGTGGGGAATCAGAATTCCAGGAAGCGCATAGTAGAGGTATGTAGATGGGTTGTCGGGAGTACACCACATGCAATCGCGAATGGTATCCGGACCATGTTGAAAGAATAGCAACCTCGACTCAACAGATGTGATTTTGGAGCGGAGAGCTTCATCTGCTGGCGTCAAGCCAGCTGGACGCATGCTCGACAAACGTGTAAAGAGGACATCGGTAGGGATTTGAAGCCGGGAGGAAGTTAAGCTAAATATGTTCTCGGGAGAAAACTGGGGGAGTGTTTTAATGATATAGCTGAATGCGATGACGAAAAGGATAATGAGCGCCCGAGAGACATTTGGAGGGAGGGGTCGTATGGAGACTCCTTGTACCACGGGTGCAGACCGGACGGATCGATAATATGCGAGTGCCTTTGGGAGGAGGATTGGGCCAAAGAATAGGGATAGGGACTTGATCCTGGAACTGGTTAGAAGAGGGACTGGCGGGACCTGGATATCAAACTTACGTCCCCCATGAAATAGCCATGGTAAGTAGGGGTTCCAAAAGCTATCCAACAGGTAACTCTCTTTGTGTTCGCGATGTCGAGGGGAACACGTTTTGTTAATAGGTTCTGCCGGAGAGAGCTATCGTAACGGGATTAGCGTAGTTCGCGAGCTTGAAATAAAATATTTAACGGGTTCAAGTTTAGATTTTCTTTCTCATTTGCAAACAAAATTCACACTATCATTTAAAGATCAAAAAGTTGAATTGTCCGCAAGAGAGACAGGTTCAGTGATCATACTTGCCTCTTTGCAAGGTAGGAGTGTATTGATTTCCTATTTCTGTTTACGCCAATTCCTCTTCATTTCTCAGCGTGGCACTTTCGAAGCTTTGGCGACCCTTTTCCCCATGGTCTCTCACAGTCAAAAAGAATGCCCAGATCAAATCCAAGTACTCTGCCAAGAGTCATCTCACTCGTGTTGCAGGATCCTCGCCGAAAGGCTATGAGGACCTTTGCGTCTTTTTGTTGAGAGACATTCATGTCTATTAATCGCGGTCCGCTGTATAAATGCAGAACCCCTAGTGTGCAATAAGAAGATCTGATCCCAACATTAGAATCATAGCTCTTTCTTGACCTCTTGTGCACCCGTAGCCTTTCCACTAGAAACCTTCACGGGTTCACCCTTCTTGCCTTTCTCCTTCTCGCCTGTGACCTGAACTCCCACAGCCAAAGCAACAGCGGCAACCAACGCATCGCTGACCAGAACTATAAAAGCCATACAAGCCACCGACCACACCTGTATACTAATGCTCCCAACCGGCGCTCTCGGGAAAGACAGCAACCACTCCGCATAATATGGAACCCAGCCCTTAGGAATCCAGTACATGGGTTGTTTCTGGAACCAGAACTGTAATAGCATGCGTAGCCCATTTGTACCTAGCCATCTAAGAGAGGAGACCGCGCTATCAAAGGTTGTTTTGGTCGTTTCGATTGAAGCCTCTAATCGCTCATATTAGCTGTAGGTTTATGGAAGGGTGGCAGAGAGAGCACGCACTGGACTTCTCGTAATTTTCGAGAACCTTGTCGTGCTGCCTACGTAGCTTGGCCCATTTTGCGAACTCGTCCTGGCTGCTGGTTGCATTGAGTTCTTGTCGGAGCTTGAGGAACTGCATCTTGAGCCTGCGTTGTTCGGCTACGGATTTTGAAGTAGGCGTTGGTAGCAGGTTGTAGATGTACCATAGCTAGAGAGATATATTAGTCTTGTATTTCTGGTTCAGAAGCTGTGGGCAGAGCAGAGCCTGGGGGTAATGCAAATGGTATCTTACCAAATTGTTAATCGTTACCGCCCCAAAGGTGTTGACGAGGTGGATGACCAGTTGGAGTATGAAGACGGTAACTAGTATTGAAGGCATCTTGTAATGTTTAACTGGCCGTGGGATTTGGCGGACTGAAGAGAAGTTTATTAGGCTCTTGCTGTTCGAGATTCGTGGCTGCCAGAAACATTGAGTTGATAGGCTGACTCTAGTATATTCTATTCTTCGGCGATGGCGGTGAAAAGCCTAAACGCTACCTATGACGAGGCTGGGATGCTGGGAGGTTGGATGATGAGGCTGGACTATGGGGCTTCCGTGGTTGATCTTTCGAAAAAGAAACATTCAATCACATTAAAACGCCTCGTCATGTCAAGAGCACTCGATATAGACAGTGTGCCCTCAGTTCAAGAGGAGGTTTCACAGCAGCTTTATCATGAGATTGTGCAAGCTTTATGCTCCAATCCCTCCGAACGGTTGGAGATAGAGTTTCTTGGGAAGAGCCATATATTGCCCCCTGGTTGCAACATTCTGGTAGACGGGAACTACATTGGTATATCTAAACCCAAACTTATTCAAGCATTTATTTTTGCGCGGAAGCTTTTCTTCAAATATCTGAGAGACATAAATAATAGCGATGATCAGGAAGTTCGGAATACCACGGCTGTTATGCTGTTAATGGATGCAGAGAATCTCACAGCTGCAAATGCCCGGAAGAAGCTGATCCAACGATGCAAGAACTTTGTGGATATTGAATCCATAATAAGGAAGGAACTGATCTGGGTTGATGGATTGCTGACTTCACGCCTCCACCGCCATACCAAGTCCCCCACACTATGGAGCCACCGACGGTGGCTGCTCGATCTTGGGTACTCCATCAACATGCCCTTTGATATCCATAGTGACCTCAAAGAGGTCATCTTAATTTCTGCTGAAAGACACCCTCGAAACTACTATGCGTGGCAGCACCTTCGCTGGATTCTGCTGAGTAGTTATGGCGATAACTCTCCTAAAAGAAAGATAACTCTAGACAACGAGAAGCTCATATCCACGATCTTGGTTTGGTGTACAAAACACCCTTCTGACACATCAGGGTTCTCCTTTCTGCTTTTTTGTTTATCTACACTTCCAGAAGGAAGCAGACCCAGGATCGAAGTGTGCTCGTCAGCCTGTAAAGATGTGCTGGCGCTGGCCAATTCATTTCAATGGTTGAATGAGTCTGTTTGGGTATTTTTACGTACACTGGTGGCATCTGGAGTGGTATCATCAGATCAAAAAGCGTATTTCTATACATCCATTAGAGCAATTAATGCAAGCACAGAGCAGGCGGGTTCTAAAAGGCTACTTGACAATGTAGAAGCTTGGTGTCGGACAAATGCAGAGACCTGCCATTCGTAGTTTATCGGATGATATCCGTAGGAGTAGCTAAACCAATACAGATACGATCAAATAGTCAACCTTAAGTCTGGAGAAGACTGCCGTGACCAAACTTGTGGCAACAACAAGAATTTGGATCATTGACTTCAGTATGATCTTAAATCCCGTGTTATGAAATCTCGCATGATTTGACACAGTGCCGACATATCTTTCTTTTGGGCCCTGCCAATGAACAACTTGATCTTGAGTCGAATGCTCACATAGCAAATTCAATAATTAAAGAGTCCGATCGATAGCAATGGAACGAATGCCATGGCTATGGTTGATAGCTCCAGTTCTTGGATCAGACAGCAGCGGATACACCGGAGGACAAGTAAGATTGGGAAGCTGGCTATTATCGAGGTCCTGATGTCAATTCTTAACTTGCCATATCCGCGCGACACATGAATGATACAGGGGTTGCAAATTATGGTGCAACGCTGCAATAACAAACAATGGTCAAGGGTCGGAAGGTGCATGGATCCTTCCGTTACCCACACGTGCCGAGATTTGGTTCCAGTGAATTCTAGGAATATACATTTATTTAAGATATGGCATTTTGGAAAGTCATGCAGAAAGCGCTCTCGAGTTAATCTAACACCATTCTAGATGTTACTCCTCTGGATGGTTTGGCTTGACGTCATGTTATACATCTGAGACGGGAGTTGAAGCAACAGGTTGTGATGAAATGTGTTAGAAGAATCTTGGAATAAAAATGTTTGACGTGTTTCATTGGCGAAGTGGCGATCAGGTCAGCGTCTAACGTCCATTTTCGCTTGTTAACTTTAGGAGCAAATCCATCTCCAACCTCAATATACAATTACTACGGCGTGGACGGGTGCAGTCAAGTGAGGTTATGGGGAGGGGCAAATCTAGTCTACTTGAGTGGCGATGAAATAGCAATGATGTGTCAGCAAAACAACTCGTGGTTGAGAGCTTTTTTAGAAACCCTTGGTTAGGACTTAAAGGTCTGGACCAAGAGTTTGGAAAAAAGGTGAAAAGGGCACCCCAAGAAACAAGTGTCTAGATTTGCCCAATAGACTCATAGGTGGTGCTGCATCTGCTGTTTCTTTTGCGTAAGGTTTGCTAGTGTATTCCGAGAATTGCGCATTTGTGACAACGGTATTGTTGCGGTCGAATCGCGGCTTGACTTGGATTGTTGAGTGTGGGTGACTTATGTATGGCATGGCTGGCAACACGATTTGCATGCATTTGTACTAAACTATACGAAGCAGCTTCGTATCTTCTGTTGGGAAAGCTTCAAGGGATGAAGTCCCTTTGCTCGCTACCTCTTGTGTTCCATCTATCAGGTCTCTCATCAATTAGTCGGACCCTGACGATCCCACATCCAAGATCAACAATGCGAAATAATGGATGGTTTGACAACTATTTCGAGATAGAGTTTTCCGGGATCAGATTGTGTGATTGGGCAATGCGATTCTTGCCGTCATCGTCTCCATTTTGCCGCCGCCGCAGCCAAGAGGAACGGTTGTAGCTTTTATGCCCGTGGGACGCCTCTTTCCGCGTAGCAACCCTGATGCTGGTGACACTTGATTCCTTTTCTATGGTGGTGGAGCTGTCGCACCGGTGCTGTGCTGGAGATAGTGTACGGAGTATGTAGGGGAGTCTTGCACGGTATTGTGTAGTGAGGACGGGGCACGCGCGGCAACCCTCTGGAGTGTTATCGTTCCACTTGCAGTGCAGTACAGTACTCCGTACAGACACAGACACGCGTAACCTGAACAATTGCAGGTGCGGGGGATGTCGACGCCACCTGCCCTCGTACTGACGAAGGACTAGTATCCTCAGCCATAGCCATGAGAGTTGAGACCGTACTGTGTTTTGCACATGCCCGACCGCCACGATATGGTCTACAATACTGGCTGGAGTCGGCAGCCGTAAGCCTGGAGTGCTGTCCAGCACACGACCGGTCCCAGACTGAGCACCGCACAGGGTCGTGGTTAATTGTACGGTAGGTCCGGCCTCCCCTTTTTCCCGGCCCTTATCTGGTCTGCAGCCTGCCAAATTGGAATTGGTGATCTTGATTTGATGATGGGCGTATGGGTGTGGTGGTGGTGGTGGTGGTAGTGGTAGTAGTGGTAGTGGTTGTGTGGTATTGGGGGTGGTGGGTGTGTGCAACGACCGGCGACGCGAGCAACGACCAGCCAAATCTCGCATGCCTTGGATTCACGGCCCAGAGAAGTCTAGTGAAGCCAGCCCCCCCAGTCGCGTTTCCCCCTTAGCCTTGGTCCTTAGTGCATTCTAGCGTAGTGGGTCCCCCTGGCCTCCAAGCAGATCAGCCATCTCCTGAATTACTACTGCCAGTCTCCCTCTTCTTTTCCTCCATTATCAGCCATCTCAAGACCGTCAACCACTTTTTGTGAAACGTCTTTGAAAAGCTCCTGCTTCTTCTCTCTATCACCCTTTTAATTCACCACACTCGTTAAGGTTCTTCTTTCCGAATTAAAAGTGTTTTTTTCCACCGGAGATATTAGCCATTTCGTTCCTGCGTCGTCAATAAAACACGAAATTTGAGCTAAAAAATAGTACGTGTTTTGGAAATTCCTTTCCTCACCTTCCTCCCATCATTACCATCGAATTTCACCAGCCCATCATCGCGACAGACCTCTATCAACACGAATTTCCACATTGAATTGTGTGCAGACGGCCACGCGTTCTTTTTGGACTCGATAACCAACTTTTATCATCCACCGATTGCACCCTGATCGACAACCCATCAATTGAGTGTCCAACTCGCTAACAAAGCACCACTTTTAGTATCAGTAGTATAATAATTCTCATCATGTTCATCCAACAACTTCTCGTTCCGGCGGTGGCACTTTTCGGTGTGGCAATTGGTAAGTTATCACCCATTCAATTTGGCAGTAGCATGGATGGATTTATTCTTCAGGCTTGACTGGCATAATCTATTGATGTTGACTGTGGACTCTTGTCAAAACCAAGATGTCTGGCCTTCACATTTACTAATTCTACTCGTCTCTAGCTCAAACAAACCCCGATTGTGCTACAAAGTCCATTACCATCAACTCCAACGCAGATTTCACCAAATATGCCACCTGCCCAGATTTGCAAACTCTGATAATTGGATCTGATGCCGCCGATGTCATCGACATCTCTGGTCCATTGAGAATTCTTGGTGATCTTACCGTCAGAAACAACTCCAAGATGATCACTCTACAGAGCACCAGTCTTACCTCTGTTGGGGGAACATTCACCATGGATGACGTGACTGCGTTGTCTACACTATCGTTCTCCGTCTTAACCAGCGCGAAGAAAATCAACTGGGCTGGTCTTCCTATATTGGGAAAGCTGACGTTCCCACAAACTATCTCTTCGGCGGACAGTGTTGTGATTTCAAACACTTTCATTGAGAGTCTTGATGGTATCAACTTGAAGAAAGTCTCCAGCATGGATATCAACAACAATGTCCGTCTTACAAAATTTGACACCCAAGTTGCCAACATCAGTACACTTCTCAACATTGCCGGCAACAGCGAGGACTTGGTTGTCTCCTTACCCAACCTTATTTGGGCAAACGACATGACTTTCCGTGATTGCAAGGCCGTTACCACGCCATCTTTGTCCTCTGTTAACGCATCTCTCAACTTCATCAGCAACCACTTTACGTCATATGTTGCACCTAACTTGACCAGTGTTGGTAACTTTGGCTCCCGCAAGGGTAGTTTCGTTTTTGATAGCAACAACAATCTCAAAAACATCTCTTTCCCCGCTGTGACCTTCATCGGAGGAGCTTTAACTGTTACCGACAACACTGATCTTGACGCAATCACCTTCGCCAAATTGGAACAAGTCGGAGCAGCCATTGATCTTACTGGAAACTTCAGCACGACGTGAGTTTATCAATTCTGGTCCCTATATACACTGCTAATATTTCTATAGTCCCTCAGCTCCAGCTCTCGAGGTCGTTGCGGGTGCTTTGAACATCCAGACTACCGGTGAAATCGACTGTGCCACCTACTGGAACACTTTGAAGGGCAAGAACATTGTGCAGGGTAAGAGTAGCTGTGAACCCAAAAAGGCTGACCCTACAAGTCTCAATGGCACAAGCACCAGCAGTAGCAGCGGATCAAAGTCATCCGATACCAAGGGCGCTGCCGCTTCTTACGGCATTAGCGGAACTGTCGCAGGTCTGTCGGTGGTCGGAGCTATGTTGCACATGCTGTTGTAAAGGTATCGGACGTGGGCGTTTTTCTTTCTTATTAAATTAGACCTAATCTGCCACGTTTTTGCCGTTTCTTAACATCAACTCCACAACGACTTTGTCATTGGAAGTAGCAATTGAGCGGGTTTGCCTCTTACCTACTGGAGAATGCTTGGAAGGAATCATGAAGGGGTGACTTGCATAATTGCCAGAGATTTGTTGACTGCTGCACGTATTAAATGTGCAGTTTTGGCCAGTAGTGACGGGATTGTTCTGGTTGGTGAACGAACCTCGCTGTAATTGAGAATTCCATACACTTGTACATTGCTTTTGCTTGTGTCATTTTTTCGTGACGTGAAGTGAAACACCTCACGTACCCTGCCGTAATCGTAATGTAGGATCCATACAGGCATCTATCACGGCCATGGTATTTCCAAACTGAAGTTTGACGCATCGATACAATCGACATGAGAGGTCAGCAATTGACTTGAAACAGCTATGTCAAAATAAGAAGTTGCGCACATGGCTGTGGTTGATTGCTTGTGCAAAGAATAAATTACCTGGATATCCGCTCGACCACTTAACAATTTGCATCATTGTTCAAACAAGTCTCTACTCGTATCAAGCTGTGTTAACGTTGATATACTATATACTTTACGTTACGCGCGAGGTTGTTCTTTGACCCAGTGCGTTTAACTTGGGATCAGGTTGATATTTCACTGAGTTTTGTTCTCTTCCATAAATGTTTACGATACCCAGCTGTGTAACTTGCGCACCATCCATCCATTGTAGGGCCACAAGCTCTTGTTCACCCGGCCCATGTTTGGTAGTTGACATTGTCTGACAGCAGCTAGGCTTCGGACCAATTTTTGCCAATTTAGGAAACTCGGGAGGTTGGTAACGAACACCGGGATCACCGAGTTTACAAAGTACTATATTAAACGAGACATTCTCCCCTGGCATCTATGGGCTGTAAAGGCGAACGTGAACAATACAGAGGGAGGCCATGTTTTGTCCAACGATCACCAGGAAGATGGCGGTCCGAGGGGTGAGGTTTTGGGTACAACCTACGATGGTGCCGTCAGCACTCCGTCTAACAGCGCCGAGACAAATTCCATCTTGGAAGCCTCATCAATCTCTGATAAGTCGCCGGTGCTTAACGGAAGAGGCACACAGTCGTCTAGTCAATGCGGGAGAAGGTGACTCTTTAATAAAGGACCTCGGTGGAAAGGGTCCAGAGGAAGGAAATAGGAAAGAGCCAAAAGACAAAGCCTGGCCATGGGGAATATATGCTATTTTTGGTGTGATTGTCGTAGGTGCCTCGACTTACGGATTTTTGAGGAATAATCGATCAGATCCACCAGAGCAAATCCAGTCCGGATCAATAGAGTGGTTAGGAAAGGCCGTGCCTCCATATACTTTGGCTGATGTGGACGCTTTGTTCAAAGAGAATGCGTCATCTTGGAGCCCGGATCACTGGATGTATGGGTATCGAAGGGATGGATGGCCATTTGGAGTGGAGAGATGTGATGGGATCATGCTTAAGAGTAATGAGCCGTCCGAGGATCAGATGGTGGCTAGTGTGCAGGATGTGGAGGGTTGTAAGAAGGGATGGTTGTTTTGGGGGGTCTTTGATGGCCATAAGTATGTTGTTTCCTTCTTCATCTCTCAGCATACTCAGGAGTGGGAAAACAATACTAATATGATATATGAAAAGTGGCTCGGCAATGTCTCTTACCCTGAAAGAATCACTCATCCCCTATGTGGTCCGCAACGTTTCTCAACTCTACCGCTCCGTTTCGGATGAAGTACCCCCATCCTCAACAGTTGACATAGCCATTTCTTCGGCTTTTCGTCAACTTGATAACGACATTATGGAAGATGGTATCGAGGCCCTTTCCTCTGCTGGGAATTTCACAGAAACCGTCTCCCGTCTGGCACCATTTTTTGCTGGCTCCTGCGCTCTT
>Ga0247807_10001226_pt1 | contig 15272 bp, 16 predicted proteins | sample UWRJL074202C1_FD_179931 | JGI IMG/M metagenome (GOLD analysis project Ga0247807, IMG submission 179931) | Plant litter microbial communities from Arlington Agricultural Research Station in Wisconsin, United States - UWRJ-L074-202C-1 | ecosystem: Environmental > Terrestrial > Plant litter >...
CACTTAATCCATCAAAACCTGTAAACTTTGACGGTAAAGTGGGTAAGATACTCGTTCCCTACTGCCCGGAATCTGTGCTTTCCGGAATCGAACGAAAGCAAGAAATCAACATGTGGTACAGAAGGCGTTTTGAGATCCCTTCAGTATGGAAGAACAAACAGGTCTTAATTCATTTTGATGCTGTTGATCATGATGCAAGTGTATTTATAAATGGTAAAAAAGCAGGGACACATTCAGGCGGTTATGAGGGATTCACCCTTAATATCACTTCTTTTCTTAAGGAGGGAACCAATATTGTAATTGTAGCGGCGCATGATCCAAATGATGGGCGTAAGCCTTCCGGAAAGAACGGACCGCGTGGAGATTATACATTTACTTCAGGCATCTGGCAGACGGTATGGCTTGAACCGGTAAGTAAAAATTACATCAAAGATATTAAGCTGTTGCCTGATTTGGCTAATAGTCGCTTAAAGGTATTGGTTAATGCCGAAACCGGTCAGGTTTCACTTACCGCACTTGATGGTAAAATGATTGTTTCAGAAGTTAAGGGGGAGGCTGGCACCTCATTTTATATTCCGATTCCTAACGTCTATAATCACATGGGTACCATTTAACGAAAACTGGGGTGCATTTGATGTTAAGGAAATCACTGATTGGGTTAAAAAATACGACCCGTCACGTTTGGTGAATGGCAATTCGGGTTTCAATAACAATCCGGATTATCAGAAGGCAGCCGGAGATCCCGGAAATGGAGACTTCGTAGACACGCACATTTACATTGGACCTAACAACGCTTCCCAGCCAGATGCAAAGCGAGCTGCTTCATTAGGAGAGTATGGCGGGATCGGCTTATTCGTTAGGGGACATATGCGGCCCGTAGAGAATAATGCCTATAGATACGAGCCAACGAAGGCAGCACTAACTGATCGTTACATTCTTTTAATGGATCAGGTGGAGCAACTGATGAAATACAAAGGATTGAGCGTAGCCGTATACACACAAACCACTGATGTTGAACATGAAGTAAACGGCTTGTTGACTTATGATCGTGTTTATGAGAAAATGGAAGTGGAAAGGATTAAAGAAGTAAACCAAGCGGTAATCAAAGAAAGTAAAAAAATGAAATGACAGCTAAAACATTTAGTTGATTGCAAAAAAAAATTACGAACCTGATTTGGCTACAATTAAACCAGTTTCAACCACATTTCTAATTATCATTCTAAAGAGATTTGGGTTAGCAGTTCTTTTAAAAAAATTCAATTCTTATGATACCGGAAAAAAAATAAAAAAAGTTGTAAGGTTAGGCGGCTATAACCGATTAAGTAATAAAACGAATCAAGTACTTGAATTATTACTGATCACCGGGCCGCGGGGGCTTACTAAAATTAGTGACGTACATTATAAATGATTGTTCAGAGCTGAGGCACTTAAAAGTTTTATAAACTGGTAAAAGAGAGTTAAATGAAAAGGCAATGACTATCTGCAAACACAAGGCCTGTTTGGCAACACGGTTAAATGCTGAATAATAAACATTAACATTTTCCATAAATAAAACATCAATGAGGAAAAAAGACAACGTTCAAACATCGGCACCAAACGATGTGAAACCGCACCTTTGGGTCGATCAGTATGCGGATTATCTTTTTGCGTATGCCTGCTTAAGGATAGACGATAAGGAGTTGGCTAAAGATCTGGTCCAGGATACGTTTTTAGGAGCGCTGGAACGACTGGATAAATTTGACAAGCAATGCCTGGAAAAAACCTGGCTCACTGCAATTCTGAAGAACAAGATCTTCGATGTCTACCGGAAAGAGTCATCGGGGCTTAAAAGGCAATCCCTTTCAACCGCAAGTGCTCAGGAGGGCGATGAGTTCTTTGAACCTGAGAACGGGCATTGGAAAGATCAACATTGTCCTGAATCATTTACGGTAGAGCAGACAGATACGCTTCAAAATAAAGAGTTCCAGGGAGTATTGCAGTTATGTATCAAAAAGCTTCCGCCACTATGGGCATCGGTTTTTGTAATGAAGCACATGGATGATGAATCAAGTGAGACAATTTGTACAGAACTAAGGTTGACATCTTCAAATTATTGGGTAATTATTCACCGGTCAAAAGTGCACCTGAGGTCTTGTTTACAAAAAAACTGGATTTAACTAAATATTATGAAAAAGCTAAACGAGCAAGAGACGACGAAAATAGTGTACAACTGTAAAAAAGCGACTTTTCTGATTGAAAAACAACAATCAGGAACAATCACACGAATTGAAAAGTTTCAGTTGGAATTGCATCTGAAAGGCTGCGAAGTATGCAATATTTTCCAGAAACAAAGTGCACTGATCAATCAGTTTGTCAAAAATCTGATACTGCCGGAGCACCATGAAATTAAACTAGAGGATGGTTTTAAAGAAACACTTCAAAAACGTATTAACGAAAAGATGGGAAAAAAATAAACCTTCCGGCGCAGGTTTTCCTGGTTAGGACAACAAGGCTTGAATTACAAACTACTAGAACCAATAAATATGAAAAAGTTAATTTATCTATTAGCCATCTCTGCATCAATAGTCATGCAGTCATGCGGAAACAATTCCGGAAATTCAACAAGCACTTCAGATGGTACAGCAACTACGGCCGATTCGGTGGGTACATCCACAACGCCTTTAGTAAAATCGAATCCTGGTGATAGTACCGTTACAAACAAAAACGCGTCTGCCCAGACCAGCAGTACCGATATCAAAGGCATCGTTTGGAATGAACTCCAGAAATTACCACTTGCAGCTGACCCGTCGAAGGAAGAAAGCATTGGTGTCGCGGTGATCCAGCCGAGCGCGCCGGCAGAACGGCATAGTCACGCGGAAAACGAGATTGGTTACGTTCTCGCGGGTGAGTCGTTGCTCGAGGTCGAGGGAGAGCAATCGCGAACGATCAAAACCGGCGACAGTTTTGCGATTCCGGCGGGCAAGATCCACCGTGCCAAACCAGGCGGGAGCGTACCGTTTAAAGCGCTCGTTACCTACATCGTTGTTAAGGGACAACCTTTGGCCCGGCCTGCTAAATAACACCTTTTCGATGCTGGTCATGGGTACGCTAATAATACCAAGATAGAGTGTATGCCATTTTTACGCCAGTCAAATATGTTCAGGATTATGTGCGTATCACATGCAAATGATCTTAAGAAAAGCACTCATAAATGTTTCAAATCATAAAAAAATGAAAACGAAAATCACACTTCTGACAATCTTAATGATAGCATTCGTACAGTTTACTTATGCTCAGGCAACAAATAAACCAGACCTCGGCGCTATTATCCGCCAATTCCACATGAATTATTCCAATGGGGAGGTTGAAAAGAACGGGGCACTTGTTGATGATAACGTCATCATCGACATCAACGGAGGTTCGGCCAACCAACCTAATCTGATCTCAAAACCACATACTATCTCTAATCTTTTCATTTACTGCCAGCTTAAGCTATGGGACGGGTGATTTTATCGCTGGGCATACCGCGCGCGCATTGCCCTCTGCACTGATCGTATTACTCACGCAGGGAACACAGGCGATACTTATCTTAACAATTGCGCTGGTAAGCGGCCAACCGTTCATGCTGGCTGCGCTGATTTGGGGAATCATTGGGGGCGTTGCTAACGGAACTGCATATATGCTGTATTACAAGGCATTAATAATGGGCAAAGCGGGCGTAGTTGCACCTTTGGTTACTTCGGCCTCAGCAATACCTGTTATAATTTCGATTGCGACCGGAACGATCCCTAATATTTTTGTATTAGCAGGGCTGATTACCATACTTTTAGGAATAATTGGTACGACCTATGCACCAAGGGCAGAAAGTGAGGAGGCAATACCCATGTGCCGTGGTGTGGTCATGCTGGTACTTTGGAACCATCCTCGTATGGTTTTCCGACCGGCCACCTGCCTGTTATTGGCAATCGGTGCGGCAATCTGCTTTGGTACAGCATTTACTATAGCCGATCATGGTGTTACTGTTGCGGGAAAAAGTATCAATTGGATGATCTGGGGATTTCAACTCGGCACATTGCCTATAACGGTAATTTCCACGCTTACCGCTGAAGTTCCCTGGAAAAAATCCTTGAAGAATGCATCTATCATTAAGGCATTGCTGGTGATCATGTTACTCAATATGGCCGGAGACATCCTGGTTGCCTATGCCTTTCGCGGGGGTATACTCGGGATCGTCAGTGTGCTTGGTTCCCTTGCACCGGTGGTCACAACAGTTCTCGCAGCGGTATTACTATCGGAAAGGCTAAATAACCGGCAAAAATTAAGTGCTTCACTGATTGTCCTCGGCGCGCTGATCATCGCCTATTATCAAGGATGAAATACACAAAAGAATCAATTTATTAATCACTAAAAAAATTCACATGAAAGCCATTAAAACATTACTAGCACTCGCACTGATTACAGCAGGCATTATGTCCTGCTCGGACAAGAAAACAAAGAGCGAATCTACTGCTGCAAATTCCCCGGAGGAAAAACAGTATGCCGTATTCGACAACAAAAACAATCTCATCCGTCCTAAAGACTATAGATCATGGATATTTATGGGCACATCCAGTACCCCGAAGTCAGAAGATCCTAATGTAATTTTCCCCGACTTTCAAAATGTTTACATAGACCCTGTCAGCTTTGCCTATTGGAAAAAACACGGTGAGTGGCGTGAAGGAACTATTATTGTAAAGGAACTGCTCCGTGCAGGTGATACTAACTCATCAGTTGGTCATGGTCATTTTCAGGGTGCACATTTCGAGGTAGCTGCTCAGGTAAAAGACAGCAAACGCTTTCCTAAAATGCATAACGGCTGGAACTATTTTGGGTATGCAGACTTTAAAAAAAATATTCTTAATGAAACATCCATGCCTTTGGGAACTAAGTGTTCCAGTTGTCATAATTCTACCGCAATAGACGGTGATGTATTCTATCAGTATTACCCTGTTATCCTGGCAGCCAAGGAATATGGGGATGGGAACCCGGAAAATAAGAATACCCGTCCCGGACTGGTAGTGGATTATAAATATAAACAAGCTGTTATTGACTTCGTAAAAAAGCAAAATTAATCCGGCCGCAAATGCAGCATTAAGCTATGGAAGACCAATTTTACGAATCTTTACCAGTTCGTCAGGGAGCAATTGGCGCTATCATTAACCAGGACGATCTTTTTAGTACGGTTCCAGAGGAATGGGAGATCGTCCTTACAGATATACGCAGCTCGTCAATTGCCGTCGCTTACGGAATGCACAGGACGGTTAACCTGATCGCCACAGGCAGCATTGTCTGTGTTTTGAATATAGCCCATGAGCATCAGGTAATGATTCCATTCTTTTTTGGTGGTGACGGTGCGACTTTCCTCATGCCTGGAACACTGGTTGAGGAAGTTGTAGAAACATTGTTGATTTACCGTGAGCAGACCGAGAATAATTTTGGGATGGAGTTAAGGGTCGGCAGTTTATCCGTAGCGGAAGTTTATGCCGCAGGCCAAAAACTTAAGATCACTAAATATAGTAATTCACCAAGATTCATTATACCGGTTATTATTGGAAACGGCCTTAATTATGCAGAACAGCAGATAAAAGCTGCGGATACATTCTCTGTTGCAAAGAGTTCTGGCCGGTTTGATGTGAATTTAAGCGGCTTACAGTGCCGTTGGGATCGGATCGCCCCACCCTGTGATGATAATGAGGTCGTTACGCTGCTTGTTTCCGCTGTTCAACTGAATAACCAGGGAAGTGCCTTCAGTAAAGTTTTGACTGAACTGGATGATATTTATGGTGTTCCTCAGAAACGGCAACCCATTTCTGAATCCAAACTGCGTATAAATTCCACACTTCTGGATATAGGCCAGGCAATGCTTGTCCGGGTCGGCACCCAAAGATGGTATAATGTGATTAAGGAGTGGATTTCTGTCATTTATGGTTATTTCTATTTCCGGACGAAGAGCGGTAAAACTTACCTGACTACGCTGGTTGAAATGGCGGATACACTTGTGCTGGACGGGAGAATAAATACGGTGATAACCGGTAACAGGAAACAACGCGAACGCTTGCTCGCTGCTTTAGAGCGTCTTGAGGCCAGTGAAGAGATTCATTATGGGATACATGTCAGCCAGGCTTCGGTCATGTCCTGTTATGTACCGGATCATAAGGAAGGTCATATCCATTTTGTGGATGGTTCCGGGGGCGGATATACACAAGCATCCCGAATGCTGAAGGAAAAATCAGTAATTAAATCAATTCCAGCATAACCCTTTTACCATTAAAGGTATAGCTTCCTCAACTACATTTATCATAACGAAGGCATTATCCTTTCTTGTGCCCTAGCCATCGTCAATTAAACCATTCCTTACATCTTTCTTTAGTTATAAACATATCGCATTTCATTCCATAGATATAATGAACCTATATATACCAATTCAGCACTACTTCCTGCTTTTTTCACGCTATATCAATCTAATCGCTCTCACTTCTTGCAGACCATTGTTCGTCTCTTAGATAATCGGATTGCCTCTTCATATGAAATAATTAATCCGATTATTTATGGTTTATTCTTTATCAGGATCTTTTCCTCTAAAAGTTTTAGTACCCTTTCTTGTAACTCATCGCATATAAATATGGACACTCGCATCTTTTAAGGGTTGCTGAAAAGTTGAGACTGGCTGGTGGAACTGATTCAATCTGGTTATTACTCTTTTTGACCTCAGAAAATGCTCCCAATCAATAAGCATATCGTGATTGACCTCCTCGATGAATATCCTCTCCTTACCAAAAAAAATCTACTAGGCTGTTCTTTACAGTGCGGTAATTAGCAGCATGCTTTATCACTCCCATTTTCTTCCAAATAACCTATAAACGCAGTGGAGAAAGCTATAAAATCAATTCTTTCATCGCTCTCAGTCAGATACCTTTGAGTTCATCGGCACTAAAGAGTTGAAGTTTTGGGCCAAAGTTACTAATAGTAATTCGGTACTCATCTAATTCTGCATTGATGAGCTTACTCAAAAATGGTTCTTTGATAAGAAATTCAGTCCTATTCTTTGGATGTTTTTTCAATTGTTTATCACACAAATAGTGCGATGTGCCAATAAATCTGGTCAGGTTTTTATGATAGAGCCTGATTTTAACATTGTACGTACCATCATTCTTATAATGGTGTACGAAAAATTTCGCATCAACTGTTGCCATTTCCTTATTTGAAAAACTGCGTTTACGGATACCGGAAGTCCTAAATCGCGGGATTTTCTTTGTTAAATATTTGTAAAAGTCATACGTTAAATTCAACAGTTTTTCCTGTAAAACTTAACATTGATTGGCTATTGAAAAGACAAGTTGGAGTAGGAAACTTCCTATTATGGAAATAAAAAACCCCATTCTATCGCTAGAAATGGGGTTTTTATGTGATTTTCAGTCTTGAAAATCTGAGCTCCCTCTGCTGGGCTCGAACCAGCGACCCTCTGATTAACAGTCAGATGCTCTAACCAGCTGAGCTAAGAAGGAGTGCTGGTTTTTAAAAAAAATAACGCTTTTTTTTAAAAGGTAAAGCGTAATATAAAAGGCAATGCCCTCTACTTTAACAGAAAAAACCGTTCAACGTGATGTTGAACGGTTTTTAATCTGCTCCCTCTGCTGGGCTCGAACCAGCGACCCTCTGATTAACAGTCAGATGCTCTAACCAGCTGAGCTAAGAAGGAGTACTCTGGTTATTCCGAAAACGTCTTTCTGCTTTGATAAAGAACATAAAGCTTCGTTCGTTTTGGGAATGCAATATTAGGGCTTTTAAATTATTTATGCAATATTTGTAGACAATATTTTTCAAAAAAAATTAAAATAAAACATATGAGCCTGATAATCATAGGGACTGTAGCATTCGATGCTATCGAAACTCCCTTCGGAAAGACTGATAAAATAGTAGGCGGAGCTGCAACTTATGCAAGTTTAGCTGCATCTTACTTCTATAATAAGGTAAAAATCGTCGGAGTTGTAGGTGATGACTTCCATCAAGAAGACATTGACACCTTTACAAAGCATGGTATTGATACCGAAGGTCTGCAAATAAAAGCAGGTGAAAAATCATTCTTCTGGTCTGGAAAATATCACAATGATATGAATAGCAGAGATACACTGATTACTGAATTGAATGTATTAGGAGATTTCGACCCGATTATCCCTGAGAGCTACCAGGACTGTGAATATTTAATGTTAGGCAACCTAACCCCACAAGTACAGCAAACAGTCATCAAACGTCTTAAAAACAGGCCTAAATTAATTGTTTTAGATACGATGAACTTCTGGATGGATATTGCACTTGATGATTTACTGGAAACTCTTAAAATGATTGATGTATTAACGATCAATGATGAAGAAGCCCGTCAGCTTTCAGGAGAATATTCTTTAGTTAAAGCAGCCAAAAAGATCCTGGCAATGGGACCTGAATATCTGATCATCAAAAAAGGTGAACATGGTGCTTTACTTTTCCACAAGGATAAAGTGTTCTCTACACCTGCTCTTCCTTTAGCAGAAGTTTTTGACCCAACTGGTGCAGGCGATACTTTTGCAGGTGGTTTTATTGGTTATCTGGCCAAAGCTGGAATCATCAATTTTGATACTATGAAAAATGCAATTATCTATGGATCTGCATTAGCATCTTTCTGTGTAGAAAAATTCGGGACAGAGAAAATCGTCAACCTTACTGAAAAAGAGGTAGCTGACCGTATAGAGGAATTTGTGAACTTAAGTGCATTTACACTTACTGAAGCATAATTACCCATAGCCTTTTAATCAGGACTGACATCAATTTAAATAAAAAAGCATCTAAAGATGGACTGCCCCCAAAAAGTTAGACAAATTTAATTATTAGATTTGTTATAATGAGCCCGATATTCCATCGGGCTCATTCCATTTAAATTCAATTTTATTCGCTCCTTATTGTAGTAACCTATATATTCTGTTATATCTTTTCTTAAGTGGTCTGTCGATTCGTATTCAGTTAGATAGAAGAGTTCTGACTTTAATTTTCCGAAGAAATTTTCAATTATAGCGTTATCCAGGCAATTACCCTTTCTGGACATACTCTGGGTAATTCCATGTGTTTTTAGAAATTGCTGATACTTTCGCATTTGATATTGCCAGCCCTGATCGGAATGTAAAATCAATTGAGCGGATCCCTTTACCTGAGGTAGTGCTTTTTTGAGCATTTCCATAACTCCTGTAAAAACTGGCCTGTCAGAGAGTTCATAGCTAATAATTTCCTGATTGAACAGATCAATTATTGGAGAAAGATATAGCTTGTTTCCCTTGACTTTGAATTCTGTAACATCTGTTGCCCATTTTTGTATTGGTCTGTCAGCCTTGAAGTTTCTATTGAGGATGTTTGGAGCAATCTTTCCAATCTTCCCCCTATAAGACCTGTATTTCTTTATTCTGACAAGACTTTTTAGCCTCATTTCTCCCATTAATTTAAACACGGTCTTGTGATTAATGAGCATTCCATCTCGTTTCAGCTGCAGGGTAATTCGGCGATAGCCAAAGCGTCCCTTATGAATATGATACACCTTGTTGATCTGAACCTTGACCTGTTCATATTTATCTTGCTGTCTCATCTTCTTGGAATAATAATAAAAAGTACTCCTAGCCATTTTTATACAATTCAATAGGACGTTCAGGTCGAATTGATGCCTTAGCTCCATTATGGCTTGCGCTTGTTTTCTGCTTGAACTAAGGCCTGGAGCTTTTTTAGCAGAGCGTTCTCTGCACGTAAAAATTCATTCTCTCGCAAAAGCTCCTCTTCACGGGTAAGTGGCTTATTCGATTTTCTTGGTTTACGTTTATTAGGTTCATTCTCTTTGTTATTCATCGGTGGTCTTCCTTTAGGACGAGATTCTAATCCGACTAATCCAAACTCATCTAATCTTTTCCGCCAGCTAATAATCAGCGCATCAGTGGAAAGATCGAAGCGTGCACGAGCCTCCCTTAAAGATAAGTTTTCTTCTCGTATTACCTGAAGTACATTCAACTTAAACGACGAGCTGAACTCTCGTTTCCCTCTTCTGGGAAGTAGCCCAGAGGCCCCATGATGTTGGTAGACTAGAAGCCAATCATCAAGCAATGAAGGTGTAATTCCATATTCTTCAGCTATTGAATTTCCAGAACGATGATGTTCCAAAATTTGTTTCACACAGTCCAACTTGAATTCAAAACTGTGTCTTTTTTTCTTTATCATAAAAATGCCCCCAGAAAGTGTCTAACTTTTTGGGGGCATTGCATAGTTCCGGAGCGCTTTTTAAAGAATTAATCTTATTTATAATTTATCGCTTGCATCTCTGCAGTTCAAATCTTCAAAAGCCTGAGTTAAACGTTTAACAAATGCTTCTTCTCCTTTACGTAACCAAACACGAGGATCATAATATTTTTTATTAGGCTTATCGTCTCCATCAGGATTTCCAATTTGTCCCTGAAGATAAGCTTCATTAGCTTTGTAATAATCCAGTACGCCTTCCCATAATGCCCATTGCATATCAGTATCAATGTTCATTTTGATTGCACCATAAGAAATAGCTTCCCTGATTTCTTCCTGAGAAGAACCTGACCCGCCATGGAATACAAAGTTAATTGGTTTTTCAGCTGTTAATCCTAATTTCTCTTTGATATAATCCTGAGAATTTTTAAGGATTACAGGTTGCAATTTAACGTTACCTGGTTTATAAACACCGTGAACATTACCAAAAGCAGCTGCTACAGTAAATTTATCGCTTACTTTACTCAATTCTTCATAAGCATAAGCTACTTCAGAAGGTTGAGTATATAATTTAGAACTATCTACATCACTATTATCTACACCATCTTCTTCACCACCGGTTACACCTAGTTCGATTTCGATAGTCATGCCCATTTTAGCCATACGCGCTAAATATTTAGCCGATATCTCCATATTTTCTTCGATTGATTCTTCAGAAAGATCCAGCATATGTGAAGAAAATAATGGTTTACCTGTTTCAGCAAAGAATTTTTCTCCGTGATCTAACAGGCCATCAATCCATGGCAATAATTTTTTAGCAGCGTGATCAGTATGTAAAACTACTGCAACACCGTAATGCTCTGCTAATAAATGAACATGTTTTGCAGCAGATACTGCGCCTAATATACATGCATTTAAGTTATCATTATTTAATGTCTTACCTGCATAAAATTGCGCTCCACCATTTGATAACTGAATCATAACTGGTGAATTCACCGCTTTAGCAGTTTCCATAACTGCATTGATGGTATTTGTTCCGGTAACATTTACTGCAGGCAATGCAAACTGATGTTTTTTTGCCTGTTCAAATAATTCCTGAACAGCATCTCCGTAAATTACGCCTTTATAGCCTTTTAAACTCATTGTTATTAGATTTTATGTAAGCCGAAGTTAGGAAAAAAATTAGCCCGGACAAACCTGAGCCGGTATTATTTTCATTAGTTAATCTTCTGCCACAGGCGATAATTCACATCTCTATCGATATAGCTACTTCTGGCTCCTTAGCTTTTCGTGATTTTAAGCTGCTGTAACCCTGTATAATTTTATACGAAATCTAGGTAAAGCTGTTCTGATTTTTTTTCGTTTCTTTGTAATCGCATTTTTCAACGAATAACATGGCTTGGTTTAAGAGAGAAAAAAAAGGTATCAGTACGCTGACAGAAGAAAAAAAAGAAGCGCCGGATGGCTTATGGAACAAGTGTCCTAATTGCAAAAAAGCTTTACACAGCGCAGACCTGATCGAAAATAAATACGTTTGTCACTATTGTGACTATCATTTGAGAGTCGGCTCCAAAGAATATTTTCAGGTATTATTTGATAATAATCAGTTCAAGGAGCTTTTTGCTGACCTGACTTCGGGAGATCCGCTAAACTTTACTGATAGTAAACCCTATACAGAACGTCTGGTTGATACGATGGCAAAAACAGGCCTGAAAGACGCTATCCGTTCAGCAGTAGGTAAAATAGAAGGTGAAGACCTGGTAATTGCCTGTATGGATTTTAATTTCATCGGTGGTTCAATGGGCTCTGTAGTCGGAGAAAAAATCGCAAGATCAATCGATTACAGCATCAAACATAAAATTCCATTTCTGATGATTTCCAAATCAGGTGGAGCAAGGATGATGGAAGCTGCATTCTCATTAATGCAAATGGCTAAAACATCAGCAAAACTCGCTTTACTGAATCAGGCAAAAGTACCTTATATATCTTTATTAACTGATCCGACTACAGGAGGTGTAACTGCATCTTATGCCATGCTTGGTGATATTAATATTGCAGAACCAGGTGCATTAATTGGATTCGCAGGGCCAAGGGTAATTAAAGAAACGATAAAAAAAGATTTACCTAAAGGTTTCCAGACAGCAGAATTTGTGCAGGAACATGGTTTCCTTGATTTTATTGTAGACCGCAGAGGCATGAAAGCTAAACTGGCTACTTTCCTTAAAATGGTGAAGAACTAGAGATTAATATATTCATAAAAAAAATCCCCTGTAGAATAAAGAGCTGCTAAAGCTTTCTATTCCGCAGGGGATTTTTCGTTACTTTTTCTCTGTTGACATAGAATAAGGAAAATCTGCTTCAACAATTCCTCTGTTTTTATTTGGCGCAGAAGTCATATCGAAATCAAGAGTTGCCCCCTTTACTAAATCAGAGTGGCTCAGCCAGTTTTTATCATAATTACTGCCATTGTATTTCAATGAATTAATATACTTATTATCTGCACTATTTGCAGCAGCATTAATCACAATCTGTTTTCCATTATCAAGGTTCAGTGTAACTTTTTTGAATAACGGTGCACCAATCACATACTGATCTGTAGCAGGTGTAACCGGGTAAAAACCAAGTGAAGAGAAAACATACCATGCCGAAGTCTGCCCATTATCCTCATCTCCGCAATATCCGTCAGGCGTAGCCTTATATAATCTGTTCATTGTTTCCCTGACCCAGTATTGAGCTTTCCATGGTTGCCCTGCATAATTATACAGATAGATCATGTGCTGTATAGGCTGATTCCCATGTGCATACTGCCCCATATTAGCAATCTGCATTTCTCTGATCTCATGGATTACAGAACCATAATAACTTGCATCAAAAACAGGAGGCATAGTAAATACAGAATCAAGTTTCTCTGTAAATTTGTTTTTGCCACCCATTAAGCCAACCAGTCCGTTTATATCCTGAAAAACTGACCATGAATAATGCCAGCTGTTTCCCTCTGTAAAAGCATCTCCCCATTTAAACGGATTAAATGGCGATTGAAAAGAACCATCCTTATTTTTTCCACGCATCAGGCCGGTAGAGGGATCAAAAAGGTTTTTATAGTTCATTGCTCTTTTTGCGTAAATATCAATTTCAGCAGCTGGTTTCTTTAATGCTCTTCCCAACTGATAAATCGTAAAATCATCATAAGCATACTCTAAGGTTCTGGCTGCATTTTCGTTTAACTTCACATCATAAGGCACATAACCAAGCGCATTGTAATACTTCACACCTGCCCTGCCCACTGCTTCATTAGGCCCTTCATTATTTGCCCCATGTTTAAGCGCTTCGTATAAGGTTTCAATATCATATCCGCGGAGACCTTTGATATAAGCGTCAGCAACTACAGAAGCAGAATTATTACCAATCATACAGTTCGCATATCCCGGACTGGACCATTCAGGCAACCATCCTCCTTCTTTGTAATCATTCACCAAACCTGCCTGCATTTCTTTGTTAATAGCTGGATAAACAAGATTTAAGAATGGATACAACGCTCTGAAAGTATCCCAGAATCCTGTACCAGCAAACATATAACCTGGCATGGTTTTACCAGTATACGGGCTCCAGTGAACAATCTTATTATTTGCATCAATTTCATATAACTTGTTCGGAAAAAATAGCGTCCGGTACAAACTGGAATAGAAAGTACGCATCTGGTCAACAGTTCCGCCTTCTACAGCAATTTTACTTAAGGTTTTATTCCATACTGCTCTTGATTTCTGCTGAGTGGCCTCAAAAGTATCATTTGCAAGCTCTCTCTTTAAACTAATCTCTGCCTGCTCTACGCTAATAAAAGAAGAAGCCACTTTCATACCCACCTTTTCTCCCTTTTTAGTCTTAAACCCTACAATAGCACCAGAGTGGTCACTTTTAAGTTCAAGCGTATCTTTTGCAATCTTATTGCCATGCCATGTATTTGCAGAGGTAATGGCTTTATCAAAATAAATCACAAAATAGTTCTTGAAATTTGCAGGCAGCGGGCCGCTTGCATAACGTGTACTGTATCCTATAATTTTTCTTTCTTTTGGTATCACCTTAATATAAGATCCTTTATCAAAAGCATCAATGACTACATATGAACTATCAGATTCAGGGAATGTAAAACGAAATTGAGCAGCTCTTTCTGTTGGTGTAATTTCAGTAGTTACATCAGCATCAGCAAGGTAAACACTGTAATAATATGGTTTTACAACTTCTGCCTTATGAGAAAACCAGCTTGCACGTTCATCCTGGTTAAACTTCATTTTGCCAGTTACAGGCATCACTGAAAACTGCCCGTAATCATTCATCCAGGGAGAAGGCTGATGCGTCTGTTTAAATCCCCGGATTTTATCAGCATCATAAGTATAGGCCCATCCATCACCCATTTTACCAGTCTGAGGAGTCCAGAAATTCATTCCCCATGGAACCGCGATCGCCGGATAAGTATTACCATTAGACAGGCTGGGTTTACTTGCTGTCCCCATTAGCGGATTAATCCAGTCTACCGGATCTGTCACTTTACCCGCTTGCTGAGCCAGTACAGGCATAGCAGCAGAAATAAGCAGCGCTGATAAGAAATGTTTCATCATTAGTTTTTGTGTGGTTTATAATTGATAATATTATGCTAAATTACTGGTAAGAAGCTTTTATCCTGAATAATTTGCTTTTTCTGAGCAGAAACAAAGTTCCCGGCTGGCAGGAATAATAAGCTGGTTACAGCCAGAGTCCGGATAAAGGTCATATAGATGGTTATAAAATTAAAAACGATTTAGCAAATGATTAAACATGTATTTTTATCAAAAGCTAAATGTATCCCCTAATGTAACAGAGAAAACATGAACAGGCAAATAAATCCGGTAATATTTACAGGATAAACTTTATTAAATACTGCTTATAAACAAAAAACCCTGAATCAACTGTTGAATCAGGGTTTTCTGTTAAAAAATTTAATCCTAGAAATCTCTTCCGGGTGTAATACCAGGCTCATG
>Ga0247807_10001230_pt1 | contig 15257 bp, 17 predicted proteins | sample UWRJL074202C1_FD_179931 | JGI IMG/M metagenome (GOLD analysis project Ga0247807, IMG submission 179931) | Plant litter microbial communities from Arlington Agricultural Research Station in Wisconsin, United States - UWRJ-L074-202C-1 | ecosystem: Environmental > Terrestrial > Plant litter >...
GTATCTTGATGGGATATCAACACCAAATCGCTGAATATCGAACACTGAGGTCCCGACTCGCTAGATGCGGTATAGCGGTAGAAGCTTGGACCATCCCAATTACCCCGAGTTCATTGTTTGTCTCTTTCGCTCGTCAATTCACTGGGGGCTGAGATTAGTAACGTGTCCGAGTTATTCATCAAAAATCTCTTGACTCGCTGAAGCCTGGGGTGTTGCCTAGCTTTCCTACAGGCTCGACTAAGTGTTGAGATATCATCTACAGGCATGGACGATGGCACAGCAGATCAAATGCCGTTTATTTGCTTTTTGTTGCTGTATATTGCGCTGTAGTGGCTCACTATGATCGGCGGAACTAACAGACTGCACGTACTGTAGAAGTGAGGCGCGAGTTCACATTGGTCGCCCGGAAGTGATATCAACCTCCCTCATATTTGATAAAGATAATAATTGTATGTAGCCTGGCTGTTGACTTTTCGACAGCTAGGGGTTCAAGAACGCCCGTATCCGGGTTTTGAGTTCGTAATCCGAATACTCGGATTCCGATTCGGTACTCTTATTCCAAACTCAATATCCCACCCACAGAATTAAGGCCTTCGGGCCAGAATCGCAGGAACAACATGTTCAGGTCAACCCCCGGATGTTCTGCAGGAAACATGGCGTAGGGAGTAGGCGAGCAAACCGCTCGGAAGCAACACCCCAGACGGATAAAATGTACGGTTCAACTGATCCGGGTCTGATCGATGCAAGCATGCAGCCCAGCGTGCAAATGACAAACAAAGCCGCCAATTAGTAATGCGCATGCAATTAAAATAGGAAGTCAGGCTGGTGGGCAGATGGTGAGGTGAGATTCTGGCAAGCTGTGCTGAATGGTGAGATGGGGTGAAGAACAAAAGACATGGAGGGGCGGTACGGTCCTCCCTGTGGGACGATTCGACGCCTCCTCACCAGGCTTCGTTTCCCTCTTGCCACGCCACTTGAGCTGGAGTCACCGGTGTCCGTGAAGTTAGAAGCGTCAGGGTGTGGACATCTTCCTGATCATGACGATGATAATGACGGCCAGCTTTCACACGGAGGTGGAGATACGCTGCATTGTGAGCCGGAGAAGGCAGAGATGGTCTCCTACTTGCTTACTACCTATCCCATCTGCATCTGATAATGGACCTACCGGTAGTCCGGTAGCCCAGACGTCTTGTACCACGGAGAACAGGGCGGTTGGTTCTGCTACGCTGTTGCTTTCTCGGATCTGGATCCAGTTTTACCAACAAGAGCAGCTATCCGCCTCCGACAGTGAACAAAAGTCGCGACTGCCAGAGGATGAAACCGGTGATTTGTTGCCCGGCACTGTGAACAATGCTTCCGGTACAGCTTGGTTTCTCTATGCTTGAGATCTGCTCGGTGGTGTAACCGCTCAGTGAATAGCCGGCAGCGTTCTTCTTCGAATAGATAGATAGAATGATGGGGAGATACGGGTAGTTACAGATCGATAGCACCTAGAACCTTGCACCAGCATGGAAGCTTTGCTCTGGGTGGGATAGACTTCACTCTCCGCTTGTTGATTAACTTTCCTCGCGATATTGTCAAAGACGATCGTTGTGACCCTTTCCCCACGGCTGGCGATGTGCATAGAGACTCTCCCAACTCATCAACTCATTCAAAAACGGTGGCAAAGGTAATCTCGTGTATCCTCAGTTATCTCTCACACACACGCTTAGATGGGATCTCACAGCGGCGGTGCTGATACAGGAGTGATGACCAAGTATGTGATCAGCAATCCCACACAACACACACGTCTGCCAGCAAGTCAGTCAATCAGTCAGTCAAAGTCTTCCTTCTACCTACGGGGGACCACTTCGCCCCTTGCTTTGGCCGCTTCTCCATTCCACAATCCGATTGCAACGTATCCCAGGGTGGGATTAGTGTAGTGTCGACCTGTACTGACTTGTATCCCGATCCCGAAATAATCCCTGCGAATCTACCCGCGCCCCGTGCACATTGCAGCCCTTCTCACCTCACAGTACTCCTCAAAGGTGCCGCTGTACCCTCTTTCAAATCTAACCATACACCGTCTGCGATATCTCGTACATCCTCAACCTCCACCCTCTCAACACAATTCACCTTCTGCGCATATCAAATTGATATACCGATATCTTACCAATCCTCTCTCCTACCAAAACCGCATCTGTATCTTACCGGAATGGCACAATCATGACCAGCCGGCCCAGTTTGGGTGGGCCCCAGCGACAGCCCCAGCGATCATTGAGCGCCAACATCATACAGCGACCTCCGCCGAACAGAACCCTCTCCCAACAGTTTCCCCCGTCGTCTCCTGTGAGGAGGAATAATGAGAGTCTTGGAGAGGGGTCTTTCGAGGCATCAGATGTTGCGCCGGGGCGATATGGGACCCTGCCGCGCGAGGGGTCGCGCCTCAAGCTGGAGATTGGAAAGGACTCGAGAACATCTAGTTTTATCGAATCCCCGAGGCCGGCAGAGTTGACGCCAACATGGCGGCCATCTCAACCCCCACGAGGCCGACCTCAGCTTCATTTCGATGTGCCGAGTATTAGCAATCTGAGCCCGAGGTTAGCACAGGACGGAGGAGGCAATGAAGTCATAATCAAGCCCATGCCGCTCCCTATGAGGCCTGGCCTTCACTTATCACCTGCTATTGAGAAAACAAGACCGACTTTTGTGGTAAAGAAAGATGCGCGGCCAAAACCATTCACGCTGGAAACACCGGCTGCAGCACCTCACTATTCTCCGAATGGTATGCCGGCTCATGCTTCAACTGGATTAGCAGGACTAACTTCGATAGGTCGTGCTGACTTCTTTCCTTGGACCGGAAATCACCCGGAAGATCATTATACAGAAACTGCTATTCGACATGGTTACTTCGATAAGGCTCAGATGTCCCAAAACGAGACGGGTTCTGGGAAAGCCCCCATATATGCGAAATTGAAGGACAGAGCCGGACTGCAAACACTGTCCTCCCTGTTTACAACTGTTCTTGTGCAACGGAGATCCCATGGTCAGATTACTTCGAGCTCGACATTCAAACCTCCGCCGCGGGTCACTGTAACAGATACCAAGAGAGAGACATGGCTGAAGGACTTAGCCAACTCAACGATTCCGTTGCGAAGGTTGAGTCGATCTATACCCCATGGTATCCGCGGGAAGGTGCTTCTAGAACAATCACTTAGCAAAAACATCCCAATCGAACGTGCTGTCTGGTTAGCCAAGTGCGTGGGTGCAAATGAGTTGAGATCCTCCAGAAGGAAAGGTGCCAATGGCACGTTTGCTATGGGTGGTGAAACGAAATGGATAAGGGATTTTACGGTCTGTGTAGAACAGTTTGTGGAAAGTATTGTAGGCTCTTGCGGGGAGAAAGACTTTAGAAGTAGAATAAACTATGCGTAAGTATTACCTGCCAATTCAAAGTTGTCCTCTAACACATACCAGGGTTCGATTAGCAACCACTTTCCACACCGAGCATTTGCTAGAGCGAGAGCACTACATGGATTGGCTTGTGTCATCCTTAGAAAATAGCCCTCAAGAGAAACTGCCTATGTGGTTGTTGATTACCCAGGTTTATTGGAAAGATCTTCTACGTTACCGCAAGTTCGGACGCCGCCTTACCACTGCTTTATTAAATCATATGACTGAGGTATGTTTCGAAGTCCTATATCCGAAGAACTACATACTGACAGTCCTTGAAGGTTATCAATCATGTTGATGCAGATGTATTGGCGCCTCTATCCGATCGACTAAAAGGTCTTATTAAGGCCATATTAGTCTCAAGCCCAGAAAACTTTATATCTCCAAAGACTTGGACAAAGCACAAAGATAGTCTGGAGTCGATTTTAGACAACGATGCTCGATACATAGCACACTTTTCCTTGATCGCTGATAGGAATTCTCGTCTCATACCTAAAGGAGCCGAAAAACTTACCCCCTCACGGCGCCGACTTATTGATCGCCTTGACGGAACCCTCTCTAAGCCATTCCCAGGCCGATTTGCTAGAGACTGCTGGGAATTGGATGACGATAAGCAACTTCTTGCCCACACCTTAGTGGAGTGGGCAACCTCATCTCACCGACCTGGAACTGGTAGAATTTACGTTGCTGCGCGGATTCTTCGTCAATGGAGCAGATTTGGTGCCGCGGTGACGCACGCGGTACTCGACTTTCTCGATTCAAGAGTCTGCGAGATTGGGCGGGATAGGCCTGCACTTTATCACCTTGTCTCTGAGCTGGCTCGTTCTGAACACTTCTCGTCACCTACATATTTGCAATGGCTCATAGCTCGTGGTGGACTCTACTGTAAAGAGGACCTTGACAAAGATGGGCCATGTGCGACGCGTCTTTTAGCCGAACTCCCAACTCATAACCTCACTGAAAGCATGACGGCTCTCCGTATAAGTTTGCTCCACCGTGTCGGCTTTTCGGTGGAGGATGAAGATCAACAATGTCAAGCGCATGAGTCTTTCTTACTGAGATCCTTACCTAGAATGCAGAGCAGTGAAGATGAAATAGATATGTACGGAATGATGTTGGAAAGTTCTGCCGCCATATCCCACGATCTGAGCCGAACTGTAAAATCAGATATAGGTCGCTGGTTAAGACAAAAGGTCAGGCTTCAGGTGCTACAGCCAAACAAGCCTCTATTGGAGGATTGGGACGATTTGACTACAAAGGGGTGCATATCATCAATCAACGCAGCGGAATTCAATACTATTCGACAGTATCTAGAAGACTTTAAGGATTACTCCATACTAGCTGACATTATCAAGATGGTCACTAGCTCAAATGATGCAGAAGTTCTAGCGTCCTGTGCTGACACCCTTAACCTACAATCCGACGTCTTTTCTGCTATCGGAGCACTAAACGACTTGTTTGAGGCTCTTTTGGCTCGGATGAGATCCTTAATTGGGGATGGTTGCTCTCCAAGAGTTCTTCTGGTGTCCTTATCAGACCTGGCGGCCAGAATCCCGGAGCAGACTATTGTTGGGCAACAACTTGCACAGGAGCTTGCCCGCAGCGACAGAAAAACGGCGGCTGATGCGTGCTCGCCAGTATCTGATCAAATGGCAGGAGTTATGCAATCCGCCGAAGCCGATTTCACAGTTGAAATAGAGAACATCTTAGCCACAGGTAACAGTATGGACCTGGCAACTCTTGAAAGGCTTTTTTTGCGGATCTCCGGCCGCCTTGAAGAAGCTTGGGAGAAATCACCAGAGCAATACCGTAGCTGCGGCTTGTTGCTTACAAGACTCCGGACATTCGACACCCAGCAATTTGATGTTCTGATGGTTGTATGGGCAAAACGCATTCTGTCCATGGAAAAACGACCTAGTTTGATTCGGGTTTTTGGGCCACTTATCAGCTTTGGCTGCCTTCTCCTGAAAGAAGTTGCAGCAGTGTGTGCATCAGAGATCAAAACGTCAATGAGCCCACGAGTATCTCAGGAAATGCTTAGTCTTCTCCTTCTCCCATCAAGTCTTCCAGATGCCATGACGGATGAGGATATGTATCGCTTACGTGCTAAGCAAAACCAAATGCAGCTTGAACAACCTTTTGCTTCCCTAGCTATTGTTCGGCATGCATTGGAGGGTGCACGAGCTGGTACAAAACCTTCAATCAACAGTCGTGAACTCTATGAGCTTCTGCAAAGACTTGTGGTTATCAATCCGGAATTAGTCACCCAGACTCTGATATTTTCCAATGCGGAGGAAGATGTTGCGGCTATTACCGCAACTATCATCATCGACGCCCTTTTGAAGGCGGACTTCTATATTAAACAGCCTTTGGCAATACCCGTTGAGAGAGTGCTCGGGTTGGCCGATGACTTCAGCTTACCCTTTTGCCAGCTAAAGCTAACTTCGATGTTCAATGCCCCCCCGCGCAGTGAAATGGTATCAGAAGAGAACATTGCAGAACGATTACAAGCATTTGATAAAGCCATTGATTCAGCTGTGGCTGCGGAGAACACCACCTGGACTTCCATTGTACCTCTACTTGACATTTCAATTGCACGACACCTACGCACTCGTGCTGAAACCAGTTTTCTGAGTCTATTCCCATCTCCAAAGACTATCTCAGAAGATATATCGTGTGCAGAGAGCAACCTCAAGCAAGCAACGGGTTTTCTTTATATAGTGGATGCAACAGCATACAGTATTTCCAAACCATCATCCACCAGCACATTGGCCTCGGAAATAGTAACGACGTTCAACAACAGCTGGCAACTCATCTCAAGTGCTCAAAAGCAGAATCCAGACTTCAAAGACGTGGTCATCACCAAGTGGCTACCTCTACTCTTGTCGTTCACAACGATCCATGCCTCCGCATTTGAGGCCACCAAAAGTGGTTACGAGTACAGAGCCCGAACGCTTCTTGCCCTTGCTGCAATTCTTCTCGAGCTTCTCGCACTCGAATCTATTTCCCCTCCCGTTGCCTTGCTCATTGATCGGACTTTTGATCTCGGACTTCTACTGGTCGATCTCTTACCAGATGACATGCGCCAGCAGTGTATTCGTGGCCTGCGCGATACGACATCGAATTCTCGGATTATATACCTGTTCAGCATCGCGCCAAATCCATCACAGTGGCTAGTTCTGAGCACTAGGGAAAGAATAGGAGGTGTAGAGAAGGAAAAACTAACTCAATATCCCCTGAGGAGGTGGGAGATGTTGGGTGAACCGACACCCAATGTCGGGGAGAATGACACAAGCCTCAGCTTGACACTTTTTGGTGCTAGAAAAAGTTAGGATTAAGAGGGAGAGAGCATCCCTTATTATATATTTATTGGGATATTGGATATCCTGGATGTAACTGTAGCGAAGAAGATGATTGAATATTTATCGGGAAATAGTTGGAATAGGGAAATCAGATGGATGAGTTGACTTTTATGATATTATGATACGAACAGGGGACCATAGAATCTGGCTTGGTATAGCCATGATTCTGCGATGACACTTGGTAATACTCTGTAATGAATAGCATTAAGTTATGACAATATCTACCAACCTCGCGTGCGTCTCTGCTTGATTTACTGTGTGCTCCGAATTTCCCTTTCCTAAACACCAGCTTTCATGGGTAAAATGAAGACCTTGCATGCTTTTCAAGCTCGCCCTCAACACCTTACCTCCCCACAGCATCCATACAATGCAGCTTCCCATTAATTACACAAGTCGCACGCGTAGTAGAAACCAATCCCAAAAGTCAAGAAAAAGATACTCACGTAGGTAATGGTGGGAAAATAGAAATTAGCAGTGATGAAATCGCTGTGATAAGATTATTACGAAGCAGAGCAATACTACAAAGAGCCTGAGACGGCTGATATGCTATGAAGCTGTCATATCTTACAAAAATGCATGCTGCCACCATTGTCTCATCCTTACTACCCTTGCACCACTTCTTCCATCTCATCAAACCCCTTCCATCATCTTCCCAAGTAGGGATGAATCATTTAATCATCATCAAAAATTTGGTAGCAGTTATTTAAGATAGTATCAATAACTCGCACTTGCCACCCGGCATCCTGGATATTATTCTGTGGGTTGGAGCCCATAAGCGTAGGACCAAACACAATACCGAGATTTGAGGCATTCATGCGGTTGGTACCTGAGTTGTCGGCTACCCGATTTAGATGGAGAGTTATTGCGCGTAGAGTTGCGTAATTTGGATCTGGCAAGGCATTGATGATGGCATGGAGTGAGTCACGGCGGACGATGTCATCTTCATGTTCTAGGAGAAGTTAGTGGTGTTAACAATGAAGAAACGGGGAAACGAACTGGCTGCTTCGATGAATGCAGTATAATGCTCGTGCGTCAAGAGTGGATCAGGAAGCTCGCGGAAGAATTGTTTCAGAAGTCCGGCAACGCTGTTTACATCGTGGTAGAAACTCTCTGGATTTCTGAAGTCTACCTTAGTAGAATCTGTCATTTGTTAGTCTGAGGCGTGGAAGCCAAATGAGAAGAACTTACCATTGTCAAAGATAGCCTTGAGCTTGCCAATGTGAGATTGTGTTCCTGATAATCGATATAAACCTTCAATTTCCAATCCGAAAAGATCTACAGCTTGGATACATTGGTACACAACCATTGGAACGGCTGATCCGTCTCTCTCGAACAACTGTTCTAGGCTAAGTCCAAACACAGGTTTTAAAGGAGGCAGATGGCTGGTATTCGGAGTTACAGGAGATTGCGCATATGATTGCTGGAAAGCAGGCCCGGTTGGAGGGAAGTTTGACTGCTGGCTTGGCGGTGGAGGAGTACTCGATGTTTGAAATGGGAGACTTCCAAGCTGTGGTGGGCCAGCTGAGCTGACATTACCCCCATTATACGCACCTCCAGTAGAGCCGACGGATCCAGCATTGTAGGTATGGCCCCCAGCTGAGCTTATTGAACCAGTATTGTATGCACCATGTTGAGGCTGTTGAGTCTGTTGAGGTGGTGGCCCTCCTCTTGATGCCAATGACTGTGAATTGTACTGTGGTTGCTGCTGTGGTGGAGGTAGCCCTTGACTTTGGGTTCTCTCATGTTGTTGCGTCGGCGGTGGTCCAGGCTTGTATGGTTGATTCATCTGAGGTTGGTGTGCAGGCTGGGTAGGCGAGCTACCAAAAGTCTGCGAAGGGGGAGAACCGTAGGCCTGTTGTGTAGGAGTAGTACCATAAGAAGACTGCTGCTGAGGAGTTGGTCCACCAAAAGACTGTTGTGGAGGTCCTTGCCTTGAAGAAAAAGATGCGGAATTATCCCCGTGGAACTGAGGTGCTGAAGCAGACTGTGGATTAGTTGAGCCGAGCACCTGGTTAAAATCAGTTTCTGTAGAGCTACTGAGACCTTTAAACTCTGAACTTACAGCATTACGTTCATATTTTATATCTGAGCCTCTAGCTGGAATCTTGGTATGATAGCCAGTAATGAAGTTGCTGTAGTCCCTCTCATTGTCAATAGAGGAGACAACCTGGCGCAAACTGCGTGCAGAAGAACCATGAGGGTTTTGTGACATAGGACTAATATTTAAACCGTTGCTTAACAGCAATTTCTCATTGAACGCAGCTACATTTCCGTCAGTAAATCCGTGCTTTTAGAAACATAGGGAATCCGCTCACCAAACTTCTGCATCTGTAAGGTGGTACCCGCATCCACCTCTTTGATTGCATCTTCTAATGCTCTAACAGCCTCTGGTCGTAGTTTGGAAATGAGATCATGACGCATGCTCTGGGTAGTCTGGACCTTGGAAGCGTAATCGGCATCAGCAGCCTGAACCTTTCTCAGGAGGTCCTCTTCATGCTGAGCAGCAGACTTGGGACCTTTCAAGCCGAATTTCTTTCCTGGCTGGCGGTCGCCAGTCCTGGCTCTATCATAGTCATCTGCAAGTGCATCATATTTCGCCTTTGACTTTCTCAGCGCATTCTCTGCATCAGAAACACGTTGTTCAGATGCTAGACCATTTGTTTTCCAGTGTTTCCGGATGCGCTCTGAAGCCAACGTAAGTTCCCATAGGTCATCGTGCATCGTAGAGAGTGATATCGAGAACTGTTGCCCATTGTCTGCCATGCGCTCGTGTATCATCATCATTTCTTCGTAGTTTTGTAAGAATGTCCCATGGCGCTGATCTGGCTTTCGGATGTTCTCGGCCGTCATTCTACACAGTCTCTTGAGCCCATTGCAGTGTTCCTCCTCCACGGTGGCTCGCTTCTTCAGAAAGAGGGAGAATTCCTGCACATAGTTAGCTCTTTGAGCGAATACTTGGACTTGCATTCCTTTACCTTTGCAGACGCGATGCTCTGCTTCAACCTGTTGAGCAGAGTCGAGACACCAATCTTGTCTTCGATTAGCTTCCCATGCAAGATCAATTATAGCTTCAAGCATACCTCTGAGTTCACTACAAGTGAAACCTTCTCCGTATTCGGATCTTGAGTTTGCCCGTGGCCACCATTAGTTGAAGCATCACCGTTGGTGGGAGCTACGCCGTCGCTGGTGCCAGGAGGAGCTCCATGTGCCATGCTTCCTTTCCTCTCTTGTTGTTGATTATGATCTGCAAACTCCGGAGGCTCTGACAATAATCGATCTGGGTTGCTCCCAGGTCCTTCCATTGTTGCTGGGTGGGTGGTGTTATTCGCGATCGCTATAGTTATGAAGTGAAGCTGATGTTGGGTGTGTTTGATCGCCGCTTGTGCCCCTCGCAGAGAAACTTAGGAATTCTGATCGCAAGGTTGATGTTAGTCGGGACGAAACTTAAGCAGGCTCAAGTCTATGCAGTGAGTTTCCAGGGAATGGTAACTGTTGTGAGGATGAGGTACAACAGAGATGCGATGTTGTCACGCTAAGGCGAATGAATACGCGGCTAAGGGGTCACGGAAGGCGACTAAAATATTGTTGGTTCCTACCGTCATTCCCCCTCTATTGTTTAAGGTTGCTCACACTGACGGTGGAGGCTCCACGTTTACATTCATGCCATCCTAGCTTCACATCATAGTGGAGAGTGTGAAGGACAGAGATTCGATTTGAAGAAACCCAATTGAGCTTTATTAAAATGTCAGGGTAGCTGTTCTGCTTTGGGCGCATTACAAGCTGAAGAAATCTACAGTGTGATTTTGCTACACAGCAAAGCAAATGACCTAAGTATTGCCAACAGTATTTACACGCCTCTACTTTGAAGTGCTTGTACTCGAGCCTACATAATTTCGTGTACTAGAAAAATAAAGAAAAGGAAGATCTGATATCTGATAAATTTTGCCTATTGAGCATTTCCGACTGCCGAGCTGAAATCTACTGGATTGAGCTTTGGACTGAGCTGCAGTAGTGTTCTGTTCCTGGATTAGTGGCCAGTATACTTCTGGCGTATGTAGAATTTAAATAGTTACTGCTTAAGTGGTATTGGCACGATTGGTATGTGAAGTGAGGAGGCATCTCTTTCGGATCACCGATTTGGTTCTAGCTCTTTTCCGGATTTCATAGATGGTCAGTATTTTCCTTCATTGAAGATTAGTTGAACAGAATTATGTATTCCTCGAAACCTTTCAAACAAAAATTTAGAAAACTAGCGATTTGCTCAGCTTTCATCAAACACTTCACCTCTCATCTCAGCCCACCAGGCACTTTGCTTCCCAATCTCACCTTCCATACCTCCGGTCAACATCCACCATTTTTTCAAGAACCAAGGTCTGAATTCCCAGCTCCGATGATCCCATGGCGTTCCACTTCCAGCCCGAGAGTCGGCTCCCCAACAAACAATTCCTCCCTTGTCCATATCTCGTGTCAGATCGGTTTCATCAAAGATCTCCTTTCCCCCGCCTTCTGGACTGTTGATCACGCACGCCCTCAATGCTAATATACGTTCTCTGAAGGCTGGAAAGAGAAAGGTATCGATGTAGAGTGCATGTTCTTGTGTTACTTGTGCGATACAAGGACGGAGATCTGGCTTGAGAAATTCGTAGCACGAAGCTATGGAGGTTGAAGATAAGTTCGTATTAGAGATTGTTGAAGAAAAGAAAGGAGACCTTTCTTTGGAATTCCCATGGTGTTGGCCTGTAAAATTGTTAAACTAGTTTGTGAGTAAGATCCTTGTATTTCTCACAAGAATTGGGTGAATATAGATTCATATTTGGACTAGGTCTGAGGGCGGCTTGGATCCTGTAGACATTGAATACTAGTCAGTGGATGTTTCATGGAAGTTGCAGAGGCCTTAACCTGATCTTAGGTCCTCTGGAGGAAATCGGTCGAACCAGAACCCAAGAAGTAAAAGGTACTTACTCTATACCAATGTGTGCCGCGTTCGCCAAGCAAGCTGCAACGAGTGATATTCTAACCATCGGAATATGGTTTTTGGCAGGGGAAGGTATGTATGCGGCGGGTAAGCCAGTGTAATTATTTAACGAGTTTTCCGAGGACATCTCTCTCCGTGACAAATCGCTGTTTGCTCTACGGCTGAGGGCTTCGAGGCCCGCTAATATCACATCTTCATATTTAATCTTGTTTCCATAGAACATTTTCGTTAGCTCCTGAGACATTTGAAAATCAGCAATGTGCAATGCAGAATTTGGGGAACAGAACCCATCAACTTTGATACGCTCCCTTGGATGATATTTCCTCTCTATCAAAGCATGTTGATTTTGACTTGGTGTTGATTTGTAGCTTGGATGTCAAAGGAAACTCTGTTGAACTATTCAAGGAAGACTTAAGATTTGAGAAAAGACTTACTTCACTGGCTTGATCTCTGGAATTTGGGGATGCTTTCCCATCTGTAAAGTTGCTCTTCATATAGGCTGCCTTCGAAGATAAATCGGATAAAGTCATCAATGGGGACGCCGGAAAGTAAGAGGTATCGAAGGACTCTGGTAGCCACTGGCCAGTGGAGTTGTAAGAATTTTCAATGTTTCCGACGACATGATTTCTGGCATTTACAGAGCTCGAAGAGACCGAATTGATATTCTCTGCTTGGGACGAGGACGGGGTCCAGTATTCTACATTGCCGGTCCAAAGGTCGGAAGTGATATCAGATTGAATACCGATATTATTGGGAAGCTCATTGGGGATAACATCAGAATTACAACTGGGCAAGTTAAGAGCTTTAGAGACTCCAACAAGTTCATCATTGGGCGGTATGGACCGCTCTACACTAATTGGTTGACCTTTTATCTCTGCTTCAGGAGATAGTCCTGTAACTTCCGCTAGACGGCGCTCCTTCTGTCTCTCTCCTTTTTGAAATAAGCAAAATACAGTGTATGCACAAACTTGATGGCTTACGGAATACCTTTTGAGCTTTACGGTTTTGCTCTCTTCTACTCTCGGTCAAAGGTCGTTTCTTTTTTTGGAGCTTTCGCATCTCACCTCGTACCGGGGTACGGGGTAATAACTCTGTCATGCCGTACTGTGGAGCTTTCACCATATGTGGCTCTTGTCTTTGCCTTCTGTTTGAATGTTTGGCACATATGGTCTTACTTCTTGGGACATTGAGACGGTAGTGAACTTCCACGTGATATGACATATACCAAGGAGAGACATGGCAATGGATTATGCTTTCCACCAATCATGGCATAGAAAACGTGGCTTATTATGCATAGTGGGTCTCATCTTGCTTGGCTTCTCAGTAAGCCATCAACTATAGACCTGTTTTGCTATGCATGTTTGTTATTGAAGCGTAATCCCAAGAGTATATTACCCATTTCCCCCTAAAATACAGTGTGAATGAGGACAATTTTCCTAAGCATCAGAAGCAGCTGAATTTGTCATCATTCAGGCTTATTGTTCTTGTACATGCATGCCTACTCACACGGTCATCATGTAATGGAGGAAATATAGAAAGAAGAAGGGGTATATATACAGGTACTGGGTCCTCAGTTTGTAGTATTGTCAAGAAACAAAAATCCAATACTTTCGATCTCAAAAGCAAACTTAGCGGTATCATATATACTAATTGATCTTTAACAATGGCAACTTTCAACATCTTTCATCGAGAATCATAGTGAGTAGACTTTATCTTCATTTTGCTCTAAATCTCCTGCTGCTGTTTTACAAGTGACAGCTATAAGCTCGTCCAAGCTCATAGAATTAAGAGTTCAGGTGCTCAGGTCCAGTGCACCGTTGGGCTTCTGCAAAGAACTTTGAACATTTGCGAGCTTTGTTTTAATATGAATAGTATTGAAAGCCAAACAAAGCATTGACTACACCGCAAAAGCTAACATATCCCCTTAGTCCGGCCATTGATCCATCAGCACCCGCCAACTCTCAAGCTGGACGAACCATCCTGATAACTGGCGGCGCATCAGGTATAGGGTACGAGATTGCAAAATCTTTCCTTGCGGCATCCGCCGCAAAAGTGATTATAACTGGCCGAAGAGTAGAGAAACTCGAGGAAGCTGTCGCCAGTCTCAATTCCTCTAAACCTGAGAAATCCACAGCTACCGTTCTTTGGCGCCAACAAGACGTATCAGACCTATCCAACATAGAAACCTTCTGGAGAAATCTCAAGAGCGATAATTTAGAAGTAGATGTTTTGGTTTTAAATGCTACGCATACCGGACAATTTGGGGTCAGCGCCGGTTGGAAGAAGGTATGGGAGTGCTTTGAGTTCAATGTTCTAGGTAGTTTGAGAATGTCAGAAGAATTCGTGGCACAGGGACCAAAGAAGGGTAAAGTCAGTAGACATCCTCAGCTTCCTTATCCAGTGTGCGAAAATAGCTAATTGAATACAAAGGCTCTGGTCAACATCTCAACCGTGACGGCGCACGCCAACCCGACAACAGGCAACCAAGTATACTCGTCCACCAAAGCAAGTTTTGCGCACTTGTTACAGAGCTATGCCGGCGAGATCCCCGCTGACGAGTGTCGGATGATCAGCGTCCATCCTGGGAGGATTTTCACTGATGGAGCGAAGGGTGCCGGATATACGATGGATGCCATACCTAATTGGGACAATGGTTGGTATCTCCTCCAGCTCAAGATGGTAGGCACTAACAGCAATAGTCAATCTTCCTGGCTCATGGAGCGTTTGGGCCTCGACGCCCCAGGCTACTTTTTTGCATGGTAGATTCGTATGGGCTAGCTGGGACGTCGAAGAACTTGCGGGAAGGCAGGAGTTTTCCGATCCCGGGTTTTTGCAAATTGGTCTTCAAGGGATAGATCCAGTCTCCGTCACAGCCTTCTTGTCTATGGCCTAAATCTGAGACGTGGGATGAATTCACGAGGGTAAGGTTACTATTAATAAGCTTGAATTAAAGAACACTACTATTCTAGATCTAATGTTTCTATTTAAACGAGTTACCAAATCGATCAATTTCCTCCGCTAACTTCTTCTTCGTCTCCTCGGCCGCCCAGCAGACATCTACAGCATTCTTTTCCAAAGTCAGTAACTCGTTATTTGTGAAGTTGCCTTGCTGCTTCAGTAGCATCAGATTATCTATTACCCAATTCCCCTCCATAAGGGCTGGGCCATCAGAGCCGATTGTTATTTTGACTTGAGCATCAAAGAGAGTCCGGAAATGACCGAAGAGATTGGGCTCGGTGTGATGGCGAACATATGCCCAGGGACAGAGCGTCATTCCTAGGGACTTCTCTTTTATAAGAGCAACTAATTTTGGATCTTCGGCGGCATCTAAGCCATGGTCAATTCGATCACCTCCAGTACCTCCGATGCTTTCTGCTACCCTGAGAATGTTATTACTTTTCAACCTGGGTATAAACTTACAGCATAGTAGCTGAGGGATTGTACTACTTACTGCCGAATGTGCTCGTGTGTGTCCTTCTGGGTTACAT
>Ga0247807_10001231_pt1 | contig 15252 bp, 17 predicted proteins | sample UWRJL074202C1_FD_179931 | JGI IMG/M metagenome (GOLD analysis project Ga0247807, IMG submission 179931) | Plant litter microbial communities from Arlington Agricultural Research Station in Wisconsin, United States - UWRJ-L074-202C-1 | ecosystem: Environmental > Terrestrial > Plant litter >...
CTGCGCTTTGATAGGCGACTCGCTTTACGTGTTTCGTGTATTCTATTGCTATGTATTGCGTTAATTACAACGTTATTCTTGAATGTTGTCGCGCACGCGGCTCCAGGCGTAAACCAGACCATCGGCTTCCAAGGCCGACTTCTTGATGCTAATGGCGACATTGTTAAAGATGGTTACTACAACATGCAATTTAAGATTTACCAAGACGGTTCAGGTACGACTGCCGGTAACCCAGATGGCACCCTTAAATGGACAGAGACGTACATCAACAACGGCAACGCCACCGGTGCAGTTGAAGTTAAAAATGGTTTCTTATCTGTTAACCTTGGCTCACTTACTCCCTTCGGAACCAGCGTCGACTGGGGTCAAGATACTCTCTGGCTGTCAATGAACGTTGCCGGCGCTTCAACCAGCTGTACCACTTTCGGGAGTGGTTCTTGTGCTGCTGACGGCGAAATGCTCCCAATGAAGCGCATGACAGCCACCCCCTACTCACTCAACTCAGCACAACTTGGTGGCGTTGATGCATCTGGCTATATCCGCAGTTCAACAACAGCACAAAATGGAGATATCAACATTAGTGGAGTTGCGAAAGCAAACACTTTACAAGGCAACACGAGTGTTCTTACACCGATGCTCGATACGGCTGATAACAGCACCTTAAATATTGGTACCGTTAGCGCGGATACTATTAACATCGGGCGAGCAAATGAAGCCAACAGTACTATTAACATCGGAACCGGTTTTGGGTCAAAAACTTTAACATTAGGTACTACCTCCAATGCATCACAGACACTCATTCAAGGTGGAAGCGCAGGGGTTTCTATCGCTACACGAGGCGGCTTCCTGGTACACGATGTAGCCACAAACACTAACTTATTCGAAGCAAGCGCAGCTGGTACGATAGTTAAGCTTGCGAACGGCGGTCTGTTTAGCGTTAAGGATGCCGATGCGCACACACTACTAAGCGTAAACAACAATGGTATAGTTGCAATTGATGCATCAGCTCACTTCGTCTCTGATGGAGCGGCTACCTTCAATAAGGGTATAACTATTCAAGGCTCAACCAGTACCACAAAATACATCACACCAAATGGTGCAGAACTTAATACCGCAATTAACATTCCAAATTACACCGTTAATGCATATTCAAGCATTTTGTCATTTGGCCTGCCCTCAACTTCAGCGGCAACAGCCCGTGGCATGCTCATCGCCGATGGCCGCACTGGTAACCACCAAGCGACTATCGGTGTCCTTTCTCCAGATGAGAATGCCATCATGGGGTTGAGCTGGAACGGCAGTAACTCAACCGGTACTTTGTCTAATACAGCTAGCTCACTCGCTCTTCAAGGTGGTGGTCTTAATCTTCTGACTGCAACCAATAATGGCGGTATTGCAAATGTTGGTATCGGTAACTCAGCAGCGGCAGGCTATGCACTCGACGTAACTGGCGACATTAACACCTCAACAGCACTACGAATTAACGGAGTTTCTACACTTACCAATGCATCACTTAACTTTAGCGCTGCAAGTACCGCAAGTGTTAGCTCTGCCAGTGGACAGCTACTTAATGTCGACGGTAAAGCTGGTGTAAATATCCAAAGCAACGGCACAACAGTTGCCACCTTTGGTAGCACTAACATTCAAATTGGTGATGGTGCCAACACAGGAACTCCAACACTTCTCACAGTTGACAAGGGTACTTCGGCACCAACCGTCGATAGTTCAATGCTCGGTAGTATGTACTACGACACAACTATTGGTAAGCTCCAATGCTACGAGGCTGATGGCTGGGGTGCTTGTAGCGCTAATCCTGACACTTTTGTAACGCTTAGCCCAGAATATAGCAATGCCGTTGTGCACAATGAGGGTACCGGCACAATGACAACCGATATCTGTTCCGACGAACTTAACATTAACGACGGCAGTTCATCACAACCTACTATCTGTGGAACAAATGAAACATACAATTACTACAACTGGACGTCTTCAAGCAATAGTACTCAGACCCGAAGTATTTACGTTACTTATAAACTACCAAGCAATTTCGGAAACTTTGTCCCTGGCTCAACTTCACTTATGGGACGTACCGACAGTGCAGATTCATCCGTCAGTTATAAGATTTATCGTAACACTTCAACTGGGCTTGTAAGTTGTGGTACGGGTAGTGTTGTATCAAATGGAGCCCAGGCACTTTGGCAAACGAAAGATGCTGCCGGCCAAGAACCTGCTAACTGTAGTTTTGCTGCCGGTGACAGCGTATTGTTTAAAATCAATCTCGATGCTCATCTTGATGCGAATGCCTACGCAGGAAATCTAAACTTTGCTTTCAAAAATAACAGCAACTAAGTCTCGTATCTAGCTAAACCCGTTATGATAAAATAAGAGCAATAATGTCAGGTAAAAAACACTTTGTTATTTCTAAAAAAGCTATTTTGATTGCAAGTGTTGCAGTAGTCGCAATTGCGATTCCAGTCACCGCCGGTATAGTTATCTCTCGTCAAAATGATGCAACCAACATTGCGATTGAAAAAGGTGAACAACCACAATTCGCTACCGTCCTGCCTAATGGCAAGTCTATTGATGACTTGGGTGGCTGGATAAGAATAAGTCCTACTACGAGCGACCCAGTTTTTGCATACAACGACAAGATTGACGGAGTAGCTGTAAATGTAAGTGAACAACCCCTCCCTAAGTCATTTGAAGCCAACCCGGATGCTCAAGTAGCAGAAATAACGAAAGGTGGTGCATACAATGAAATTAATGGTGGCAATACAAAAGCGTACATCGGCACCTCCTCACAAGGTCCTCAATCGGTAGTATTTTCCAAGAAAAACCTTTTGATACTTATTAAATCGCAACAAAAAATTGATACCAAGAGTTGGTCGAAATATATCGAATCACTCAACTAGTATTAATTTCTAGTGAGATTTTTTATAGGCTTCGATTGACTGAGCAACCTTGCCGTCAGCCTTGAGGTTTTCATAAAAAAGCAATTGTTGCTTCGAAAGCACCATTTCATCTTCTGGCCCGTGAATTTCTTCACCAAGCTTAATAAGCTGAACGTCGCTTTGAGCATTGGAAGTTGCTTGAGGGTTTGATTCTTTTCCCTCTGTTGCTTGGGTTTGGAGGTAATAAATATCAGTTAATTTTAAATATTCACTATTAACGGTACTCAACTTACCGAAGTAAACCTGACCATTCGTAAAGAAGACAGCTTGATATTTACTTGTATCGATTGCTGCGCCGGCATTCTTGTTATGAGTACTCGCCCACGCAATTCCACCAATTACGGCGGCTAAAACAATGATTGCTAGGATAAGGGGAAGCTTAAATCGTCTCGAAGGCTTTTTGTCCTTTGCAGTCCGGTGCGAAGGCGTGTGGTTTGCAGACTGTGGCTCTTGCCTTGGTTGCTGAGGTTCTTCGGGCTGGCGATACGCCGGCTCTGGCCTACTTACCGTCCTTCTATCTGCCGGTCGTGATGCACGAAACGGTCCTTCATCCATAATTGCGTCTCCAATTTCCTAAATCTTACTTGGTCTATCATAGCATAAGGGGTATATCATCGACAATTGACGGAATATTTTTAAAAGTCAGCTATAACTAGTTTATGCATTTGCATCATATTGCCGTATGCGTTAGGGCGTTGCATAAGCTCACCCATGTTTTCCGGAATTACTTGCCAGCTTAAACCAAACTTATCTTTACACCAGCCGCACTGCTCGGCCTCTGGAACACTCGAGAGTTTTTCCCAATAATAATCAATTTCTTCTTGATCTTTACAATCAATGACAAACGAAACGGCTTCACTGAATTTGAAGTCAGGTCCGCCATTAAGACAGGTGAACTTCTGGCCATTCAATTCGAAGTCAATACCAAGCACCTTGCCAGCCATTGGCTTCTGAAAATCAAGCAATCCTTCAGTGGGATAGTATTGTGTATCTAAAATTTTACTATTAGGAAACACTGAAATATAATACTTTACCGCTTCTTCCGCATTAGTATCGAACCATAAACAGGGTGTAATTTTTTGTGACATATATACCTCCACTTTTTAATAATCTCTCTATCTATTATTATACGCTTCAACAATAGCCTAGTCTGGTCGCTTCTCAATATATTTACGAAGCTTCTCAATATACAGTACGTACGTATTGCGAGAATGTTTTAGTAGGTTTTTTAACTCCAGTTTTTTCAATACAATCCCCGCCGTTTCACGAGTGAGGCCGAGCGAATTGGCAATTTCTTGCTGAGTAATCGACAATTTGCGAATTGTTTTATTAGGAAATGTCGACCCAAGCGTATCGGCCATATACAGCAGTGTACGAGCAACTTTTTCGCTTGCGTTCGATTGTTCTAAAGCTTCAATACGTTTCAAATTTGTCAGTAGAATTTTAGTGATTCGGATGTGCCGTTTATAAAGACTATCAGGATTTTCACCAAGATGTTTCAAATAATCATCGCAGGGTATAACCCTAATAACGCAACGAGTATAGGCCTGATAAAAATACTGGCAACGCTCGACGAGTCCAATTGTAAAGCCGATAGGAATATCTTCGCCTTTGGTATCAATTGACACAATACGTTCCTCACCGGCGTCATTAATTGTATAAGTTTTAATAATCCCGGATTCAATAACGTAGGTGCCTTTTGGAACCTCATCTTTTAATAAGACTGTCTGCCCTTTCTCGAAAACGAGCGATGGATAGGAAGCTATAAATTGTTCGAAAGGCTGTACCATTATTATCCCCTTGTCAGGGATAGCGTACGTAAAACCCATCCCATAATTAGCGTACGCTGATTTGTATACGGCTGCAAATTCATTAGTAAGATATCTAACTAAACAGCTTTTTCAACCCAAGCAGTGATAATCCAACCGCTAGCAAAGATCCCGCTACAATGAATAATCGCATATCAAACCCAGTATCAAACGTATTGTTAATTGTTGATTTACCAAGTGTTGCCATAGGATTTTGAGCAATCGGTTCTACCGGCGCGCTGACTGTAGTAATTGTCGTCGCAGCATTATTCGCAACCGAACGAGCATAGGTAGTCACAGCTGAAGATCTACTAAGGCGGAGACTTGAAGTAGCTACCGGTTCGGTGCTAGGAATAAACTGAAATGGCCCGACCGGTGCTTCCTTTGTAGGGACATCGCTGTTTCCATACGGCGTATCATTTCCAAAATCACCAAACCAGTTTTGGAAAACGTTTATAAATAGTACACCAAACCAGTCTGACACGCCAAGCTGGCTGCCGGATATGTTTGCAATATTTGCAAGCGCAAGTGCTGAACCGGTTGTTGCACCGCCAGCCATAGTGTTGCCCGACACGACCGCATCACCCGATTGTGCATCGACGGAAATTGTATTCGTGATACCATGTTTTGATTCAGAGCTAACCTTTAAGTCAGGTGAGTACGATTCGTTTTTTGTTACTCCGTTTCCAATAAGCGCCGAAGTTGCGCCTGCTGGCGCATCAACAATTACCCCTACCCACTTGCCTAGTACATTCACAAAAACGAGGAGGCTATTTTTTGCAACTATTTCATGACCCGTAAGGTTAAATATCACCACTCCGGTATCTGCTTTGCCGGTTGTCGCACTGCCTGCTGAACTATTTGCGAGCACCGATGCAGCGCCGCTCTCGGCAATAGCCGAAATATTATTTACAATATCGGTTGTATCCTTGGTTGAAACTTGCGTCTTGGTAGAATCATCATCTTTATTACTAGCAATCATTTGCGGTATAAAATCGGGAGCAATTAATATATCACCTTCTAGGTTTCCATAGATATTAATAGTGCCAATAAACGATTGTTGGGTAGCAATCATTGAATTTAATATATTCACTACATTAGCAACTGCCATAGCCGAGCCGCTGGTAGCGTTGCCTGCAGTGGTATTGCCAGTGACGTTTGCGTTGCCGCTTTTAGCGGACAAATCAACTTTGTTATCTATTTCAAAATTATTCTTAACATCAATCGTTGACTGTGAATCTTTTTCAGCCTGGGCTTCTAGCATAGCTTTTAATAGCATAGGGTATAAAACAATATCACCTTTTACATCACCCATAATATCTTGTGTAAAACTTGCAACCTTTTGGTTGTCACCAGTAGTAACTGATGAGTTTACTACATTAAGCATTGTCGCTACGGCAGCAGCATCGCCCGTTGTCGCGTTTCCACCGGTAGTATTATCTGCTACGGTGCTATTACCCGATGTTGCGTTGGAAGTAAGAGTATTTTCAGCGGTAACGGTTGTATCGACCGTTTTTTGTTCATCAACTTTCTTTTCTTCTACTGGTGGTTCGATAACTACCGGAGCTGGAGGTGTTTCGTATTGACCAGTTGCTGGGTTATATTGCCACTTCTCACTATCCCAATACCCAGTTTTTTGATTATAGGTGTAGGTTAATTTTGGTTCGGCCGGTTCTGGTGCAGGTGGAGTTGGTGCTTGTTGTTCAACAGTTTCAGACGTTGGTGCAACCGTGGGCTCTTGTGTGTCAGCCATCGCCGATACTGGATAGCTAGCCACAAGAACTAACGCTGTAAAATATGCTAGAAACTGACGTGTTGCTTTCTTTAGTATATGCATATGTCCCCCTCAAGATTTAATTTTCCTGACGGGGAGTGGTGATAGAACACCACTCCCCAATTCCCTCCACCTACGACGTACTAGTTAGTAACGCGAACGGTAAAGGTTGCTGAACTTGTGTTTGTCACACTACCACTAGTAGCATCGCCACCAGATGTATTGTGTCGCACCTCAGCATCACCCGACTTAGCAACTTGGTCGTTAGTGTTGTAAACATGAATCTTGTTATCGTTGTTTACATCAACTTCAACTTTGTTTTCAGATTTAACTGTGTTGTGAGAGTCAGGACCGGTAAGACCGTCGATACTACCAGTACTTGCACCGCCCCCGCTACCAACACCCTCAAACGCCCCAGCACTTTGAGAATTATCGAACTCAACTTCTGCGTTTAGTGAGTTTTCATTCATACCATCACCACTGGCTGCACTGCCACCAGTTGTATTATCTTTTACCTCAACACTACCGCTTGAAGCATACTGGTGATTTTTATTCCCAAAACTAAGATCATTATCATTGTCTACATCTACTTTAGTCTGAGACTCATTTGATATTTCATTTTGAGAGTCAGGCCCGGTGGTACCGATTGTTCCCGATGCTGCTCCCGCAAAACCCGCTAGACCCACAACAAGACCAAGTGATAGAACTCCTGCACTCACTGCTTTTTTCAATTTAACCATAGCTTCCTCCTTTATTTATTGCCTTCGAATGCCCCTTGCTCACCAAACTACTTATAGGTTCGCTGGTTAGCTACAAACGATTGCGACAAAAATAACCCTCCCTTCAGCCTTACTCGCAATTCTAATTTAAGAATATATTAAGCAAAGAGCGTGGTATATGAGAAATCTCTCATATAGCCTAATTTCTTGAATGTAACTGAGAAAAACGCATAATTATACTGGCAACAGGTAACAGGAACAAGGCGGATATCGCTGAGAAGCTCAATTGAAATTTAGTTTTCTCCTTTTCACCGCTCAACCAAATAATCGCAAATAAATAACCCGTCACTAGCAACCAGCTGTACCAAATAATACTCGGTTCTTGCGACGTAAAGCTAGTCACAATAACAGATATAAAAATAAATAGCATCACCCACTCAATATGAATTTTTTTTCTCACTGGAGTAATATTTTTTGCATCACTTATCTGAACGTTATACGCTCTATGCCAAAACATACTTTCAAGGGAAAGGATAATTTCCGCAAAGCTTTTTACCGACGCTGTCTCAGATATACGCAAATGGAGCTTTTTTCGCTCGCCCTTTAAGGCTACGGCGCGTTTTAAAAACCAAGGCGAAACAATCGTACCAGCTTGAAGGGATATAACAACTGTGCCTTTTTGGCTTTTTTGATAACCTTTTTTGAGTGCCTTTGCTGCATTTCGCGAAGAGTCTTTGACAATAACGATATCGAAATTGTGATAATAACTTTTTAACAATGCTTTTACAGAAGCTTGTGAGTCGGTATCGGTAGGTTGAGAATATATAAGTACCGTCACCCAGGGCTGAACTGGCTTACGAAGCCTACGTATACGTTTTTGAATTTTTGGTTCATTAACAATTTGGTAGGCATACCTACAGATTAAAATAACTATGCCTATCAATATAAATAACGCAATAAATAAAAAGATTATTGTTATTTGTTCCGTCATACGGGCGTTACTTTCTCAAGATTAAACGATACGAGTGTTCTATAGATATCAAAGGGCCCAGAACAGGTTTGCAGAGCTAAAACCGGAGCTCCGGAATCGACAAAAATACTCGTATCTTCTGGTTGAACTTGACGGCTTGAAGTAAATGTATAAGAAAAAACTTTTCCCGAATCGGTAAACACCTGAGCCGTAGCTCCAGAGGATATCTCTGGAAGTTTTCCAAATAATCCTCCGCGTGCATGTCCGTAAATGAGCGTAGAGCCATTACTGTCATTTACTGGCACTGACCTATCTGCATAAAAGGCAGACTGGGTGTCAAGTGTCCAGGTTTGGTCGACAGTATTATATGATCCAACTTTAACCGGTAAATCAATACCCACACTTGGTACTACCACACGGGTTGGTATCCCTAAATTAATTTTTTCTATTTCTGCACCGCCTAGTAATCGTTTCGGTGCAATTGCCACTAATGAGTCTTTGCGCTCGGGTACGGGTATCGGCGATAAGATTGTCGCAAACATTCCCACTACACATAAATTCATCGCAGCAAATGCACCATAGGTGAGCCGATTATTTAAGGCTGACCTTTTTTTCATAGTTAAAGCGACTTATAGTATCGATACAAAGCAATGCTCCCAACACCAAGCACTGCAATTGCCGCTAGTGATCCAACCGTAATAAATAGTACTGACTGGGCAGCGCTGCCGCTCGTTTTAGGTAAAGCTGATACTTGGCCTCGAGCAGTGGGTTGAACCGGGTTTGGGTTTGTAGGGGGCGTTGGCGCTGGTGGTTGCGTAGCTGGCACTACTGCCGTTGCAACACAAGTCTCATCAATACCGGTATTTGTTATTGTTACCGCAAAAGTGGTTCCATTAGTATTTGTGACAGAACCTGAAGTTGAAGTACCTCCTTGTCCATTTCCACTTGTGCCCACTGTTCCCGATGCGACAACTTGATTATTATCATTACGAATGCTCACCACATTTGTATTTGTCACACTGCAGGCGTATTTTGTAATTGACCTACATAAATTTTGAGAATCAGGGCCGGTGTATCCTATTTCACATACTGCCTGAGCTGATGCCGATGAACTAATTACGAACGGCGTAAGAGCAAAAATTGCTACCGCTAATACTTTCAATAGTTTCTTCATAATACCTCCTCATATGATTACCACTATTTTGTTCAGCGCACTGTCTGTTTGATTTCATGATAAATCTGAGATAAATATTTGTAAAGACTTATGCTATTTCGTAAGGTCGGCTAGCTTTTTAGTTGTATTGGCATTTCGAATTGTGACAGAAGCGTACGATTTTGTACCTACTATTTTGCTATACCGGGTACGACTAAATGTCTTAAGTGGTGCACTCCAAAAAATAATCGGGTCAATAGCAGCTACTTTTTCATACTCCGGTTTTGCATCACCAACTTCTTTTACAACGTCTTGCGCTGTCGTCGGGGCAATAATAAAAAGCGCATTATGCTTTAAACCATCATCTATTCCCCACCAAGATGGTGCTTTAGCTAACGCATTGTGCAGCTCGGTGGCTTTAATAACCGAGCAGACAACACGAAACCCAAATTTCTTTTCAATTGCTTCTTCGCATAAGTTAACAAGTGTAACTTTGTCATGTATATCACTATCGAAAATAACATTCCCTGAATTTATATACGTCTGAACATTTGCAAATGCTAAGCTTTCAAAAGTAGCCTTCAATTCAGACATTGGGACCTTATTGTTACCACCGACATTGATTCCCCGAAGAAGCGCTATAAATTTCATAAGGCTAAGTATAGTCGTTAAGGTGTTACAAATGAAGCCTGTTATACTTGAGCTATGAAAACAATAGAAATTCTTGACGGTACCGTCCATAAAATGCCAGCAGACCTAAAAAAGGCATTACTGGCCGATGCTGATGGATTTGCCGCCTGGAATGATATTACTCCCCTTGCTCGCAATGAATGGATTTGTTGGGTCGAGGGTGCAAAGCTTATTGAAACTCGCGCTCGCCGAGTTGAGCGAACTCATACGGAGTTAGCCGAAGGTGTTCGCCGACCATGCTGCTGGCCTGGCTGTATGCACCGCGAGAAAAATGGTAAAAGCTAGTTCTCTAGCAAGGCACTTAAGTTATCTTTGATAACGCTTTCAATCGTAGCGCTGCTATCAACTTGAATATTAAAAGTTGACGTGAAGGTTTGTTTACCCTCTGCACCACCTTCAATACCTTCGACAACATCAATACCGGTAGCGCTCAGTTGGATTCCAACATAAATAGTTGCTTCGCCAGTGGTGCGTTCAAGTGATTGAATAAAGCCCTTATCAATTAAAAAGGTGAAGGCGTTTAATACATCGGTTGAAACCGGGTTAATATCAAGTAAGTTATTAGTGAGCCATTTCTTGTCGCTTGTAAGATACATACCACCTGTTTTTCTATCAACAAAGCCGAGTTGGCGATACTTCATAGTAAGTGGAACGGTGCGCTGCAGCTGATAGAAATAGAGTAAAATCTTTCCTGCTGTTTCTTTAATTGTCACCTTTAAGCTCCTTAATTATCTCGGCAAATTCTGTATATTTAGCATTTGCGTAGCACTCTGTGTTGCCAGTATACACTCTATTATATCCTAAGGGGCTAGATATACTTTAAAAACCGTTCGATTGCCTGTTTGGATATTTTGCCACCCGCAAACCCAGGAATTTTAGAAAAGGGCAGATTCATAATAAACTCCATATTATTGGCTAGATACGGCTTTTTTAAAATAAAAAGTATTTTCTGAGCTATGCGTAAGACTCCATAGAGTAATCGGCCAAGTAGGCGGCCGTACTGCATTTGCATAATAGTATCGTCGAGGGTTAACCGAGTTTTGCGGTTCCATAACGCAATAGGACGAGGTCGTCCAAGTAACGTTTCAAATTCTTTGTCAGACACATTTTTAATTTTTCCTGATCGATATGCGGCGAGTGTAGTAGCTTGCGTATCGGCAATGCCATTTATCTTCAAAGAAGCTTCCAGCCTAATATCTTGAACTGATGCACCAACCTCAACAACATATTCGCCTTTAGCTATTACCCAGGTTTTTGCCGGCACATGATAGTGTGCAAATGTATGTGAATCGAAGTCAATCGTCACCTTTTTCGTCTGTCCTGGTTGTAAGCTTACTTTTTTAAACGCTTTCAATTCACGGACCGGTCGAAATGTCGCTCCGGTGGGAGGCTTAATGTATACCTGTGCAATTTCCTCACCAGCAATATTACCGCTATTGGTAATTGAGAATGTGACACTTTTTTCATTAACCGAAATTGCACTATACGAGAATGTCGTATATGAAAGCCCATACCCAAACGGATAGCGAACGGGCACTTGAGCTGTTTCGTAGTAACGGTAGCCAACATATAAGCCTTCACGGTGTTCAGCGGTTTTCTCTTGGCCAGGAAAATAATGGGCAGTTGGCGCATCGCTATAGATAAAGGGATACGAAACAGCGAGCTTTCCACTTGGCGTACGAAGGCCGGTAATAATATTAGCAATCGCCTTACCCACCCCTTGTCCACTAAGTGAGCTATGGATAATACCAGCAACATCGTCAGCGAATGGCATTTCAACTGGCCCTCCGGCCGCCAAGATAACTATCACATTGTTATGCACTTCACATACCGAACGTAACAACGCGAGTTGATTAGCGGGTAATTCCATAGTTTTTCTATCAATACCCTCAGCTTCTTTTGCTTCATCCAGACCCACAAAAACAAGTACAACTTCAGCCCTCTTAGCTAGAGTAACCGCTTTGCGAATAAGGCTACTGCTTTTTGCTCCTGCACGTTTAAAACCAGGCTCGTAGCCAATAAGTTCAACCAAATCGTTATCAGTAAACGCATCGAGGGCACTTACAACTCGGGTCGGGTTAACAAGAGAACTGCCGGCACCTTGGTAGCGGGGCATTTGAGCAAAATCACCAATTAGGGCAATACGTGTTCCCGTAGCAATTGGTAGTATGTTTGAATCATTTTTCAGAAGTACCATTGAACACTCTGCTGCTTCGACCGCTAGTTCATGGTGGGCATCCAAATCTGACGGTTGAGCATCTTTAATAGCTTCAGTAGTGTCAAATACAATACTCAACAGCTTATTAACCTCTCTATCGACTATAGATTCGTTTAAGGTGCCTGCTTTAACAGCATATAAATTTCTCTATCTGTCGCCCCGTTTGACGAAGGCATCTCTAAGGTAGTACCGGCTTTTAAGCCAGCTACTCGATTATTGCTTCCACCCCAGTCAGTAACGGTAGCGCCAGAATATTTCCATTCATTTACAAGAATATCTTGCAAGCTGTGTTCGTTTTCACTCGCATAGGTGCCATTGATTTTATTATAGGAAGTCATAATCATTCTCGGCTTTGATTCTTGAACGACACGGCGAAAGCCTTCAAGATATATTTCACGCATCGTACGCTCATCAACCACTTCATCAATTGACATACGTAAATATTCTTGGCTATTAACGGCGAAGTGTTTTGGCGTCGCTGCAACACCACGCGCTTGAATACCGCGCACCATAGCTGCTGCTAACGTACCGGCAACATATGGGTCTTCAGAAAAATATTCAAAAGCTCGCCCCGCCAGTGGATCGCGCACGATATTAAGGCCAGGTCCAAGTAAAACACTTACTTTATTGGCAGCTGCTTCATCTCCCAATGCATCACCCACTCTTTGTAATAAATGTACGTCCCAGCTGTTTGCTAGTGCGGCTGCCGTAGGAAAGCAGGTAGCTTTTACGCTTTCGCCCAACCCAAGATGGTCTGCAGCCCCTGCTTGTTTACGTAAACCATGTGGGCCATCAGTCAATGTTATTGCTGGTACTTTTAGCCGTTTAATCGGTTTTGTATTCCAAAAATTCGCACCCGACAGCAATGATGCCTTTTCTTGTAGTGTCATTGCTTCAATGTAGTGTTGGTATTCTAAACGCACGATTACCCCTTAAATATGTGCCTAGTATAGCATAAGCGGGGTTTCAGATTTAAGAAATTTCAACCGTCAATGCACGGTGGTCAGATAGGTTATCACCTGACACGGCAATGTTCGTAAACGAATAAGATTTTGGAATCAATACATAATCAATTCGTTTATTCATTGCAGGATACGAAATATAATCAGATTCTGTCGAGCAACGATATTCCTTTTCCCAGTAAGGGGCCGTCGCAGTTAAATTAGCTAAGTTAAAATCACCAATAATAATGCGTTCTTCATGACGCATGGCTAAAATTTCTAATGTTTCCACGAGGTGAGCAGTTGCAAAATCAGCAACGTCGGTAATAGAGAAGTGTACGTTTGCAATTTTAACTATTTGACCATTCATATCGATATCAAGTAGTTGGACAATGCGGTTGTGTTCGTCACCAATCGCACGTTGCAAAATAATAGTATCGGCTTTCACAACCGGATATTTACTTATGGTTGCTAAACCCTCGCGATATACTTTGTGAACGGTACTTGCTTGGAGGCGCGTTACGGCACTCTGTTCACTTACATAGCCGAGTGACTGGTTAAGCAACTGCGCTTGGTTATAAGGAGAGATGTTTGGTAGAAATACTACCTCTTGAAAAACGATAATATCTGGCGATTCTGACTGTAAATATTCGATGATGGCAGGTTGTCGGGCCTCCCAGTTCGTGAATTCCTGAAGGTTTAAGGTAGTTATTTTCATCCACCTAGTGTAACAAGCTTAGTTATTTCTGCAAAAGTTTTAAGACACATTGCTCATCAATACTCAGGTATTTCTTAGGTTTCATAACAGATATAGCTTTGCGAATTTCAGAGAGTGTTGCATTATTTTCATATGCCATCAAAACTCTAGGGTCTATGTAGGAGCCTCGCGCAATGGCCGGTGTATTCCCTAACCGCTTTGCAACCCTTTTGACAATCTTGGCAACGGCTCTTTTTCGGGCCGTTTCACTCGCTTTGGTATCAAGTTCATCCTCGATAACCGAGCTTGTAGCGAGTAAGGTTCCACCCCATGTTCGGAAATCTTTGGCGGTAAACTCTTCTCCCATGTGCGTTTTAATATATTCGTTTACATCACTGGCATGTAAATCGTGCATGTTGCCCTGTTTATCTTGATAGCGAAATATCTCATATCCAGGTAGCTCATCAAGCTGCTTAATAATGCGCGCAATCGCCGGATCATCAATTGTTTTTACATGTTCCTTGCCGCTCTTCCCAATAAAATCAAATGTAACCTGCGTACGAGTAATTTTAGCGTGTTTTGAACGTAAAGTTGTTACTCCATAGGTTTGATGTTCTTTAGCGTACCGGTCGCTTCCTACGCGGAAATAGGCTTGGTCAATAAGCTTTACAATACACGCCAATACCTTTTCCTTGCCCAACCTCTTACGCTTTAAGTCTTTTTCAACTTGGCGACGAAGGCCAGGGAGTTGCTCGGCAAAGCGAAGAATTCGATCAAATTTTAGCTTGTCCTGTTTCAGTCGAAAAGATGGATTATAGATTGATTGCATACGACCCGCGGCATCATAGCCACGTGCCTGAATTTTTGATGATTTCGACTTGGAAATTTCAACATTCTTCCAAGCGGGTGGAATTACTAGCTTATTTATTCGTTCTATTTCCAGCTCATCAGTAATCCTATCGCCCTCGTAGTAATAACGATACGATTTCCCAGCTTTTTGCCGCGTGATGTAATTGGTCATATGGTGAATAGTAAATTATAGGTAAGTAGTAGTTACGGAGAAACGGCCCTGCATGTTTGAACTAAATATATAGTTCTAATTCAATATCGTTTCGTTTATAGAGTGGTCGTTTAGTACGACCCCATTTTTTAACGTTTCGAATCGTTCGTGACATAGTATATATCCTTATGAATGAATTCTTTGTGCCCAAAAGCTATTTAGGCTTTCAAGTGCTGTAAAAATATTTGAACTTCTTTGGTCTCGTACGACAATTTTGCGTACCGGTGCGAGTGTTTCACTATCAAGCTCTGGAAATTTTTGGGATTTTCGT
>Ga0247807_10001239_pt1 | contig 15170 bp, 12 predicted proteins | sample UWRJL074202C1_FD_179931 | JGI IMG/M metagenome (GOLD analysis project Ga0247807, IMG submission 179931) | Plant litter microbial communities from Arlington Agricultural Research Station in Wisconsin, United States - UWRJ-L074-202C-1 | ecosystem: Environmental > Terrestrial > Plant litter >...
TCAGCGGGGATTTTATCATGCAGGTCGAAGTTGCTGATGTTAGCGGGTTTAAAAATAAAAAGACCAACGGCGCGAATGATGCGGGCTTAATGGTAATGGCTTCGGATACGAGCTATAACCTCATTCAAAACAGTATTTTCCCGGGCTGGGCTGCAGGCAACATGATCACTACCATAGACCCCAATGGAAGGAAACAGGTTAATAATTCTTCGGGCTGGACATATTACAAATATTTGCAGATCCAACGGTCGGGCAATACTTTTTATCTCCGGGGATGTGCCGATGGGATTAACTGGAAAGATCTCCCCGGCAGTCCTGTTCAACGAAGTGATATGGGAATCAAGCTGAGGGCAGGGATTTTTCATGCTACCTATGGGGCGCAAAGCGGATATGGGAAATTTGATCACTTCAAACTCGTACAGCCAAAATAGTAACCCGCCTGATAACTAAAATTGTAAAACGCTTTATATTAAAATTATGATGCCAAGTAAGTCTTTCGTTAAAACAGCTACAACAGTCCTTCTTGTTATTCTTTCAATTTCAGCATATGCTGCTGCAAAGAAGCCCTCTTTAAGATTCAGGGTAGGTATGGAAGATCCGGCAAATCATTATTATCATGTTGAATTGCGCTGTGAAGGATTTGACAAGAAAAAGATGAACTTTAAATTGCCGGCATGGACGCCCGGTTATTACTGGGTGATGGATTTTGCCAAAAATGTAATCAGGTTCAACGCAGAAACCGGTTCGGGTAAAAAGCTGGACTGGGATAAGGTCGATAAAAATAATTGGGAGGTGGATACGTATGATGCGGGGGTGGTCATCATCACATATGATGTTTTCGCAAATACCCATTCTGTTGCAGATCCGTTTATTGATGAAAGTCACGCTTACATTTCTACTGCGGGTGTTTTTATGCATCCGGAAGGGTCATTAAACACACCCGTTACCTTAAGTCTGCAGCCATATCGCAAATGGTCAGTAATCTCTACTGGTTTAGACATGGTGGCCGGAGAATCAAATACTTATAGTGCTACAGATTTTGATGTGCTTTACGACAGCCCATTTTATATAGGTAACCAGAAAACAATGTCATTTGAAGTGAAAGGTATCCAGCATACTGTAGCTATGGAAAACCCGGCGATATTTGATACAGTCCGTCTAGTGGGCGACCTGAAAAAGATGGTATCTGCGGCAACCGACCTAATGGGGCATATTCCGTATAAACATTATACCTTCATCATCATGGGGCCTGGCAACGGTGGGCTGGAACATCGTAACTCTACGGCGGTTTTCTCTTCTGCACGTTATACCATGGACACTAAGTCATCTTACAATGCCTGGCTATCCTTTCTTGCACATGAATATTTTCATTTGTACAATATCAAAGCGATTCGACCGATCGCTTTGGGCCCGTTCAATTACGATAAAGAAAACCTGACACATATGTTATGGGTATCGGAAGGATTTACTGTTTATTACGAATATGCGGTATTAAACAGGGCAGGTCTGTTAACCAGGCAAGAGCTGTTGAATTCGTTAACAGGCGACATAGCGAAGTTTGAAAATGTTCCAGGTCACCAATTACAAACAGCTACTGCATCCAGTTACGATACATGGATACAGTTCTTCAATAAAAACGAAAATGCAGCGAACACAACCATTTCATATTATGACAAAGGATGTGCACTAGGAGCGTTACTCGATCTTAAGATCCGCAACGAGACAAAAAACAAAAAATCTCTCGATGATGTAATGAAGACTTTATACAAAGATTATTATCAGGGCAAAAAAAGAGGATTTACAGATCTGGAGTTCAGACAAGTTTGTGAAATGGTAGCAGGAACATCTTTAGAAGAGATTTTTAGTTATGCATCTACTGTAAAGGATATAGATTATCAGAAATACTTCGCGTACGCTGGTCTACAAATTGATCTCAGTCCTTTGCCCACTGAAGTAAATCGGACGGAAACTGATAAATTCATCCGGCGCAGCTTTAAATTAACTGTTACCGATCATCCCTCAGCATTGCAGACAGAAATATTAAACGGAATCGCCAAATGATAATTCTTTGTGTCAATTCTTTAGTAATAATTGCTTCGCATCTATCAGCATTTCTTTATGCCATTCTTGTAGCAAGCTATAATTGTTCAGTATGAGTTGTATCGTACCAATAACATTTGGCACAGTATAACTCCTACCCAAAACGATTTCGTTATTTATGCGTTTTTTAGTACTTAATTAACCCTTGTAGTACTAAAGTGTAGTGTTGTTGACAAAATGCTGTTGCTATTGGTTAAAATCCTGCTGATAGCAATACGTTTATCTGATAAATTTGGTTTCCTGTTAATGGCTAAACCGGTTAATTGATTAACTTGGTTTATTGTTAACAGCTATAAAAATTAAATATGTTTTCTAAGGAAATTTATCAGCAGAGAAGAAACGCACTTAAAAATGCTATTGGAGAAGGGATAATCATCCTTCCCGGAAATGAAGATAGCGGGATGAATTATAAAGATAATATCTACCCCTTTCGCCAGGATAGCTGTTTTCTTTATTTTACTGGTATTGACAGGCCTGACCTTTGTTTTATAATTGATATAGATAATGACCAGGAGATCCTTTTTGGGGATGAAGCTACCGTAGAAGATATTGTATGGACTGGTCCGCAAACAGCTTTGGCAGAATCTGCAGAGCAGTCGGGCATCGCTTTCCTGCGTACAAAAAATGAAGTTGAAAGTGCGCTAAGAGGAGGCAGGGAAGTTCACTTCCTGCCAGCTTACAGAGGCGAAACAGCATTGAAACTGATCAGCTGGGGCTTAACTGGTAAACCATCTGTTCCTTTGATTAAAGCTATTGTTGCCCAGCGTTCTGTTAAAAGTACTGAAGAAGTGGAGCAAATCGAACTGGCTGTTGCAACAACCGTACTGATGCATAAAAAGGCCATGGAATTATCCAAAGCCGGGTTGTCTGAAGTGGCTATTGCAGGGCACCTGCAGGCTGTAGCCATTGAAGGAGGGGGTAACCTGGCTTTTCCGGTTATCCTTACGGTAAACGGTCAGTTTTTACATAACCATCCTACAAATACTATACTGAAAGATGGGCAATTAGTTTTATGTGATAGTGGTGCAGAAAACAGCATGCACTATGCTGGCGACCTTACCCGTACTTTTCCGGTAGGTAAAACTTTCACTGCAATACAGCAGGATGTTTATAATATTGTCCTTAATGCACATCAGACTGCAGCAAATGCGCTAAAGCCAGGTGTTTTATTTAAAGATATACACCTGCTGGCCTGTGAACAACTTGCCATAGGGCTTACAGACCTGGGTCTGATGAAAGGCGATCCAAAGGATGCGGTAGCTAACGGTGCGCATGCCTTATTTTTTCAGTGCGGATTAGGGCATATGATGGGACTTGATGTACATGATATGGAAAACCTGGGTGAAGAATATGTAGGGTATACCAATGATTTAAAGAAAAGTACACAGTTTGGATTGAAGTCGCTAAGACTAGGCAGAAGCCTGGAGCCGGGCTTTGTTTTGACCGTGGAACCGGGGCTATATTTTGTGCCAGACCTGATCGATTCCTGGGCGGCCGAGAACAAAAATGCCGACTTTATCAACTATGAAAAAGTGGCGCAGTTCCGTGATTTCGGGGGCATCCGGATTGAGGAAGATTTCCTTATTACTGCACAGGGCAGCCGTCTTTTAGGCCCGCCTTTAGCAAAGACCATTGAGGAAATCCACAGCCTGTTTTAAGGCTAAAGTATATGTTAAAATTGCACCGATATGCGGTAATTTACAGTTGAAAACCAACATTTTCAACCTCTATTTTTGAAAGAAAAAACTAAATTTATGAATAAAGATTTTTGGGCAGGAGTATTCCCCGCAATAACTACAAAATTTACTGCAGAAGAAGAATTAGACCTGGATGCCTGCAATAAAGGTATTGAGGCTCAGCTGGAAGCAGGAGTTGATGGTATTGTTATTGGAGGTTCATTAGGTGAAGCCAGTACTTTAAGTGAAGAAGAAAAATTCACATTATTAGCCGAAACGCTGAAGACCGTAGCAGGAAGAGTACCTGTAATTTTCAGCATCGCTGAACAGGCAACAAGAGTAGCAGTTTACCATGCAAAGAAAGCAGAAGAACTGGGTGCTTCAGGATTAATGCTCCTTCCGCCATTGCGTTATTATGCGTCGCCGGATGAAACGGTAGCTTACTTCGCTACTGTAGCAACCAATACAGCATTGCCGATTATGATTTATAACAATCCGGTAGATTACAAGATCCATGTTACACTGGATATGTTCACAGAATTAGAGAAATATCCAAATATTTCTGCAGTAAAAGAATCTACACGCGATATCAGTAATATCACCAGGATGCTGAACCGCTTTGGAGATCGTTTCAAAATTTTCACAGGTGTTGATCCTATAGCTTTAGAAAGCATTGTAGCCGGAGCACATGGTTGGGTTGCAGGTTTAGTAGATGCTTTCCCTAAAGAAACAGTAGCGATCTTCCGTTTGATAAAAGCAGGAAGATATGATGAAGCTATTGCCATTAACCGCTGGTTTATGCCATTGCTTGATCTGGATATCCATGCAAAGCTGGTACAATATATTAAACTTGCAGAAGTAGCAACAGGTACAGGAACTGAACACGTACGTGCACCCCGTCTTAAACTAAGCGGAAAAGAACGTGAGCAGGTACAAAAAGTAATTGATGATGCGTTAGCAGTAAGACCAGAACTGCCAGAAGGTAGCTGGGGAGTTGTTGCAGAAGTAAGCTAATCTTAAAAAAAAAGAATGAACGGACTGAACTTAATAGGAAATGAGTATGCTGAAGCTAACACTTCAGCATTTAAGGCAATTAATCCATTAACAGGAGAAACCCTGGAAGGTGAATTTTTTCCTGCTCAGCAGAAAGATGTAGATGAAGCGTTAAAATATGCTGTAAGTGCTTTTAGAGTATATAAGAATATTGATAAAGACCGTAAAGCCGCATTTTTGCGTGCTATTGCAAATGAAATACTAGCACTTAGCGATGCTTTAATTGAGCGTGCCTGTGCAGAGAGCGGTTTGCCATTGGGTAGGATACAGGGAGAGCGTGGCAGGACTGTCGGACAGTTGAATATGTTTGCCGACCTGGTTGCAGAAGGATCATGGGTAGAAGCTATAATTGACAATGCATTGCCAGACAGGCAGCCTGCACCAAGACCTGATATCAGGAGAATGCTTGTTGCCATGGGCCCTGTTGTAGTATTTGGTGCCAGTAATTTTCCATTGGCATTTTCTGTAGCAGGTGGCGATACTGCTTCGGCATTAGCATCAGGCTGTCCTGTAATTGTGAAGGCACATTCGGCACACCCGGGTACAAGTGCACTGGTTGCTTCGGCAATTCAGAAAGCTGTAATTGCTACAGGAATGCCTGAAGGGGTATTCTCTATGGTATATGACAGTGGATATGAAATTGGTGCCCAATTGGTTAAACACCCAAAAACTAAAGCCGTAACTTTTACCGGCTCGTTTAAAGGCGGAATGGCCTTAATAAAACTTGCTTCGGAAAGAGCGGTGCCGATTCCTGTATTTGCAGAGATGGGCAGTATCAATCCTGTGCTTTTACTTCCGGAAGCTTTGGAAGCAAGAGCAGAGCAGATTGCTGAACAGTACGCAGGTTCTATAACTATGGGAGCGGGCCAGTTCTGTACTAACCCCGGCTTATTGCTGGGTATTGCGTCAGACTCGCTTACACGTTTTAAAACCACACTGGCAGAGAAAGTAGCAGAGATTTCTTCTGCAACAATGCTTACGCCGGGAATCTGTGAAAATTACCAGTCCCTTTCGGCAGGAATGCTCGAAGAACAGGAAGTAGCGCTGATCGTTAAATCAGACAAAGCGGTAGCAGGCGCAAGTAACCAGGCATTAGCTACCATTGCTGAAGTTTCGGCCAAAGCTTTCTTAGCGAACCCCAAATTAAAAGAAGAGGTTTTTGGGCCATGGTCATTACTTGTTGTGGCTGATGATGCAGAGGAACTGGAAGCAGTACTGGATTATGCGGGCGGACAATTAACGCTGTCGGTAATGGCAGAAGCTAATGAACTTGGTACTTACAAATCGCTGCTGGACAAAGCAGAAGATATTACCGGACGAATCCTGTTGAACGGTGTGCCTACGGGCGTGGAAGTTTGTGCGGCAATGCAGCATGGCGGACCATTTCCTGCTACTAACGACAGCCGATTTACTTCTGTTGGAACTACAGCTATCCGTCGTTTTGTACGTCCTTTAAGCTGGCAGAACTGGAACCGTGATTTGCTGCCGGCAGCATTGCAGGATGGAAATCCCCAGGGAATATGGAGACTGGTAGATAATACAATGATCAAATAAGCATATGGCAAGCAAAACATTTTTTTGTATAGATGCACACACCTGCGGCAACCCGGTAAGACTGGTTGCCGGCGGTGGTCCTAACCTGGTTGGGGACACCATGAGTGATAAGAGACAGCATTTCTTAAAGGAATATGACTGGATCAGGCAGGGCCTGATGTACGAGCCGCGCGGACACGATATGATGTCTGGCAGTATCCTTTATCCACCCCACAACCCGGATAACGATGTGGCCGTACTTTTTATTGAAACCAGTGGCTGTTTACCAATGTGCGGCCATGGTACCATAGGTACAATTACAATTGCAATTGAAGAAGGTCTCATCATGCCTAAAACACCAGGCGTGGTAAAAATGGAAGCTCCGGCCGGCCTGGTACATATCGAATACAAACAGGAAAACCAGAAAGTATCTTCTGTAAAGCTGACTAACGTCGCTTCTTATCTCGATTCGGAAGGGCTTACCGTAGAATGTCCGGATCTGGGTATCTTAACTTTTGATGTAGCCTACGGCGGAAATTTTTATGCCATTGTAGATCCTCAGGAGAATTTCAAAGGAATTGATCATTACGCAGCCGATCAGCTGATCTCCTGGAGCAGGGTGATCCGCAAGCGCATCAATGAGTTATATAGCTTTGTACACCCCGAAAACCCGACTATTAAAGATTGTACACATATCTTATGGGCTGGTGATACCAAATCTCCTGACGCTACTGCACGTAATGCAGTTTTTTATGGCGATAAAGCAATTGACCGTTCTCCATGCGGTACCGGTACTTCGGCACGTATGGCGCAGTGGTTTGCAAAGGGAAAACTAAAAAAAGGTGATTCTTTTATTCATGAGAGCATTATCGGAAGTACATTTATCGGACGTGTGGAAGATGTGGTAGACCTTCAGGGCCGTACGGCAATCATCCCTAGTATCGAAGGATGGGCAAAAGTATATGGGTATAATACCATCAAAATTGATGATGATGATCCTTATGCAAAAGGTTTCCAGGTAATCTAATTAAACCTGGGTATAGATTTTATAAATATTGAGATAACAACATAAATGGGAAAAGCAATTGTAATAGGTGCCGGGATTATAGGTTTAAGCTCTGCTTATTATCTGCAGCAATCTGGCTGGGAAGTAACGATACTGGAAAAAGGCGACCTGTCGGACAATTGCTCGTTTGGGAATGCCGGGATGATCGTCCCAAGTCACTTCGTTCCCCTGGCTGCGCCGGGAATGCTGGAAAAAGGGATTAAATGGATGTTTAACAGCAAGAGCCCTTTTTATGTAAGGCCTTCGCTAAATATGGACCTTGTGGGATGGGGTTTAAAATTCATGAAAAGCGCTAATAAACAGCAGGCCGATCAGGCTGCCGTACCGCTGCGTGATATTTCGCTGATGAGCAAGGAGCTGTATACTGATATCACCGCAAAAATCGGGGATTTCGGGTTAACCAATAATGGTATTCTGATGCTCTACAAAACAGACAAAGTAGGTGAAGAAGAATTGCATATTGCAGAGCAGGCCAGAAACCTTGGGCTCGATGTGGCTTCATTATCTGCTGCCGAAGCACAAAGCCTGCAGCCAGATCTTAAACTCAATGTGCTTGGAGGGATTCATTACCGTTGTGATGCCCACCTTAACCCTAATACACTAATGGTTTTACTGCAGGGATACCTGGAAAAAGCTGGTGTAAAAATCATCCGTAATGCAGAAGTAACCAGGATCATCCCTGAAAATGGAAAGATCAGTAAACTGGTTGCCGGCGGTAAAGAATACAGTGCAGACCACTATGTGCTTGCCGGTGGTTCATGGTCTCCCGCAATTGCAAAAATTGCCGGATTTAAGATCCCGATGATGCCAGGAAAAGGGTACTCTTTTAAAGTTGACGATACACAAAAAAATATGCACATCGCAGCATTACTTTGTGAGGCAAAAGTTTCTGTTACGCCAATGGGCCCGAGGATCAGGTTTGGCGGAACAATGGAAATTGATGCCATCAATGACAGGATCAACATGAACAGGGTTAAAGGTATTGTGGAATCTATCCCGCAGTATTTTCCGGACCTTGCACCTGCGGTTCCGCAGGAGAAAGATATCTGGTTTGGCTTCAGACCATGTTCGCCGGATGGACTTCCGTATCTGGGAAATAGCAAAACACTTAATAATTTAACTGTAGCAACAGGACATGGTATGATGGGCGTTAGCCTTGGTCCGGCCACAGGGAAACTGGTAAGCGAATTGATCAACGGTACACAGCTCACTATGGATATAAAGCCGTTTTCGGCCAATAGATTCCTATAATTTGCTGTTTTACTATGATTTAACTATATTTCGGTTATGAAAGTTTTGCCATTTACCATTCCAGTATCCCATGACAGAACAATTATAGTTCAAGTGGAAGATATGCCGCATTTTTATACCTACCTGCATCGGCATAAAGAAATACAGTTAACATGGATACAGGAAGGTGAAGGTACATTGGTTGCTGGGATGAACATGCATTTGTTCCATCCGGGGGAGATTTATCTTTTTGGCGCCAATATGCCCCATGTTTTTAAAAGCGATCCTGAATATTTTGAAGCCGACAGTACAAAGAAAATCCGTACTATCACGGTTTTCTTTAACCCTAATGATAAACTTTCTGCCTTGTTTGATCTCCCTGAAATGAAAACCGTTCAGGGATTTCTGGAAAGCTACGATTGCGGGTTTAAAGTGCCCCAGTACCTCTTTGAAGATATCTCAGGTAAACTGGAAGGACTACTTCATTCAGAAGGGATAGACCAGCTGATGCAGTTTCTCCAGCTGCTGAAAACACTAAGCGGTGTAAAGGGGCTGGAGCCACTTACAGTAAATTCATTTCCGCGTTCCATCAATGATAATGAAGGGATGCGAGTAGCATCAATTTACAATTATATCATCCAGAATTATAGTAAGCAGATTACGCTGGATGAGGTTGCGGAACAAGCCTATATGACACCACATGCTTTTTGCCGGTACTTTAAAAAACATACCCGCTACACCCTGGTTAGCTTTCTGAACAAGGTAAGGATCAACGAAGCCTGTAAATTGCTCACCAGCGGATCGCACAATGGTATTGCCGCGATTGCTTACAGCTGTGGCTTTAACAGCATCACCAACTTTAACAGGGTATTTAAGTCTATTACCGGAAAATCACCCAGAACTTACAAGGAGCAATATTAACAAGATGGGTTAATTTATGTCAATCATTGATTAATAACGGGGTAATTTTTGGCCGTTATTAATTTATTTTTGAGATCAACTTAACCAATTTCTTGCTAATGGATGAATCAAAACAGTCATTTAAACCCTCCCTGGGTTTAATCGATGCTACAATGCTCGTTGCCGGGAGCATGATCGGCTCCGGTATTTTTATTGTCAGTGCAGACATTGTCAGAAATGTTGGCGGATCGGGATGGCTGCTTTTTGTATGGGTCATTACCGGTTTTATGACGCTCGCAGCGGCACTAAGTTATGGCGAGCTTAGCTCCATGTTTCCCAAGGCTGGCGGACAATATGTATATCTTAAAGAGGCTTATAACCCACTGATCAGTTTTCTGTATGGCTGGAGTTTCTTTGCCGTCATCCAAACGGCAACAATCGCGGCAGTGGGCGTAGCCTTTGCTAAGTTTACTGCTTATATCTTTCCCTCCATTAGTGAAGATCTTGTTTTCTTTGATTTCGGTTTTATGACCGTTTCCCCGGCCCAGCTTTTATCTGTTGCAGTGATTATCTTTTTAACCTATTTAAATACCAGGGGGGTTAAAAGCGGAAAGCTAATCCAAACCAGTTTTACTATTGTGAAGATACTAAGTCTTGGCGGGTTGATTATTTTTGGCTTCTGGGCCTTAAAAGCAGAGGTGTGGAAGGCTAACTGGAGCAATGCCTGGGATATGCACAAGCTACTACCTTCGGGCGCTACAGAGAGCTATACGCTGGTTCCTGCATTGGGTGCTATTGCTGCGGCGATGGTGGGTTCTATCTTTAGCAGCGACTCCTGGCATAATGTTACCTTTATTGCAGGTGAAGTAAAAAACCCAAAGCGTAATATTGGTTTAAGCTTATTATTGGGCACACTGATCGTAACGGTTATTTATGTGCTCGCCAACGTCATGTACACTGGTGTACTTACCCTGCCCGAGATCGCAACAGCAAATAAAGACAGGGTAGCTGTAGCGGCTTCACATGTGATTTTTGGTGAGATAGGTACAATTATCATTGCTGTAATGATTATGATCTCTACATTCGGTTGTAACAACGGATTAATTATGGCAGGGGCCAGGGTGTATTATTCTATGGCCAAAGACGGTATGTTTTTTAAGCGGGCAGGCTCGCTTAATACCAATTCAGTACCTGGTTTTGCGTTATGGGTACAATGCCTGTTTGCCTGCTTATGGTGTTTCAGCGGTAAATACGGTGATTTGCTGGATATGATTTCGTTTGTAGTGGTAGGTTTTTATATGCTTACAATAGCAGGGATATTTATTCTAAGGAAGAAAAGACCAGATGCCGAACGCCCGTATAAAGCCATAGGTTATCCTGTTTTACCCATTATCTATATCTTAATGGGAATGGCTTTCTGCCTGTTGCTTATTGTGTATAAGCCCAAATTTACCTGGCCGGGATTAATTATTACCTTAATCGGGATACCGATCTATTATTATATCCGCCGGCAGGCTAAGCTGATAAAGTAATTTGTTATTATATAAAAAAGGGTCTGGCAGTTAAGCCAGACCCTTTTTCTTTATATCCTGCCTGAAGCAGAAAGATCTTCAGAAGCTGATATGCTATTAACAGCTATCCTTTATTGCTTACCAGAATTTCACGTAAAGCGCTGCGATAATCATCAGTGTTAAAATGATCAGCGCCAGTGTAGACGGGTTCACTTTAAACATGCTCTTATCTAATTCAAATGCTTTAGGATTGATTTTTGGTCCTGCTAAACTCATTGCAATCATAATCAGCATGGTAAATCCAAATGATAATCCCATACAAATGTGAAACGGAATTTCAAATCCGCCCGCACCGTTTGGATACGCGGTGTACATGAAGGTTTCGTTACCTAAAACTCCTGGTGCAAATTCGTTAAAGAATACAGATAACAGGAAGCCTGCCAGTACACCAGCAATAGCTGCACTGCCTGTAGTCCTTTTCCAGAACATACCCAGGAAGAACATGGCAAATACACCCGGACTGATAAAACCAGTATATTTCTGGATATAGGTAAAACCACCCACGCCACCAATACCAAGCAGATCACTCCAGGTAAACATAATCGCCAGGATCAAACCAATAATTACGGTGATCCTTCCTACACGTACAAGGTGTTTCTCGTCTGCGTCTTTTTTAAAGTATTTGGAATAAACATCCAATGTGAAAATTGTAGAGATACTATTTACCTTACCCGCCAGCGAAGCTACAATTGCCGCTGTAAGCGCTGCAACAGAAAGACCTTTTAAACCTGTAGGCAGGAAGGTAAGTACTGCAGAATAAGCACCATCTTTTCCGCCGATCAGCTGTGGCAAATGTCCGCCTTTGTACAATACGTAAGCAGCAATACCCGGAAGCATTACAATTACCGGCATCAGCAATTTCAATAAACCTGCAAACAGGATTCCTGTTCTTGCAGTATGCAGATCTGCACCTAATGCGCGTTGTGTAATGTATTGATTACATCCCCAATAGTTCAGGTTGATAATCCAGATACCTGCAACATACGAAGCCAGTCCGGGGAAAGTCAGATATTTACTGATCTCATTTTGTGTAGATGTAGCTGTTGGTCTTGGAATAATCATCTTAAAGTGCTCCGGCGCCTGCTCCATCAGCACGTTAAAGCCGGCAATAGCATTACTGCCTACACCAAATTTTTGCCCTACTACAGTTAAAGCAATATACGTAGTAACTAAACCACCGAAGATGAGTACACCCACCTGTATTACGTCGGTGTAAGCTACTACTTTCATCCCTCCCAGGGAGATAAACAAGGCAAAAACAGCCAGTCCGATCATAATAATATGCAGGTATTCTCCGCCTGTTAAACCGTTAATGGCTACTGCACCCAGATATAAGATCGAGGTTAAGTTCACAAAAACATACAGGAATAACCAGAACACGGCCATAATCAGGGCAACCGATTCATTATACCGCGTTTTTAAGAACTGGGGCATTGTATAAATCTTGTTCTTCAGGTATACCGGGATAAACCATACCGCAACAATGATTAGCGCAATTGCCGCCACCCATTCATACGCAGCTACTGCTACACCCAGGAAAAAACCTTCACCGCTCATACCGATAAACTGTTCGGCAGAGATATTAGATGCAATCAGTGATGCACCAATGGCCCACCAGGTTAAAGTACCTTCGGCCAGGAAAAATGCTTTCGCATCTTGTTCATCTTTTTTACGTTTCCTGTAGATGGAATATCCGTATCCGGAAACCACCAGAAAATAGATGATAAAAACTACGTAGTCTGTAGTTGCTAAACTATTGGTCATAATTAGTATTTGGTTAGAATTGATTAATGTCTGTTCAGCTGATAATACACTTCATTCCATTTAAGGTCGTTGCGCAGCTGGTTGATAGTTGTGTTGTTATCGATGCCAACATACTCAATACCTGCAATATCTGCAAAATCTGTGAGATGTTCAGCAGTTAAATTCTGACTGTAACAAGTATGATGCGCACCGCCCGCATAGATCCAGGCAGCACATCCTGTTTTCATATCTGGCTGAGGTTTCCACAATACGCGGGCTACAGGAAGTTTCGGTAATTCATGCTGATCTTCTACACCATCTACTACATTTACCAGCATACGGAACCTGTTTCCCATATCAATAATTGAAGCATTTAAAGCAGGGCCATTTGCCGAATCAAAGATTAGTCTTACCGGGTCTGCTTTACCGCCAATACCTAATGGATGAATTTCGCACTTAACAGGGCCTTTGGCTAAAGCTGCATCAACTTCGAGCATATGAGAACCTAAAACAAAAGAATTGTTTGGCTCAAAATGGTAAGTATAGTCTTCCATAAAAGCGTTAGCACCTTCCAGTCCGCTTCCCATTACCTTCATTGTCCTTACCAATACTGCAGTTTTCCAGTCGCCTTCACCGGCAAAACCATAACCATCGCTCATCAAACGCTGAACGGCAATACCAGGTAGCTGGCTTATGCCATGCAAATCTTCAAAAGTATCAGAGAAACCCTTAAAGTTGCCCTGCTCCAGGAAATTACGCAGACCGATTTCGATCTTTGCCGCTTCCCTCAACGAGGCATGCTGTGCACCGCCTTTTAACAAGCTCTGTGCCATCACATAACTATCGGCATATTCTTTTACCAGGCTATCGATATCGCTGTCTGTAGTCTGGTTAATTACCGCTACCAGGTCGCCGATACCATAGGTATTTACAGAGAAACCAAATTTGATCTCGGCCTCTACTTTATCACCCTCTGTTACTGCCACATTACGCATATTGTCACCAAAACGCGCATATTTTGCACCCTGCATATCAAACCAGCCTGCGGCTGCCCGCAGCCATGTATTTACGCTTTCACGTACCTCGGGATCTTCCCAGTGCCCTGCAACTACCTTACGGTTAATGCGCATCCTGGAAACAATAAAGCCAAACTCACGGTCGCCGTGTGCACTCTGGTTCAGGTTCATAAAGTCCATATCCATTGTACTCCATGGAATATCCCGGTTAAATTGGGTATGTAAGTGCAGCAATGGTTTTTGTAATATTTTTAGTCCGCCGATCCACATTTTTGCAGGAGAGAAAGTATGCATCCATGCAATAATACCAATACAGTTTTCTGCATTGTTTGCTTCCTGGCAGATCTCATAGATTTCTTCGGCGGTTTTTACAGTTGGCTTAAAAACGATCTTTACAGGGATCTGCGGCGAATCATTTAATGCCCTTGCAATTTGCTGCGAATGTTCTGCAACTTGTCTTAAAGTTTCTTCTCCGTACAGATGCTGGCTTCCGGTAATAAACCAGGCTTCTAATTGTTTAAGGTTGGTTGTCATAGTTTTTTAGTTATTGACCATAATAGGAACCCACACCGTGTTTCCTCTCATAATGTTTTTGAATTAAAGCATCTTTCATTGGGCGCACATCTCTGTTGATCTGCTCGGTAAGGAAGGCCATTTTTGCCAGTTCTTCTACTACGGCGCTGTTGTACACCGCTTTTTCTGCGGTCTTGCCCCAGGTAAAAGGTGCATGGTTGCCTACAAGGATCATTTCTACTTCCGTATAACTGAGCCCTTTTTCCTGTAGGTGGTCAATAATCTGAAAGCCGGTTTCATACTCGTAGTTACCTTTAATCTTTTCATCACTCATGGGCGGGGCGCAGGGAATAGCTGCGGTAGTGTGGTCTGCATGGGTGGTTCCATAAACAGGAATCGATTTAAGCGATTGTGCCCAGGCAGTTCCATACGTAGAATGGGTATGTACAATGCCGCCAACTTCTTCCCAATGTTTGTACAATACCGCATGTGTTTTCGTATCCGACGAAGGGCGGAGGCTTCCCTCTACCGTATTTCCGTCAAAGTCTACAATCACCATATTTGCTGGTGAAAGCTCTTCGTAGGGCACACCGCTTGGTTTAATCGCAAATACTTTGTTTTCCCGGTCGGCCGCACTTGCATTTCCAAAAGTGAAAAGTACCAATCCCAGTTTTGGCAGCTGCATATTTGCTGCGTACGCTTTTTCCCGGATCTCCTGATAGTTGTTACTCATGAGCTGTGTGTTGTTCTATATATTTTCCTAATGACT
>Ga0247807_10001241_pt1 | contig 15163 bp, 12 predicted proteins | sample UWRJL074202C1_FD_179931 | JGI IMG/M metagenome (GOLD analysis project Ga0247807, IMG submission 179931) | Plant litter microbial communities from Arlington Agricultural Research Station in Wisconsin, United States - UWRJ-L074-202C-1 | ecosystem: Environmental > Terrestrial > Plant litter >...
ATGAATTTAACGAGTTGAAACCAAAAATTGAAAACTTAGTTTCTCAACAACGTCAATTAGCGAATGGTTTCTTAGCAGAAGCTAAAAAATTAATCAAAGAAGGAAATACTAAAGAAGGTGGTTTCTTATTACTAAGAGCTTACAGAAGTTTACCTAAAAATAAAGCATTAATTAAATTCCTGAGTGAAGAAGGAATCAAACAATTACTTCAAAAAACAGAGAATCAATACATGCAGGACAACAATCGCGAAATGCATAAAGTAGATGAAGCTTTGTATTTTGTAATTGAAGAAAAAAACAATCAGGTAGAATTGACTGATAATGGTATCCAATATCTTTCAGGTGATACTGATGCCGACTTTTTCGTACTTCCGGATATCGGAACTGAAATTGCTGCAATTGAAAAACAAAAATTAGATAAAGACGCTGAAGCGGAAGCGAAAGAAAGATTATTCCAGGATTTTGGAGTAAAAAGCGAGCGTATTCACACGCTGACTCAGCTTTTAAAAGCATACGCATTATTCGAAAAAGATGTGGAATATGTGATCATGGACAACAAAATTATGATTGTCGATGAGCAAACTGGTCGTATCATGGATGGTCGTCGTTATTCTGACGGTTTACACCAGGCGATCGAAGCTAAAGAAAATGTAAAAATCGAAGCTGCAACACAAACTTTTGCAACGGTTACTTTACAGAACTACTTTAGAATGTACAACAAATTGGGTGGTATGACAGGTACAGCGGTTACTGAAGCTGGCGAGTTATGGCAAATCTATAAATTGGACGTTGTTGAAATTCCAACCAACCGTGCTATTTCAAGACAAGACAAAGAAGATTATATCTACAAAACAACACGTGAGAAATTCAATGCTGTTATCGAAGATGTAACAGAATTATCAAATGCAGGAAGACCAGTATTGATTGGAACAACTTCTGTAGAGATTTCTGAATTATTAAGCCGAATGCTAAAAATGAGAGGCGTTACTCATAACGTTTTGAATGCAAAAATGCACAAGCAGGAAGCTCAGATTGTAGAAGAAGCTGGTAAAGCCGGAGTTGTAACTATTGCAACAAACATGGCTGGTCGTGGTACCGATATTAAATTATCTCCAGAAGTAAAAGCTGCCGGAGGTTTAGCAATTGTGGGTACAGAGCGTCATGATTCCCGTCGTGTTGACAGACAGTTACGTGGTCGTGCAGGACGTCAGGGAGATCCGGGAAGTTCTCAGTTTTATGTTTCTCTTGAAGATAACCTAATGCGTTTATTTGGTTCTGAAAGAGTTGCTAAAGTAATGGACAGAATGGGCTTACAGGAAGGTGAGGTTATTCAGCATTCTATGATGACTAAATCTATCGAGCGTGCTCAGAAAAAAGTAGAAGAAAACAACTTTGGTGTTCGTAAACGTTTATTAGAATATGATGACGTTATGAACTCACAACGTGAAGTAGTATACAAACGTCGTCGTCACGCTTTGTTTGGCGAGCGTTTGAAACTTGATATCGCTAACATGCTTTATGATACTTGCGAAGTTATCGTAAGTCAAAATAAAGTAACAAATGATTTTAAAGCTTTCGAATTTGATTTAATTCGTTATTTCGGAATCACTTCTCCAATTGCTGAATCAGATTTCACAAAATTAACTGATATCGAAATTACAGGAAAAGTGTACAAGGAAGCTTTAGCATTCTACACAGAAAAAACAGAAAGAAGCGCAAGAGAAGCTTTCCCTATCATTAAAGGTGTTTTTGAAGAGCCTAACAATCATTTCGAAAGAATTGTAGTGCCGTTTACAGATGGTATCAAAACTTTGAATGTAGTTACTGACTTGAAAAAAGCATACGATAGCGAAGGTGCTCAGTTAATTGCTGATTTCGAGAAAAACATCACGCTTTCTATCGTGGATGAAGCTTGGAAGAAACACTTACGTAAAATGGACGAATTGAAACAATCTGTTCAATTGGCTGTTCACGAACAAAAAGATCCATTGCTTATTTACAAATTAGAAGCTTTTAATTTGTTTAGAGGAATGTTAGACAACGTAAACAAAGAAGTTATTTCTTTCTTATTCAAAGGTGACTTACCTGCTCAAAACGTTCCTGAAATTCATGAAGCAAGAGAAGTTCGTCAAAAAGAAAACTTTAAATTAAGTAAAGACGAAGTGGTAAACAGCGAAGACATCAACCGTGAAGCTGGAGAAACACAACAACGTCAGGTTACAGAAACTATCGTTAGAGATATGCCAAAAATCAACAGAAATGATACTGTAACAGTTCAACAAGTTGCGACAGGTAATACTGAAACAATGAAATTTAAAAAAGCAGAAACTTTAATCGCTTCTGGCGAATGGGTTTTGGTAAAATAATATTTTAAAAGACCTGCATGGTTTTGGAAACCTTGCAGGAAAAACAAGCAAAAAAAAACATTCGCCGAGCGAATGTTTTTTTTTTACTTCTATTTTACCTTTTATTTTACTTCGGATTTTCTTCGTAATACCGAGCTTCAATTCGCTTTATGTCTTTGATAGAGTTTTTAGCCCAAGCCAAACGTTTTTCCAGAATTTCTTCTTCTGTCAATTGCCATTTCACTTTAGAATCACGCAATCTGTTTGTCAGATCCTGAATAATAATTGCGGCAGAAACAGATATATTTAAACTCTCTGTAAAACCCACCATTGGAATTTTCAGAAAACCATCTGCCCTTTCCAGAATTTCTTCAGACAATCCGTCTCTTTCTGTTCCAAAAAACAAAGCACTTGGTTTTGTGATATCAAAATCTTCCAGCATGCAATCGTTTTCATGCGGCGTTGTTGCTATAATTTGATATCCTTGTTCTTTCAGTGATGAAATACAATTGGTAACAGAATCATATTGATTGATGTCTACCCATTTTTGAGCGCCCATTGCAATTTCTTTATCAATTCGTTTTCCGTAGCGCTGTTCAATAATATTTAATTCCTGAATTCCAAAAACTTCACAGCTGCGCATCACAGCGCTCGTATTATGCATCTGAAAAACATCTTCTACAACAACCGTCAAATGTTTGGTACGCTTTCCGAGTACTTTTAAGAATTTTTCTTTACGGTTATCTGTCAATATATTTTCGAGAAAAGCAAGGTAATCTAAATCAATCATTTCAGTTTTATTTGTGACAAAAATACATTTTTCATCTTTCTTTTAAATTCCGCTAAAATAAAGCCTATAGTTTTATAATACTAAAAAACTTTACTTAAATTCGTTCTTAAATGATTTAAAATGCAAAAGATTGAAATACAAAAAATAGCCCTTCGAGAAATTGAAGTACTTAAAAGACTAGGAAGACAAACCTTTACGGAAACTTTTGCGGAAGTAAATTCGGAAGGAAATATGCTGCATTATTTAGACGGTAAATTTTCTAATCAGAAACTAACGGCAGAATTATCGAATCCTAATTCTGAATTTTACTTTGCAAGACTTAACAATGAAGTTGTAGGTTACTTAAAAGTAAATTTTGGCGAAGCGCAAACAGAACTACAAGATTCACAAGGATTAGAAATAGAACGTATTTATGTATTGAAGCAATTTCACGGTGCTAAAATTGGACAATATCTTTATGAAAAAGCCGTAGCGATCGCTAAAAATTCGGGTTTAAATTATATCTGGCTAGGGGTTTGGGAAGAAAACCTAAGAGCATTGAATTTCTACAAAAAGAATGGTTTTGTAGAATTTGACAAACATATTTTTAAGTTAGGAAACGATGAACAAACCGATTTATTAATGAAACTAACCCTGGAACAGCCATGAAAAAGAAATTAGTTGTATTGACAGGTGCCGGAATCAGTGCCGAAAGTGGGATTAAAACATTTCGCGACAGTGATGGTTTATGGGAAGGACATAATGTTATGGATGTAGCTACTCCGGAAGGCTGGCACAAAAATCAGGAATTGGTTTTAGATTTTTACAACAAAAGACGTCAGCAGTTAAAAGAAGTACAGCCTAATTTAGGACATCAGATTCTCGCTGAATTAGAAAAAGATTTTGATGTTTATATCATAACCCAAAATGTCGACGATTTGCACGAAAGAGCCGGCAGCACCAATGTACTGCATTTGCATGGAGAATTATTAAAAGTACGAAGTGTGCGAAGCAAAAATCTAATTCTCGACTGGACAACTGATTTGCATACCGGCGATCTTGATGAAAACGGAAATCAGTTGCGTCCACATATCGTTTGGTTTGGTGAAGAAGTTCCGGCTCTTGAAGATGCGATTACGATTACGGAAGCTGCAGATTATTTTGCTGTGATTGGCACTTCACTACAAGTGTATCCGGCAGCAGGATTGATTTCGTATACACCATCCTCAACTCCTGTTTTTTACATCGATCCAAAACCAATTTCGATTCCGAATATCCGAAACAAAGTAGATGTTATTGCTAAAGTTGCTTCTGAGGGAGTTGCGATTTTAAAAGAACGTTTAAATTCGATTTAAAAACAACGAATTGAGCTTTTTGATGGCTTCTAATCCCTAAATTCTGTTTATATTTGTGCCTTTCGAAAAAACAACATATACAAATGACTACTTTAAACGAATTGAATGCTATATCGCCAATTGACGGAAGATATAGAAGCAAAACCCTTTCATTAGCACCTTATTTCTCTGAAGAAGCTTTAATCAAATACCGTGTTCTGGTAGAAGTGGAATACTTTATTGCCTTGTGCGAAGTACCATTGCCTCAGCTTTCAGAGGTAAACTCCAATTTATTTGACAGCTTGAGAAACATTTATAAAAATTTCTCTACTGAAGATGCGCTTTGGATCAAAGAAACAGAGAAAGTAACCAATCACGATGTAAAAGCGGTTGAGTATTTTATTAAAGATGCTTTTGAAAAATTAGGCTTATCTCAATACAAAGAATTCATTCACTTCGGATTAACATCTCAGGATATAAATAATACGGCAATTCCACTTTCTACAAAAGAAGCTTTTGAGAATGTATATATGCCAGGTTTAATTGCTTTAATTTCAAAATTAAAAGAATTAAGCGTTGAATGGAAAGACATTCCAATGTTGGCACGTACGCACGGACAACCAGCCTCTCCTACTCGTTTGGGTAAAGAAATTTTGGTATTCGTAGAACGTTTAGAAGAGCAAATGCGTTTATTGTTTAATATTCCGTTTGCTGCTAAATTTGGTGGTGCGACAGGAAATTACAATGCACATCACGTTGCTTACCCGCAAATCGACTGGAAACAATTTGGAAATAAATTTGTAGAAAATGGTCTTGGGTTACACCATTCTTTTCCGACAACACAAATTGAACACTACGATCACTTTGCTGCTTTTTTCGATGCTTTAAAAAGAATCAACACGATTATTATCGATTTAGACCGTGATATCTGGACGTACGTTTCGATGGATTATTTTAAACAAAAAATTAAAGCGGGAGAAATTGGATCTTCTGCAATGCCACATAAAGTAAATCCGATTGATTTTGAAAACTCTGAAGGTAACTTAGGAATTGCTAATGCTATTTTTGAGCATTTAGCAGCTAAATTACCTGTTTCGAGATTACAGCGTGATTTAACAGACAGTACTGTATTGCGTAATATTGGTGTACCAATTGGTCATACGATTATTGCTTTTGAGGCTTCTTTGAAAGGTTTAAATAAATTATTATTGAACGAAGCTAAATTTGCTGAAGATTTAGAAAAAAACTGGGCTGTAGTAGCTGAAGCAATTCAGACAATCTTACGTCGTGAGGCTTATCCAAATCCATACGAAGCTTTGAAAGGCTTAACAAGAACGAATGAGGCTATCGATAAAAAGGCAATTCATAATTTTATTGCTACTTTAGAAGTATCTGATGCTGTTAGGGCTGAATTAATGCAAATAACACCTGCGAATTATGTAGGTATTTAAATAAAATGCAAAATATTTTCTTAAAAAAAGCTATCTTTATCGATAGCTTTTTTTATTACTAATACAACACATTATATGATCGCCTTAAGCGCCGCTGCAGACTCTACACATCATTTAGAACCTTTAATTAGCGATTTGGGATTAATCCTGATGACCGCCGGAATTGCTGTTTTATTATTTAAAAAAATGAAGCAACCTTTGGTTTTAGGCTATTTGATTGCAGGATTTTTAGCAGGAAACCATTTTGATTTTTTCCCTTCGATTACTGACATGAAAAGTGTTGAAGTCTGGGCAGAAATTGGTGTTATCTTTTTACTGTTTAGTTTGGGACTCGAATTTAGTTTTAAAAAGCTTATGAAGGTAGGCGGCACCTCCTCTGTCACCGCGATTACCCAGATTTTGTTTATGATCTGTATAGGTTATTGTGTGGGTCAATGGATGGGTTGGGGCAAGATGGACAGTATTTTTCTGGGAGCCACACTTTCGATTTCGTCTACCACTATTATAATTCGCGCTTTTGATGAATTGGGCGTAAAAGGAAAAAAGTTCGTTGGGATTGTATTTGGTGCTTTGATTGTCGAGGATATTGTAGCAATTTTAATGCTGGTTTTATTATCGACTATTGCAGTAAGCGATCAGGTTTCAGGAACTGAATTATTACAGTCTGTTTTGAAACTGGTTTTCTTTTTAATTATTTGGTTTTTGGGCGGTATTTTTATTATTCCTACCATTCTTAAAAAAGCAAAACATCTTTTAACGGACGAAATGCTCCTTATCATTTCGCTAGCACTTTGTTTGATGATGGTTATGTTTGCAGCTAATGTTGGGTTCTCTCCTGCTCTTGGCGCTTTTATCATGGGATCTATTATTGCTGAAACTACGCAGGCTGAAAAGATTGAACACTTAATTCAACCGGTTAAAGATTTATTTGGTGCCGTGTTTTTTGTATCTGTGGGAATGTTAATCAATCCGGAAACATTGATCACGTATGCGCTTCCTGTTGCTCTTATTACCCTTTTAACAATTTTTGGAAAAGCCTTTAGTTCCTCTATCGGAGCACTTTTATCTGGACAACCACTTAAGCAATCCGTACAAACGGGAATGAGTCTGGCACAAATTGGGGAATTCTCATTTATCATTGCAACTTTAGGAATGACACTTAAGGTAACGAGCGACTTTTTATATCCCATAATCGTTGCCGTATCAGCTATTACGACCTTTACAACTCCTTTTTTAATTAAATATTCTGATCCTTTTTCTCAGTTTTTAGAACGAAAAATGCCTAAAAAATGGGTTAAAAACATTAATCGATATAGTGTTAACGCACAAGCAATTAAATCTGTAAGTACCTGGCAAATGGTATTACGTTCCTCGATCACTCAAATTATACTACACACTATTATCATAACGGCTATTATTTTGCTATCGGCTAAGTTTGTCGCTCCGTTAGTAGCCGATACACGATTCGGAAACACTTTGGCGGCATTACTTACACTTGTCGCTATTGCTCCTTTTTTATGGGCGCTTTCGCTACGACGTGTAAAAGTAGAAGAAGTTGAGGCTCTTTGGGAAGAACGCAAATACAGAGGCGCACTTTTGATGCTGATCTTGATTAGAATGAGTCTTGGATTGTTTTTTGTTGGGTTTCTATTGAATATTTTCTTCTCGCCTTTAGTAGCTTTTGTGGCTTTGATTATTGCTATTGCGGCATACCAGATATTCCCTAAAAAACTAAACGATCAATATCATAAAATTGAAACTCACTTTTTGAAGAATTTTAATGATCGTGAAAACAAAAAAATCGACAGACGTTATGCTAATTTAATGCCTTGGGATGGTCACATGTCCTTTTTTGACATTCATAAAGAATCTAATCTAGTAGGTAAAACATTAGAAGAATTAAGAATTCGTGAGCAACTTGGTATTAACATTGCCTACATTAAAAGAGGTGAAATTACGATTCCTATCCCTACTAAAATGGAAAGATTGTTCCCCGGTGACGAAATTTGCGTGATTGGTACCGATGCGCAGATCACTGAATTTACAAAATACTTAAACCAAAACGAAATAGAGGATGCTAAGATCGTTGAGGAATCGGATATTGTATTGCGTCAGCTAGAAGTTTCTCAGGAAGAATTTATACAAAAAAGTATTGGTCAGTTTAGAACTAATACGAATGGCATGGTTGTGGGCATTGAGCGAAATGGAAATCGAATTCTTAATCCGGAATCGCATTTAATTTTAGAAAAAAATGATATCCTTTGGGTTGTTGGAGACAAAAAGAGGATGAACCAACTTCTAAAAAAGTCATAATACAATTTTACAATAAAAATAAAAGCCACAAATTATTATTTAATCTGTGGCTTTCTTATTTTATTTATTTGGTTCTATTTATTTGGCTGAGGCGTCATTCTCAGATAAGGTTTTATAGGCGTATGTCCTTTTGGAAATTTCAACGGAATATCGCTATCCGGAATTGCCGGTGCAATGACTACATCTTCTCCGTCTTTCCAATTTGCAGGTGTTGCAACGCTATAATTAGCTGTTAATTGCAAACTGTCGATAACACGAAGTAATTCGTCAAAATTTCTTCCAGTTGATGCAGGATAGGTCAATGTCAGTTTTATCTTTTTGTCAGCTCCAATTACAAAAACAGAACGAACAGTAAATTTATCGCTTGCATTAGGATGCAGCATATCATATAAATTAGCTACTTTTTTATCTTCATCTGCAATAATCGGAAAGTTAACTTCTGTATTTTGAGTTTCATTAATGTCTTTGATCCATTCTTTGTGCGACTCTAAACCGTCTACACTTAATGCAATAACTTTCGTATTTCTTTTAGAAAACTCCGGCACATAATTAGCAACTGTTCCTAATTCTGTTGTGCAAACAGGAGTGAAATCTGCTGGATGCGAAAATAACACGCCCCATGAATCGCCTAACCATTCGTGAAAATTTATTGGCCCCTGGGTTGTTTCTGCATGAAAATCCGGAGCTATATCGCCTAATCTTAATGTTGACATAATTATATTTTTTTAGTTCATCTAAAATTAGTCAAAAAAAGAACAAGGAAAACATTGGTTTTCACAAAAAAAGTTAAAAAACATACTGCTAAAACTACCTTCCGTAGACATGTACAAAGCAAACACGAATTTCACGAATTTGCACAAATTTTAACCGTTTAAAATAGTTTGTGAAATTAGTTTTACGAACGAATTAGTGGCAATTAGTGAAATTCGTGTTCAAAATTGATTTACATATTTATGAGCTATTAATGTTTCTTTTGAATGTTAGGTAAAAAGTATGCTAAAACACCAATCAAAGGTAAATAGGAACTTAATATATATACATATTCAATACTTGTTTTATCAGCAACGTATCCTAAAATAGCAGATCCAAGACCTCCCATTCCAAAGGCGAAACCAAAAAATAAACCTGAGATCATTCCGACTTTTCCCGGCTTTAATTCTTGTGCAAATACCAAGATTGCTGAAAATGCCGATGCGATAATAACACCAATAATTACAGCTAAAATTCCTGTCCAGAATAAATTAGCATAAGGCAGTAAAAGGGTAAACGGAGCGGCTCCTAAAATAGAAAACCAGATGATATATTTTCGTCCAAAATGATCTCCTAATGGTCCGCCAATTAATGTTCCTGCTGCTACTGAAGCCAGAAAAATAAATAAATATAATTGTGAATCCTGTACTGACATAGAAAATTTACTAATAAGATAAAAAGTAAAATAACTTGACATACTTGCCATGTAAAAGAATTTTGAGAATATCAAAAGCAACAATACGATAATAGAAATGGTAATTTTTCGGTTAGACAAAGGCACTATTTCATCATCCAAATTTACTTTTTTAGCCGCTCTTAAATTCATGTGATTTTCGTACCAAACTGCAATTCTGGATAAAATCATGATTCCGAGAACTCCCGCGATAACAAACCAGATTACATACGATTGTCCATAAGGTGCGACAACAAGAGCTACCAGTAAAGGTCCAACGGCACTACCGGCATTTCCGCCAAGCTGAAAAATAGATTGTGCCAGTCCGCGTTTTCCACCAGAACCTAAAAAAGCTACACGCGAAGCTTCGGGATGGAAAATAGAAGACCCTACTCCTACCAATGCCACTGAAATAAGCAACATCCAGAACGAAGTAGAAATAGACAATAAGCCTAAACCAACAATGGTAAAAATCATGGCTATTACAAGCGAATATGGTTTTGGCTTTTTATCGGTATAGAAACCAACAAAAGGCTGAAGTAAAGAAGCAGTTAATTGAAAAACAAACGTAATTAATCCGATTTGAGTAAAGGTTAAATTGAAATTCTCCTTTAAAATTGGATATGTAGAGGGAATTACGGATTGCATTAAGTCATTTAGTAAGTGAGCAAAAGCAATTGAAAATAGTACTGAATAAACTGTTTTTTGAGCAAAAGCACCACCATCGACTGCGGCAGTTTGTGTAGATGAATTCATAGTATTGTTCGAAAATTAAATAACAAAATTAAGTATAAAATACCAAACGGCGAGCGTTAGAAATGAAATCGGAATTCCGAAACCAATCATCATACTGCTCAGTCTGGGCTTTAGTCCGTAAGTAGTTGCTAATATGGCTCCTGTAATCATAGGCGCCATTGCCATTTCCATAATGGTTACTTTTATAACCTGCGAATGCTGTTTTAAAATAAAAACATACACGACCAAAATAATAAAAGGAATGAGAATTAGCTTAAACAAAAGTCCGAGTCCTAAAAATTTCCAATGCTGGCTTCTTCTGTCAAAACGAAGTTGTAATCCCACGGAAGACAAAGCCAATGGTGTGACAAAACTTCCTAATTGCAATAAATAAGATTGTAGACTTTCCTCAAAATCATACTTAAAAATATTCATGAAGCATGCCACTACAAAAGTGATGAAGGGCGGAAAAAGAAATACTTTTTTAAGAATACTGGCGGCATCCGGAGTTCCTTTTGAATAAAAAGCTGCTACAAAAACACCTAAAGTAGAAACCACCACAAAGGTTCCTGCCTGATCTACCAAAACGGCAGTTTTTAGCCCTTCTTTTCCATACAACGCTTCGATTATAGGATAACCTAGAAAGGATGTATTACTCAATCCCGCAGTCAGAATAAGACAGCCAATAAGTTTATTAGACCAGCCAAACTTTCTTCCTAAAAAGTGAAAGAAGGCAAAAGCGACTATAAAACTAATCCAGCCTGCTCCCATGGGGAAAAGCAATTCTGTACTCCATTTTACTTTTGGGATATAAAACAAAGTAATTGCCGGCAAACATACATAGACAACAATTTTATTAATTGTTTTATAAATATCAGTTGGAAATTGTTTTACATGCTGCAAAATCAGCCCTAAAAATAAAAAGAAGAATATGATAACGAAGTTGTTCATAGCGAAGCGTTAGGGACAAAAATAAGGATTTAAAAATTCTTTAGAAACATTAATTTTTAGTTAAAATCTTTTTTGTTTGAAAAAAAGGCATACATTTGTAATATATTTTATTACAGTATGATTTCAGGTAAATTTGCCATAACGATTCACATTCTTACTTTGCTGACTAAATTTCCAAATGATTATTTATCATCTGAATTTATTGCAGGGAGCATTAATTTGAACCCTGTTTTGGTTCGAAAAGAAATTGCCAATTTAAAAGCACATCAAATTGTAGAAAGTAAAGAAGGAAAAAATGGTGGAACAAAATTGGCTGTAAATGCATCAAATTTATCCCTAAAAGAAATTTTCGAAATGACTTTCGAGTCTATTAATTTAGGATACGCCAAAAATCAGCCGAATCCTGAATGTCCGGTTGGTAAAAAAATCAATCAAAATCTAGCTGGTTTGTATGCAGATATGAACAAACAACTTAGCGTACAATTAGAAGGTATTTCATTAGAAGATTTTTCGAATCAATTTTAAACTATTTTTTTATACAAAACTGTAACATTTTTTATTACTAATAAATTATATATTATGAAAATCGCCATTATTGGAGCAACAGGATTTGTAGGCTCCGCTATTTTAAACGAATTAGCAAACAGAAATCATGATCTTACTGCTATTGCAAGAAATCCAAAGGAAACAACAAACGCAACGTGGGTTGCAGCAGATATTTTTAATGTAGACGCTTTAGCAACTGTTTTAGAAGGACATGACATTATTATTAATGCTTTTAATCCAGGTTGGACAAATCCAAATATATACGATGATTTTCTTGCGGGATCAAAAGCAATTCAGGAAGCTGCAAAAAAATCAGGAGTAAAACGTTTTATTACTATTGGTGGAGGCGGAAGCTTATTTGTTGCTCCTGATTTACAAGCAGTAGACACACCTGATTTTCCAAAAGAGTTTTATCCTGGAGCAACCGCTGCAAGAGATTATTTAAACATTATTAAAGAAGAAAAAGAATTGGATTGGGCATTCTTTAGCCCTGCTTTCGAAATGCACGCTGGAACTACAACAGGTCGTACAGGAAAATACCGTTTAGGATTAGAAAATCCGGTTTTTAACGACGAACAAAGAAGTATTTTATCTGTAGAAGATCTTGCAGTTGTGATTGCAGACGAAGCTGAAAATCCAAAACACCACCAAGTACGATTTACTGCTGGTTATTAAAACACGAATTTCACAGATTTACACGAATTAAAATATTTTGATTTTGATGGTGTATTGCTGATGAAACTATAACGCTAATTTCACAGATTTACATGAAGTAAAATGTTTCATTTTGCTATTGTATTACTGATGAAACGATAACACGAATTTAACAAATTTGCACGAAGTAAAACGTTTAAGTTTTTAGAACTAGTGCTAATTCGTGAAATTCGTGTTCTATCAACAAAACAGTTTCAAGAAAAATCCTTTTTTGAAACTGTTTTTGTTTTCTGTACTTTTACATACTCTAAATTCACATTTTGTCAAGCTCAAAAAAACAGTCAGGCAGTTTACAGGAAAAACCCGGGATTTCGCAACCTGAAATCACCAATGTTGCTGCAATCAATCAAATTAAAAAAAACAGAAGACAACAACCCTCTTCTACCGAATTGATTACTGGAATTTTAGCAGGAAACCGAACGGCCTTAAGCCGTGCCATTACCTTAGTTGAAAGCACGAATCCGGATCATACCGAAAAAGCAAATGAAGTCATTACGGGTTGTTTACCTCACGCTAACAAATCAATTAGAATTGGAATTACGGGAGTTCCCGGAGTTGGAAAAAGTACTTTTATTGAAGCTTTTGGAACGTTTTTAACACAACTCGGCAAAAAAGTAGCTGTTCTGGCAGTTGATCCCAGCAGTTCGCTTTCACATGGCAGTATTTTAGGCGACAAAACCCGAATGGAAGAATTGGTAAAAGATGAAAATGCTTTTATCAGACCGAGCGCTTCCGGTGATACGCTGGGCGGCGTAGCACGCAAAACACGCGAAGCAATCATTTTGTGCGAAGCGGCAGGTTTTGATACTATTATTATTGAAACAGTTGGCGTAGGACAAAGTGAAACCGCTGTTCACAGCATGGTCGATTTTTTCTTATTATTAAAAATATCCGGAGCCGGCGATGAACTTCAAGGTATTAAACGAGGTATAATGGAAATGGCAGATGCTATTGTCATTAACAAAGCGGATGGTGATAATATTAAAAAAGCCAATCAGGCAAAACTAGAGTTTAACAGAGCATTGCATTTATTTCCACAAAAGAAATCAAATTGGCAGCCAAAAGTTACAACCTGCAGCGCCATTACCGGAGAAGGCATTTCAGCCATTTGGGAAACTATTTCCAATTATGTTGCCTCAATGACTGCATCTGGTTATTTTCAGGAAAAACGAAAAGAACAAAATCATTTCTGGATGATGGAGACCATAAACGAACAACTTAAACTAAACTTTTTCACACAGCCCGAAATCATTTCGCAACTGGAACAAAATAAAAAAGCAGTGCAAAATGATGAAATATCACCTTTTGCAGCTGCTCAGCTTTTGTTGAATATTTATGCTAAAATTCAAAAATAAATTTGGTGCCTTAGCATTAGTAAGTTGTTTTTTATTCTTCGTAGCGGTTTATTTCTCTGTCATAAAACTCATTGGCCAGAACAATAAGACCTTCCATTTCTGCATTAAGCTCTGCTTCATCAAGATCCTCTGCTTCTTCCATAAATTCAACCTCATCATCTTTTAAATTGATGATAAATCTTGGATAATCAAGGTGAATGATAAAAATATCATCTGGAAAATCAGTATTGTCTCCGAGTAAAAATTTAGGTAGTTCCATTTAAATTATTTTTTATTGAGTTCAAATTTAGTTATTTGAAAGTGAATTATTGACTAATCTTTTGGTTAAATAATGAAAGCGAATATACAAAAATATCGCAGCCGCTGTAAGTCCTGCCAAAAGTCCGATCCAAACTCCTTCTGCTTTCAAAGACGTGTATTCTGATAAGTAATAGGAAGTTGGAAATCCGATGATCCAGTATGCCACAAAGGTGATGTACATGGGCACTTTTACATCCTGCAAACCACGAAGCGCTCCTAAAACCACAACCTGAATTCCATCAGAAATCTGGAAGACAGCAGCAATTAACACCAGCTTCGAAGCAATTGCGATCACCTCTTCATTATCAACTAACTGTGCTGTATTTTCCATATTAAGGAATATATAGGGTAAGAGACTATGAAATGCTACAAATACAGCAGCAAAAACAACTTCAAGTATTAGCGAAAGCAAAAATATGGAACGGGCTACAATAATTAGTTTTTTAAAGTCCATCAAACCTTTTTGGTTACTGACACGAATCATCATGACAATGCTTAATCCCATTGCAAACATAAATGTCATGGACGATAGGCTCAGCGCAATTTGATTCGCCGCCTGACTTGTTTTACCAATATTACCGCACAACCAGATCGAAGTAGCAAAAAGCACTACCTCAAAAAGCATTTGCATAGCGGATGGCAATCCTAAGCTGACAATTTTTCTAATGGTCTCTTTTTTAATTTCATTAAAACTAAAATTCTCAAAATACGTTTTTAGCTGTTCTCTTCTGGACAAAATAATGTGCATAAACAAAACCATCATGATTCTGGAAATTACCGTTCCCAATGCAGCACCTACAATACCCATTTTAGGAAAAATCCAAACACCGTAAATCAACATGTAATTAATTCCAACGTGTACCACATTTGCCATAATGATAGCATACATCGAATATTTGGTCATCGAAAGTCCGTCGGCAAATTGTT
>Ga0247807_10001242_pt1 | contig 15160 bp, 10 predicted proteins | sample UWRJL074202C1_FD_179931 | JGI IMG/M metagenome (GOLD analysis project Ga0247807, IMG submission 179931) | Plant litter microbial communities from Arlington Agricultural Research Station in Wisconsin, United States - UWRJ-L074-202C-1 | ecosystem: Environmental > Terrestrial > Plant litter >...
CATGAATCCAAACCCAATACTCTTCAATTCTGGGCCTTCCCATCGTTCTGGTCGGAATTCGTCGGCATCCTCACCATATATGGCCTTAGAGCGATGCATATGGTAAGGAGAAAAGCAAATACCAACTCCTTTTCGGATGAGAATTGGTGACTGGCCATCTGGGCCAGCGCCTCGCGGTATAAAAGTGGTCTTCGTGGCCTCGCGGACGTTAACAGGAATTTGTGTATATAACCTGTTTGCTGTTGAACAGATGTCGTGAGCCAGCTTTCAGAAAACTAAATAAACTATGTATTTCTTACTCTCGTTTAAGACGCATCTGAGATAGGGCATCTTGTTTATTTGAGCGCGCGTTACATCTTGCTCATCAACCGCTATGGCACCTATTTCTTGGCGCAGGCGGTTAAGGCTTGTAGGGTGGCGAACTAAAAGATAACTAATAATATTGGTTAATAACTTTTCACAGTTAAAGGGAAAGGAAGTTGAGAAGTATAATTTGAACTTACAAGGCCCATGACATAAGGCAGGCTGTGGTATCTCGACCAGCAATCAATACGTTCATGAGTTGATCGCGAACAAGGATGGGATCTTGAAGCTCCTTGAACAAGTCTAATATGAATGGGTGCCATTCAGATGCTGACTGCTCACCATTCTCATCCTTATCTTTCAATGCATGGTTGACATAGTAGGATGCATATTTCTTCACCTCCTTACATGCCTTCTTGAACTTAAAAGGGCTGTACAGGAAACAAAAGTTGGCAAGGCGCAATCTAATAGCGGATGTCAGGGCACAATAATCGAAATTCTGGGCGAAAATTTCATGTTCTTTTTGATCAAGGTCGGCAAAGGATTCCCCGAAGATGAGCGAAGTCGTAGTGGCAAGAGTGAAGCGAAAGAATTCGGGCTGCAGATCTACTACGCCAGTTGATGATGATAGTGCAGCTAGCATATTGTTGATAGGCATTTCAAATACTTTGATATCTTGATATTGTATGCGCATAAATTGTCGGCGTAGCAATTCTCGGGAATGTTTCCACTTGATGTCGGGAGAGTCAGTAAGTAATTATTCAAGGTCCTTTGATAACACATTCTAAGTATGCGGATGGTGGAAGATGGTGTGGACTACAAAGGAATTGTAAAGGATTGGTGAGAAACAGAAGAAACAAAAAACCAAATTTCCCTACACGATGCCCATCTTGGGTGAAAATGCCCTCTCCAATCATAGGGAAAATGCCAACACGCCGAGATCCTAGTCCCCAATCTGTATATAACTCAAAGTATCAGCATATCAGTATAATCAATTCATCTTTCAATTCGCTGGGAGTAGCTCGCCTTGAAAGTTCGTTGACAGCATCGCCTCGAGATTTTGTGGATCTGTTGTAAAATATCCGACCCTACCTAGCAACTTAGGCTCGAATGTGTGTCCAACCTGCTTCTTGTTAAAATATTCAGCTTGAAAGGCTAGAATATTTCCTGCCATAAGCGCATCATATTGTCTCCAGAAGACATCCAGTGCCAAAGGCCATTTATAAGGTAAGCGTCGCTTTGGTGGCATGCACTGATGCTCCTCACTAAACAGCATATCGGCCTGATAATCAATTAGAGAATCTTCGCTTGTATTTGTGAATGATAAAATGCCTGATAGTCAAATCTTCTCTGGACATAGATATAAATCATGTATGCCAGAGGGAGAGTCCCTAAAACGAGTCGAAGGGTGAGTCCAGTCCCATCATCCATAGTTCTAAGAAACTTTGTAAGAGTCGTGATGGAAGGTGCTTGCAATGATAAAATTCAAGGCTTTGAGAAGAGAAATTTTAGTGAATGAACTTCATGGCATAGCCTTACAATCTCTTGGGCTGATTGCTAAAGTCCAGAGTCCTTTGTTAGGGTAATAACACTGTTCTATCCCTGGCCATTAGGGATCCACTCGAGTGGGTCTGGGGAGGCATCTTGTTCAAAGGAACTGTCTCTCTATTTGCTCGTGACAAGAGAATGATGAAATGAGACTATCTTGATCTCTTGTGGAACACTGCAATATATACACTTTGAATATGAAGCTAATACTTATCCTTTCTACAATATTCGAACATTATCTTACCTTTGTATTAAAAGTCTTGTAATACCAAAAACCATAGCAGTGACCAAAACAGTGTTAGTTTTGTCCCGAGGTAGAGAATCACACATTGTTTCAGTAATGTTTTTGGTCGCTATAATATTAGATCTATAATATAAATCATAATAAATCAACTTATAAAGAGACTCTATAATTATGCAGTTTGCACTTATATATAATTTAAGACTTTGACATTATTCTAAATCTATACAATTATAGATTTTGTCGATCAACTCTTCAGGCAGAACAAAAACCAATTTAGTCAAGCATTATACCTATTAACTTAGTTCTTTATTGATAGGAAAGATAGAAAGGCAAAAAAAAGAGAAGGGGGCTTATAGCACATATAGATACTATAATACTGTTTGATAGTATATTAAAATATTTGAGAGCTTCAGCATTTGAATCTTGCTAAAGTAATTTAAAATATATATATTTTACTATAAAACAGCTAAACTCGGATGGCTATAAGTAGTTGAATAGTTATTTTTTTTAAAGTACTAATACTTAACCTACTCTATTATCAGCTAGCAATATTCTAGCATTATAACGAATTTTAGCTATATACACTGCTAATTGTCACTTATTTCATAATTGCTAAACTATTAGCTAATTTTGAATCGAGTCACAGATATAATATTAGTCTATTGCTTCTGTCTCTCATCTCTGCTATTTGCCACACTTCACACAGTAAACGTAGTATCCTCCAGATCTGCCAGAACATAACTTGAGGCAAAGTCAACTGCAAAACCATTCTTTACTGTCAGATCGGCAATCTGATATATAACAAGCACTCTTGCAATCTATATTACTCAATATACTTTCTATATAGAACTTCATACAAACTCTGGCTTAATATCCTAGCCTAAAGATAAACTTTAGATACTATAATAATATCAGCACTAATTTGAGAGCAACTTCAATCTCTAATAATATCGACCAGTTCTTAACTTTAATTGATCACAATTTCCAGCAACAGTCTGTATAATTTAGCATAACACTTTGAAGAAAAAAATACAGATCTTATCTATTTTAATAGTTTATCAGATTTTGCATAGCTCTGTATTTATCTTGTCAATAATTCTTATTATAATATATAAACAGAATTTTGGTTTGAATATCAGAAAACACTAGAGCCAATAGTAATATCTAGCATTATCTTTTCTAAACTAGCAGCAATACTTATTATATTAGCATTATCTTTATATAGTTGAGATAATAGTATTCTGAATTTCAGTCTTTCAATAAGCTATCCAAACTGCAGATGAGCTATAGACCTTGAAGCATAAAGCTCTTTGTTATTTGACATATATATATTACCTTGATCAGCTGGAGTGAAAGGCGGGCTTCGAACAGAAGTTAACAAGCTATTTAAAGCAGACAAGAAGGAAATGGGCCAGGCTTATTAGAAACTTGTATATATAATTGCTATAATAATTAAAAAGCGTAATATAACGTTCGGGTTCTTAACTCGAATAGCTCTTAACTAAACGTCGGGTTGGTATAGGAATAAAGAGGCAAGTATTACATTTGGTTAAATCAAGTAGAATTGATTCTGTTACTAAGTAAACAATATAAATTGAATACTATAAAGATTTGAGCATAAAGCTTCTATCTAATAAAACTATTCTATTTATATAGAATCTTTAAAAACTGGATCTTTCTGAATCTTAAGGTCTATAGAGCTATACAGAATCCTAAGATTCAACAGGGTCTATTATATAACTATAACCTCTTTCCAGAACCGGAATCAGGCTAACTGTCTGATTGATTACTCTATTATTAAATGCAATGATTAGGTCTTAAGGCTTTTAGAGCACTTATTCTAAAACTGATCCTTTTCTAGAAGCTTTCTTCTAAGAGCGGTTTCCTTCTTGGCGCTTCTCTTCTCGAAACTACGTGCTTCTGAATCCAGGTCGTGACAAATATTCTGATTTTAACTCGGATAGTTCTTAATTAAATATCAAATTGATATAAAAATAAAAAGATAAGTATTATTTTAGATTGAATCAAGTAAAATTAATTCTGTTATTAAATAAACAATATAAATTAAATACTATAAACATTTAAGTATAAAGCTTCTATCTAAGAAAATTAAACTTTTTATATAGAAATTCTAATTACTTAAATTCTATTAGATCTCAGAAATCTTCAGAAGTTTTCAGAGACTTTATAAAACTCTAATATATATGTCACGATCTGGATTCAGAAGTATGTGGTTTTGAGAAGAGAAAGTGTCAAGAAGAAACCCGCTTCTAAAAGAAAGCTACTAGAAGAAGATCAGTTTTAGAACAAGTGTTCTAGAAGCCTTAAGATCTAACTGTTGCACTTAGTAATAAAGTAATCAATCAGACGGTTAGCCTGACCCCGGTTCTGAGAAAAGTTATAGTTACATAATAAACCCGGTTGGACCTTAGAGTCTCGTATAGCTTTATGAACCTTAGAGTCCAGAAAGATCCAGTTTTCAAAGATTCTATATAAGTAGAATAGTTTTATTAGATAGAAGCTTTGTACTCAAACCCTTATAGCATTCAATTTATATTGTTTACTTAATAACAGAATCAATTCTATTTAATTCAACCAGACATAATACTTGCCTTTTTATTCCTATATCAACCCGACGTTTAGTTAAGAGCTATTCGAGTTAAGAACCAGAACGTTATAATATAACCAGAATATAATAGTTCTCTATATAGCAAGACTACCGAGCCTCAGGCTATAATATTACCTTGCTAAGAACTATGAGGCTCAAGGCGGGGTTCGTGACACCTACCTTGAAGAATAAGATTCGTGACATAGTAATACTATTTATTAATGGTGAAGTTATAACCTATCTCAATTTTACTAATCAAATTAAACCAAGGCTAATGCTAGTTTTACTCAAATCAGAGCAAATATAATCAACTTTGTTTTAGTTGGTGATTAACTACTTGGTTATTGTTTTCATACTATACACCATCCTTTAGATTGAAGCGATTTGAGTCAACTTAAATAATTCCCCGCCTACTACTTTAAAGCTTGAGCCTGAAACACTCTTCTGGTTTATCATTATCGTTGTATTTAAGATTCTCATTGGCGATGGGAGATGCACCGTCCCATTTGTTCCTACAGGGCTAGTGACATTCAAACTCAGGTTATCTTGCCTATCAAAAGCCCAGGACACAATCAAAGAGCCGTAGGGCGTAGGGTGAGAGCCATTTGCCCACTTTAACTGTAGTGTTTGCGGAGCAATGATCCATTGTGCAAATCCCGGGGACACAGCTTGGATACCAAGGACATTCCTGCTCAATTCGCCTGTAGGTGTAGAAGCCCAAGCGTGGCACATAGATGTACCATCTCCAAGACCAGGTCCTCCAGTTATAGATAATGTCTCCCAAAAACACCCAGTATAGTTTGCGTTGGAAGGGCTAGCCATAGATGCCCACATCGTTGAGAGAAGGTGCCGTGCGCTAGCTACATCCCGAGCGGCGAAAGCAGCACGCAGATGATATCCTGACGTGTAAGGGCTGATGCTCTGTTTGAATCCGAGTGAAGTGCTAGTATTAGAGAAGGAAAGCGAGCCTGCGGGTACAAAAAGCTCCTTTGACATTGTTGAGAGCACGGCGGATACAGTAATGTTGCCTTGAGGGATATTGGCTAACACAGCAAGAGCATTGGCATCTTGAGCCAGTGTGTCTTGAACTGAGTTTGAAAGCCGATATGCTTGCAATTTGGGACTCCAGAGATTAACGTTAATTGCTATCTTAAATGCTACAAGCCTTTCAGCATATGTTTGTGTACTGACGTTGCCAGCTTCGAGAATCCATGGGACCTGTTGAAGAGTATACGCATACAAGGTATTGAATTTCGCCACCGCGCCAAATTGCACTGGGTCATAGTAATTCCAATCGCCACCAAGTGCTGGATCAGTGATATTGAATAATTCTGCGGAATCTCGTTGAGAGTGGGCCCAATCTAACATTTTGATAATTGCGGGAGACCAGCGCTTAGCGAATTGGACATCTCCAGTCATTAGGTAGTATTCCGCCATGGCGGTGACCAATGTGAAGGAATAGCCGATCAGACCAGTTCGGTTGGCTTGAATGACAGAAGTTCTTGGCTTTTGCTGAATCTTCATGTTTGGGACGAAGAATCCGGGTAGAAGCTGAGTAGCACCTAGTAGATTGATGCTGCCGTTGATGTACTCGATGCCTAACGTAGAAGCAAATGTCGGCCCAATAACTGCATCTAGATCTCCTAAGTCTCATGAGCTTAGTACATTGACTTGACATAGGATCTTACCAGCGTATGCAATTCTATCTCGTCTTGCGCCATCGACACTCACTGGTTGTGAATTTGTTCCTGCAAGAAAGTCGTCCAATGCCGACTTCTTAGTGAGACTTGAATTGTAGATCTCTTGCCCTTCCAAGTCTACTAAGGTGACGTTTTGATAATATGCTGCCTGCGTAAAAGATGCTCCAAATCCAAAAGATCCAGCGAAAGATGACGTTTGAGAGAACTCCAAGACTGATTGATCGTCTATTTTGATCGAGATATTTGTGATGTTCACTATCGTGGAAATCCTGTGCCGATTCCCGAGAGCAGGAGCTGGGTCCAGAGTCGCGTACGCCAATGGTACAGAATCCCTTTCACTACTGCCGGCATTGGCCGAGATAGAAGCATTCACTGTATTAACGAAAATATAGATGCCTGAACCAAGTGTATCACTAAGGACGGTATATCCAAACCCTCCTGCCATAGGTTTTACGGAGAAATCCAGTTGGTATTGCATTAACCCAAGAGCGATATCACTCGAAAATGGTTGTGGGGCTTGACTTTCCGCCAATAAGCCTTCGTCTGAAATTTGGTAGAACTCGGGAGTAGTTCTCGCTGGAATCTCTGTTTGTTGAATAGTTCGAGCTCCCACAAGCCAAATCTGATTAAGCTGATCGTCCGAGCATTGAAAAGACCCAGGCAAGTTGGCCAGTGGCGTAGTGGAGATGGTTGTAATGACGCCCAAAAGTCTTAGCGTCAATTCGCCTGCTGTGGAAAGATTGAACTTTTGAAATCGCTGTCCTCCTTGAATCAAACGATTGGTGTACGTGATATTTTGAGTGATATTGTAACGATTTATTCGGTAAGTGTCAAGTGATGCTGCTAGGGCAAGAGGCCCATCTCCCTATATGTTAAATATTGGTTAGTGATTCAAGTCCTATAAGTCATATACAGTCTCTGGTACCGTCTTCTATAGTTGACTAGAGTTATAGACATACCATATATTTATCCAGCAACGCACGAGTCTCGCTATAAGTCACCTCAAGGATAGACGTATTTCCAGACAATGAGAGAACATCAAATGATGGGAACCCTCCCACATTGACACCATGGTCTATGATTAAGATACCGGGTTCCGCGCCGTCCGATCGTAGAGTGACTTCTGCATCACAGAAACTACCAGGCTTTACACCTGTAGTTGTAATTGGAGTTGCTAAACAACTGCTAGCGCTGGCAAGCAGATCGTTCCCTAATAGAACCGCAGGTAGGAAAAAGGATATGACGTTAATCATGGCAAATTGAATAAGAATTCTAGAAGTTATCAATCGAAAGTAGAAATAGGCAATGTTAAGTGAGCATGGTGAATATCTCAATTCAGTGGTGGAAATGATCATATATGTATTAAAATCATCGTCAAACCTACTAGAATTATCTACAGTTCGGGCGTATTGTTTACCGTTATTAGTGGGTGGATATCACTAGTCCGGATAAGGGATAAATTACGATATTCTGGCTGTCATGGGTACTAGCGGAGTGGTAACAAGAAATAAAATGAAGGCATGAATTCTGTAACAAACCGAATATCTTTACAGATCAAAGTGTAATATTATAAGGTAAGGAGATATTACTAAACCACTAAACACTTATAGAAGATTCTTAGGACATCAATAATACCGTACACCTATCCCAAAAGAGGCAGGGGTACGATCACAGCTCAGTAAGGATACAGCCCCGGTACTAAAATTTGTAGACGCATAACACGGCTAGATCCACCGTTCGCAGAAACTGCTTGTGATACCCCACTGCCAGCTTTCCAATGATCGCCATGAAATCCAAGATAAAGCAGATAAATTTAGATGCAGGTAGTGATCCCAAAACTTGGAACATGCATTAGGATAGATCAACTGACTGACAGTTTAGCCTAGAGGGGGTTGATAAAAACGAGAGCCCAATATTGACCTACTCCCTGTTGAGCAGGCTTGAATGTGCGCAGCATTTCCCCGGACTCGAGATCTGGATCGCGGGTCTTTAGTTCGTGGCCGTCTGCTCGGTATCTCTTCACCCGACCTTACCAAAGTCCATTCAAATTGGCAGTAAGCTCATCCGGAGGTTATTCGATGTGTGTGTGTAGGGGCGAAAAGATGCGACGAACCTTTGATACGATGATTTCTCGCGACAGATTGCTATTAAAAGGTTCCAAAGTGATGAGAGATTCAAGGCCAGTAGTCGCTCATCAGCTTCTTTCCAAGTTCAAACTCTACAGCCCAATTTTCATCCTCCTCAATTCACCTTCTCCAGACATTTATGATTGGATTTCAAATGCTAGTACAACTCAGATCGCCACCATGGCTAATCACGTGGCATCAAGCCTATCAACTTGTCATCCCTCTATAGTAGGACGACGGCAATTTAGTCATGCTAGTTCATACTGAGTTAAATTTTAGTTCTCTTTTGACTACGGCTATCTATGCACCCATTGGTAGGCTCCGACAGAATTTGGTTAGACAGTAGTCTTAGAGGCAATAATAGCCCTAAAAGTCCCCACTAAGATATCTAAAGTCATTGAAACCGCGCTCAAAAAGTTTCAATTCCAGTCACGTCAGTGTGTACTTAATGATATCTGAATCAAGAGAACCTCCACTAGAAAGCCTAATAACTATGGTAATCCGCTGCTAGGGGGCGATTTGAAGCATGATTTCATGGTGGCCAAGGCCGTGTACGTACAGCAAACTTCATCTACACTTGCATCTTCCGCTATAGCTCTTCTATAGATTGCTTAATTACAACATCACTACTTTCGAAGTATTTCGGATGTGCTGAATTTGTATGGGACAATGGCTTACAAGATGCCTACCTCCAACGTCCATTGTTAGACGGCAGTCAGATACTCGGTTCTATTTCGTACATAAAATGGGGAGATTTGTGAGAGTGTGATTGATAAGCTTATGGCATGGCAGTTTGGCCATATCGAAAGCGGCATTAAATAGGCAGAGGCACTGCTTCTTGAACACCAAGATGGGATTAGAAATCTTATATGTAAAAACAGATAAACCCGGGAGAATAGTTAGTATAGGTATTTCCAGCGAAAGCCGTTGATATTTAGATTAAATTTTAAAAACCAGGCTTTTTTTTCCTTGACTAAAAAGATTTGAAACCTTTTTACCACCAAGGAGGATTTTGCTGAATTGTATATATTGCCGAATTGTATCTTCAAGAGAATAAGACAATACTGTTTAAAAAAACCTGTATTTTAACTTGTCGTTATCCAATTTGTCATCACTTTTCAATAGCATATTGACGCCTAGGGGGGAAAAAAGGGTTAGGGTTAGATTCTGATCTAAAATTTCAAATGTCTCACTGTCGATTGACTCTCAATATGTAGCACCACTACGTGATATCACGTATGTGCCAGTTGTATTGCAGAGTAATCGGTGTTGTATTGTAACTACATACAAGTGTTGATGATATCCCCAACTGGATCCACGGTGGTCATGTGATGTAGTCACATGACCAGCAGTAAATACATGTAGTGAGAATACACCAACACTCACCTTTAAAATAACTTTGCCACATGTTGTAGCCTCGGGCACCTACATCCCTAGTAGTTAGCTATACCTAGAATCTCTCCCTACGGAGAGCTTCCTTCTCTAGACTTATCCAATGTAAGAAACTTAATACACGTTAACGCTGAGAAACCTCACTTGTTGCCCCTATCGTGGGTAGAGGTGCTTGACACCACAACTGTCATCATAGTCAATAGCGTTGTTCTTTTCCATTGATTCACCCTCCGTAGCCTATGGCACAGAGAGTGACGCCTTGCTAGGTACGTGCGAAATTGCGATTTGATTTGTACGTTTTATGTAAATTAGTTGCTTGAAAATACACGCTTCACGACGTGTTGCAAATGCTAAAGTATCTTGCTGTCTGCGGCTTTCGGTGTTGATTGTTTTACAGGGTCGGAATGTCTCAACTTGGCATATATGCTTCGAGACTTTGCACAACTCGTCGGGTCAGGGTTGTTTAGGGTCTGGGCAAGTCATTTTCACTTGTCATCACACTCAGCTATTAATCTATTCTGCAATCTATTGACTCAAGTAGCTCTGGAGATGAATAGTCTGAAGATTTAACAGCAAAGCGCGCGGGATCACTTTCAGTGGTTGAGCTGTAACTCGGTGTGGAAATTGACATTTCATTACTCAGCGTTCTTCCATCATCATCTGCCAAGAGTCGAGTCCACGACAATTAATACCCAGATCTTCTTAAGTAGTGACTAATGGGACAAGAAATACAAGGGTATATATTCCCTAGCAAACTATAGATAAACCAGCGAAAGAAACAATAAATATAGTTAATTCATCATATCCACATACAAAGACAGTGTGATAAATGATTTGATTTGATTTGATTACTGACCTGGTAATCAAATCAAATCAACCTTCAAAAGCTAGTAATCAAAATCAAATCAAATCTAATCAAGTTAATCAATTACTAATTGATTAATAGCTTAGTCAGCGAAAATCATATACTTTTCTTACTTTAGAAAGGCGATGGAAGTCATGTGACTGGAAATATTGGGCAAAATCGTAAATATAATCTGATATCTTATATATATAAACTAATCAAATTAGTGATTGATTAGTATAATTCGCTAATCAAATCAAATCAAGAATATAGCTAATCAAAATCAAATCAAATCAAATCATACTAATTTGATTAGTAATTGATTAGTTGATTATTTCTTTCTCACACTGTACAAAGACGCTTATATATTAGGTTACATTAGTTATCCCATCCCCCTTCCAACCTGCTAGGCAGTTTTTGATACTAGTGCTGACTCCCAACGTAGATGTTAATTAATTATAGCTTGGGGGCCGTTCTTAACCTAGATGCTGCTTTGGTACACTACCAGACGATATGTTCGCTGTACAGCCTCAAGTTCTGTAACACTAATTCTCTTTCGCTGAATCTGCCCTTACTAGCAGATCCCAATTATCACTCTATAACAGCCGAAATTGGCGAGTTGGATGCTATTATTTGCAGCGTGATAATAAGCGCAGTCGCCCACCGTCTGCTTCGCATCCAGCAGTACAAAAGCCTTACGCATAAAAATGGAGGTGCTTTACCAAAGCAGTACCCTTACAAAGACCTGGTTTTCGGTTTGATCTTTTTCTTGAGGCAGGGAAAATGGTCTCTGAGTACATTTTCTTGCCAGTATTCTTCTAGCGCTATAAAGAGAATGGTCGTCCTTTCAGACGAAAACGCTTGGGATTCCCACAATTTGTTCATCTAAGTCGGAAAACCTTCAGAGCGTCTTCGCCCCGAACGCACGTAACTAGGATGTATCATACCGACTAGCGGCTCTGAATGAGTACTGTGGTAGGCTTCTTGACAACAGATAGGCAAGAGTGGGAGCGCCGCTCCAGACAGTTGTTTAGTAGTGCCAAGGACCTGTACTCACGATATGACGAAAGGAGAGGTTCCTCGGAATATGACATATACCAATGGTCTTGAATTATGATAAACCTAAGGAAGGAAGCTCTCCGTAGGCAGAGATCTAGGTGTAACTAACTAATGGGGATGTGGTACCTGAGGCCACACCACCAGTCTCTGATTATATTTCGTAAGCATATTAACAGAGCCACATCAACACACTCTGCTCGGCTCAGCTTAGCATTTAGGCCAATGATGAATATTTGGAGTTCAGACTTTGAAATGCTTGCTACTCCTGATCGGGTTAACTGAAATTGAACTTAATCTCAGTATTCTTGGTAGCTATCCCCGTTGCTCTAAGATTAGTAACTACGTCAACCTCAGTAGTTGATTGCCTGTTTGCAGATGTGCTTAGTTCTCACATTTTTGGAGCCAAATATGCCCTCACAATTCCAATATGTGTTTCATGGACTGACCTGGGTCAGCTCCAAGCATAGCATTATAAACCTCCTCAATTATCGAGGTATCTTAGGTGTTATGGCATTCTATATGTTTTTCTGGATTATACGAGCGTTCTATCGCATTCACCTGCACCCTCTTTCTCGATATCTGGCTCATCCCTTGCTGCAGCATCAAAACCTTGGTAATTTGCTTCATTTTCAGCTTGAATAATCGATTGAGTTCAGCGTCATACTAAAAGATCTAGGTATGAATGGTATTGAAATTTCCACCAGAAAGGACTTTTGTTATTTGAGATTGAGCGATAGCATAAAAGATTCGGTAAAATCTAAGCTTCCCACTCATTTGTACCAACACCAATAACCTTGCCATATAGGTCCTATCTTTCGAATTGCACCCAATGAACTTCATGTAAATGACCCCGAAGTCTTTCTCAATATAACCAAGGTTAGGTCTTCTTTCACCAAAGACCCTAGCTTCTACGAGTTTATCACGCTTCCGGAAACCTCAATTAGCGAAACTAACGTTGGAAGACATCGCATTCAGCGAGCGGTTCTAACACCAGCGTTTTATACAAGTAAAGTACAGCAATTGTCACCAATGGTGAAAGAAAAAGTTGATTTGCTATTACAGCGCTTCAAGGAAATTTCAAAGAATAGGAGGCCTATCAATTTTTTCACAAGCACCAAAGCACTCACCATGGATATCATCTCAAAGATAATATTTGGACAGGAGCTAGGGTGCATCAAAGACCCAGAATTCCGAAATCAGTTCATTGAATATCTGCATTCAACCTTTAAAATGGGCTAGACAGCTACTACTTTTCCAAATTTGACGCGAATTTCTTATCACTACCAGACTAGCTCTCTAAAGCGTTGTTCCGCATTCCATTACAAGAATTCAAAAAGGTCGGAAACCCCGTCAGCGATTTAGAAACTCGCGACTAATCTATGTTCTCTATCAGAAGTGTATTCTCCTTAATGACAACTACCTCCGAGCTCGTGACAAACCTATTGCTCATTTTGTAAAGAAAATAACGGAGAAAGAGGAGTTCAACAAATCCATTGTCATCGATATACTCGTGAACCCTAGTTCGGCCAAAGATCATGACACTCTGTATGCTAAACAACTCGCTGCTGAGTTGATAATGTTGCTCTCTGCAGGAAATGATACAACTTCAGACGCTATGATTGTTGGAATTTATCAGATTCTCAGATGTCCAAAGATTTACAAAAAATTGAACGACGAGCTTGCCACACTTCCCCCGGACCTTGAACAAGAAATTGACTATAGCAAGACAAAGAATCTTGTTTATCTAGTAAGAAGATTCCGTAAACTCTGTGGAATTAATATATTGACATTCGTGGAGACAGCAGTAATCAAGGAAACTCTGCGATATAGTAGCCCACTTCCCGGTCCAGCCCCAAGGATTGTGCCTTCCGAGGGGTATATCCTTTATGGTCACACACTCGCACCCGGTGTATGTTTTAGACTCCAAACCCCTGAAGTAATACACCTTAAACATTAATACCTAATACTCCCAGACTATCATTAATACCTCAGCATATCTTCTGAATCAGCCTCGGATGTTTGGACACTTCCAAATGAGTTTATTCCTGAGCGCTGGCTGGAGAAACGCTCTGCACATCTTGACAAATACATGACGAGTTTTTACCGTGGGACCTGGCAGTGCCTCGGAAAAGAGTACGTCACACTTTTAACGCAGATAGTCTTCCTAACAGGCTACTAGACTCGCATTATGCGAGCTTTACGTATTGTACGCGAATCTCTTTCGAGAATTTAATGTAGAAATTTACAACACCACTGACGACGACATGAAGTGGATAGACTCAGTGCTTGCATAGTGAGTAAGGGTGTTTTTGAGTCTCCGTTCATAAGAGCTTGATCGTCCTAATTATTGCTATTTTCGCTATGCTAACAAATCCTGTTGCTTTAGCTTTATCCGAAAGAATTTCCATGCTCACGTTCAAAAAAATAAATTTATCTAGCCATCGTAAGTGCAGCTAACCTTGGAAATCCAGAGGTTCGCGTATATAGAAGGCCGTCTTCGTGGTCTAGTGGCTCTCAGGTTGATACGCTTGTGCCATTCTAGGAATCCAGCTCTTTCGTCACCAAGCTCTGTAGGTTTAAATTACTTTCAACCTTGTATTTATCAAAATCATAGGAATGCAGTTACATAGTTCTGATATTAAATGATATTTTCGAGCTCAGATTGCCGTTATATGTTATTCTTACATTCTTTGGCTTCAATCCCAGCATTGTTTCGTAAGCTTTGAGCGTCAATGGCCAATTAATATAATCATAATAGTGAATTTTGTAGTGGTTTTGGATGGTAAGATATAGTTAGTTCAACCAATAATAACATTACAGAGAAACAAACCCATCAAATTGGAGTTATCTTGCAGAAAAACAATTGCAAACCCGCCCATTCCAAAAAAGGAACCTAACCTGAACGGAGGAAGTTTCAGATAATCTGATCGGCCTTGACCATCTCGTTTCACATTCCCAACCATTGCTGAACATTAGATTATCCATATAAGCTTACCTGTTCGTGTATTCTCACTATACGTGTTTGCTGATGGTCATGTGATTCTGTCACATGACCACTATGGATCCCTAGTTGGGGATATCATCAACACTCGTATGTAGTCAATAATACGACACCGATTACTCTACGAACACGACTGACACTCTACGTGAGACGAGCGTAGTGGTGCCACGTATTCGAGTGAATCGACATTACCAGAAAGATAGGTCAGTGGTAAAAGTTATTGTTTTGGAAGGAGGAACGCTTGACAGTCTCAAGCAAAATAAGGTGCAATCGACTTAATTATCAATTGTTGATGAGAAACAGGCAAAGCACGCGATGTAAATCCTTTACATGAA
>Ga0247807_10001244_pt1 | contig 15158 bp, 7 predicted proteins | sample UWRJL074202C1_FD_179931 | JGI IMG/M metagenome (GOLD analysis project Ga0247807, IMG submission 179931) | Plant litter microbial communities from Arlington Agricultural Research Station in Wisconsin, United States - UWRJ-L074-202C-1 | ecosystem: Environmental > Terrestrial > Plant litter >...
ACGCGGCGTGGTACACCAGTTGGTCAGATTTTAAACAAACCATCCGTCCCATTACTTTGGCGGCTGTAGGTTTGGTACTTTTTACCACTGTGGCCGTAGCCATTGCAGCCCATATGCTGATAGATGATATCTCCTGGCCGTTAGCGTTTTTATTGGGTTCGATTGTTTCTCCTCCTGATGCGGTTTCGGCTACTTCGATTACAAAAGGTTTGGGTTTGCACCCAAGATTAATTGCGATTCTCGAAGGCGAAAGTCTGGTGAATGATGCGAGTGGACTTGTCGCTTACAAATATGCTTTGACTGCTATTACTGCCGGAAATTTTGTACTCTGGCAAGCGGGACTGAACTTTGTTATCATGTCGGTTTTAGGAATCGGTATAGGTTTAGGGGTAGGCTATATCATGAGTTTTATTCATAAAAAGTTTGTTTGCGATGAGGTGATCGAAGCGACTTTAACTTTACTAACGCCTTTTGCTTCGTATTTAATTGCCGAACATTTTGAAGCTTCGGGAGTTTTGGCTGTAGTCGCAACCGGACTTTTTCTTTCGGCAAGATCAGGAACGATTTTTACGCACGAAAGCCGAATCATGACGGGAACCATCTGGAGTGTTCTAACCAATATTCTAAACGGATTGATCTTCATCTTAATCGGATTGCAGTTGCGACAAATTATCGAAGGAATCGGGGATTACTCCGGTTGGTCTTTGTTTATTTGGGGCGCTTCGGTAAGTATTGTCGTGATTTTGGTGCGCTTTTTATGGGTGATTCCGGCGACTTTGCTGCCAAGATATATCAGTAAAAAAATCCGTTTGCAGGAAGAATTCGATTTCCGGAACATGATTGTTTTCGGCTGGTCGGGAATGCGTGGTGTGGTGTCGATGGCAGCTGCTTTGGCGCTTCCGCTAATGATGAACGAAACGGAGGCATTCCCATTACGAAACCTCATCATTTATCTGGTGTTTTGTGTGATCCTTTCGACTTTGGTCATCCAGGGACTAACATTGCCATGGCTGATTAAAAAACTAAAAATCGAAAAGTACTCCATCATCGCCGAAGAATACGAAATAAGAAACATTATCGTTTCGCAAACTATTACGCATATCGAAGATAATTTTTCGTTACTCAACGACGATTTACTTCACAACATCAAAAGTAAATACGAGGTAAAATTCAACCGCCTCCAAAAAACCGAACTCCCAGCCAATTTCTTCGGGAAAGGAAATATAATGGGCGGCGAGATCTTCAACGATTTCACCAAACTTCAAATCGATCTTTTGAATGTGGAACGCAACAAACTAGAATCGATGCACAAAGCAGGTTCTGTAAATGAGGAGATTTTTAGGAAGATTGAGAAGGAGTTGGATTTGGAGGAGACTAGGTTGTGGATGGAGATGTATGAGGAGTAGAATGTTAAAGATAAATAATATTAAAGTTTTTTACTTAATCTAAAACTTTATGTAATTATCAAATCAAGTTAACTTTTTTATTAAGGCATACTTTAAAGGTAACAAGGACTTTATTTTATAAAAACCTTTTTTTTGATTGTTTACAAAAAAAAAGGTTACTCAAAGAGTAACCCGAAGCTTTTATTACTATATTTTATATCAGTTTTATTATTACCAATAAAATCATAGGCATGAATTGGAGGAGAAGCCTGTCGTTCTAATTTACCAATTTCTTTGTATTTTATTTTCTTTAGACCTGAAAGATTACTGATTATTTCTCCCTTAAAATTAGATAAAACTATTATTAATTTAAATAATGTAACATCATTTAAATCTTCTGTTATATAAATAGTAGTATCAAAAAAAGAAAAATCTTGTAAAATAGAAATAAGCGAATCCGTATCAGAATTTTCTAATTCGTTTTTAATAAATATTTTTGATTTAGACGTAACATCATCTAGACCTACTTTATTTTTTAAAACAAAATTAAAGAGGTTGCTTATAACCACAGGAGTGCTATCAATAAGTGCAACATTTATCATATTACTAAAAATTACGGGGGTGCAAAGATATAAATTAAATTAACAACTCTCAAATATTAAATCAACAACTCTCAAATATACAAAAAAAATGACTCAAAAAAAATATTTAAAATAGGTTGTTAACAATTTAAATGTTCAATGTCCCAATAAGGAACTATTTTGGCTATAAAAGCTAAGTTACCATAATTAATAACTTCATCTTTTGTTAGATTACTGAAAAAATCATGTCTAAAAATATTAAATTTAAAATCATAATCATTTTTTATAGTATTTAAAACAAGTAATCTGTCATTAGCAATGGTATATTTCTCACTTATATTATTAAATAAATCAACAAACACAACATAAAGTTTTTCAAAATTTTCTGATTGAAATAAATCCTTAACTTCATTATGACTTATATTTATAAAATCATCAGCTGTAAAAAAAATGATATTTTTTTTGTAACGATATACAGATTGATTTATTTCTCTAATAGCGTCATCTTTAAATAAATGTTGTACTATTTTCAAAGAATTATTCTTAAGCTCCCCTTTAATATTATTTAGTCGGTTTTCCGAGATTTGAATAGTGTTTTTTTTATTAAGTTTTGAAATGTTTTTGTTTTCATATTCAACCCATTCATTATTTACTGTATCATAATAATGTTTGTCTTGCCTTACTGTTCTTTTTTTTGTGTTTATTTCTAATGTAGAAAACCAATTGTTATTTATTTTAAATGGATTTATACCATTTAATTCTTTGTTTTCTTTTGAAAAATCCATAAAACAACCTGCTTTTATGTGTAATATTTTACCGTTGTTTATATATTCAAATGGATGTTCTACTGAAATATGTTCATGTCCAGTTAGCAATAAATCTGTAAATTTTTTTATTTGATGAAATTTATATTCATCTCTGGTTATTTGATCTTTATGTATAAACCAATTAATAGGATGATGCATTGTAGTAATAGTTAAGTACTCAGGGTAATTATTAAGGATTTCAATGATACCATCAATTTCAGCTAATACATCTAAACCTAAAGTTTGAAAACCATATTCACTAGTTATCTTTTTTATATCATGAATAACTAGTTTAGCTTCTCTAGTATTGTGAAAATCATTATTTATATAGTGAGTAAGAAAAATATCTCCAACTGAATACCAAGAGCTATTTAGTAAAATAATTATAGTTTTGTTCTTTTTATCTAACACATATCCATACAAAAGATGTTCTTTATATGTAATAGAGCTATCCATTGATATACTAGAGTTATTTATAAATTGATTAGAAAAAGGAGCGAAAATTTTATAAAAATCATCTCTATGTTTTTTTAAAAAAGTATCACGACTTTCCTTATTCTCTATAAATTCATTAATAAAACTTACTCCATTTCTAGAAACATCATGATTACCTGGTATAACAAGTAATTTAGCATTTGGAAACAATTCAAGTATATCTTTTAATATATCTATATAAAATAGATTGTAATCATTTTCATCTCCATTTTGTGCTATATCTCCAGATAGTAGTATATAATCATATTCGACATCTAAATTTTTTAAATATAATTTAAAACTATCTAAATATTTTTTTAATTCTGAATGATATTGTTTGTCAGAGTAATTTTCATCGTAATGAATATCGCTTAACCATAAAATATTTAATTGTGGATCTAAATTATTCATTGCTTCTATGTTCTAAGATAAATTCCTTCTTTTTTATAAATGAAAAATCAATTAATGATAATAAACACTGTGCATTGCTTTTGAAGTAAGAATTTATTTTATCATTATCATAAAAATAAACACCACCAGTCTGATCAATTGCATATAAAATGTCTTTATTTAAATCATTATAATTGTTTAAAACTGACCCCGTTTTCCAGTTCCTTTTAAGTAAAGTTACTTTAAGCTTATTTTCTGTAAAATGGTGATTAAGTGTTTCAAATATTAATTTTTCAACTTCTAAAATATTCAATGAATTTGAAGTGCTTACGTTAAATAAAAAGCTAAGTTTATTTATTTGTTTTTGATTTACTTGTGAGGAAATATTTTTTAATTTTTCCATTTTGGAAGCATAATTTAAAACATCTAAATTCGGATTGAAAGAGTTTTTAAAATTGTCTAAATAATTTAAAACAATAGCATTAATTATTTTAGCAAATTCAAATTGCTCAACAGCATTAACGATATCCTCTGATATTTTATTTATTTTCGAGTAATGTCTATCCCAATAAGTATATAATTCAGGTATAGGGCTGTTCAATTCATAATGGACATTGAACATTTTTTTAATAAGCATAATTCTTAGCATTTCTTTTCGTAGATGGTCTTCGTTAAACATGCCACTTGTGTCAAAAAGTGATGGATTTTGGAAATTATAAGACCAAAACCAATGTTCAAATAAACTAAAATCACAATTAAAAGTTGTTATAAACCTAATACTATCTATAATTAAGTAATCAAAATCAATTAATTGATTTTCCCACATATCATCTAGATAACTTTCATTTACAACTTCTAGAAAGGTGTTTAAGTTTAAATATAGTACTTCAAGCTCATTTTTTAATTGTTTATTGTCAATTTTTAAATGATTAAGAATTTCTTTTAGTAAGGTTGAAAATACAAATTCGGGAGATGTTAGATGATGTATAGAATAATTTATGGAGCGGTAATTAGAATTTGTGTCAATATTATTTAATTGAATTAATGGACCATATAGATTAGTCTTTTCTTTATAAAATAACTTTCCGTATTCATATACTAAAGTTCCATAACTAGTAAGCAATTGTTGAATTGAACTATTGAAATCTAAATCAAAATCTGAAATATTCTCAAATTGATACCCATTTAAGAATCTCACATTATAGCCTTCTTGAAAAACTTTAATATGTTCGTTTAATACAATTTCAAGCTCTCGAATACTATTTACTTGCGAGTTTGATATAAAATATTCTTCATTTATTAAGTTTATCAAGTTTTTTATAAAAATTGTAAAATCAAGAAAATAAGGGAATTGAATAGGATCTTGAATTCCATTATTATAGTTTGAGAATATTTTTAAAATTTTAATGCGAACCTGTCTGGATATTTTTAAGGTTTTTAATTTTTTATCAATTTCATGAAAATCTTTAGACTTAACTGCCAATTTATCTAATTCTTTGTCCCAACAGAAAACATCTTTTTTTAATATAACCTGATTTGATTTTATATTATTACCGTTCAAAAAAACATAAGTTCTTACTTTTCTGATATGCAAAAATAAATTACAGTCTTGTTTTCTATGGATATAACGGATTAAATGAAAATTTGCTAAAATTTCGGTACTAATTTCTTGTAATAAAAAATCACATTTCCCAAGTGATATTTTTCTTTCATCAAAACTAAAATATTTTTTAAGATAAGAATGAGATTTTAGTATTTCTTCGAGATCTAATATGTGCCCGGGTTTTACTTGCCATTCAATTTCTGTTTCTAATTCAATATTATTCTTCTTTATATGCTTTTCAAAACCCTTAATGTAAGTATTTGATAATCCTTTTATTGAAATTAGTTTTTCATTAAAACCAAAATAAGTATGAGTATCTGCAAAAAGACTTGTGTTTTTAATTGCTTTTTTTTCTTTTATTATAGAATGATATAGGGAATTTTTTAAATCATTTGTATTTTTTAAATCTTTAAATGTAGCAAATCTTAGTTTTGCTAAAATAGCAGCTAATTCTTTAGGGTCATCAATAAATACGACTAAAGATAAATCAAACCAAGAAAATGTCTGAGTTAGTAAAAAAGGAATTTCAGCTAATTCTGTTTTAAGATAATTGTAAACTGATTCAATGTATTTTAACCCATTTCCTATCAATAATCCATTATTTAATTTAAGATTAATGACTCCAACAAAATAGGTACTATCTGTTGAGGAAAATATTTCCTTTAATTTATCACTTTCATTAAGTGCAAAACCACTATAGCTTTGAAAAGAATGTGCATTGTAAACAGTGTTATCAGTTTTATCCTTGGGCTCAAATAATCTATGCGAAAATTTAAAATTATTAATTAAAGTAATATAACATACATCGTAATCTCCTAACATATAAAATTTCAAAGGTTTGTATAAATAGATTTCTTTACTATCAATTTTTCCTTTGTAATCTTCAAAATAATTTTTTTCTATATCTTTTTCAAAATCAATGTCTTTTTGATTTGGAACTGTAGAAAAGATAATTTGGACGCCATATTGAATATCTATATTATCATATCCAAAATTATTTTTGCTAGTATTTATATTCATTTATTTTTTTTATAATCCAAATATAATTATTCTTACTAAATGTTAAAGTAGTTATTAATAAATAATGTTTTAATATTATTTATTATATTTTATAAATTTTAATTAATAATTTGCCAAAATCAATACTTGAATAATATTATTGTAGTTTATCAATATATTTCCCCCAACCATCAGGAATTATTCTTTCGTCTTTCATCCAAAATAACCATTTATGAAATACGCTGTGATATTTACTTTTCTGCTTGTCCCACGTCATAAAGTCACTGTAAAGTAATTCATCAGTTATGGGTTCGTTTTTTATAATACGATTGTTCCAAACTGCGTATAGAGTAGCAATTAGTTCACATTCTCCCCAGCTTAATGGTCTAAATTTCAAAAGGGTATTGTTGATTCTTAGAGATTCATCAGCAAAGTTTTCCAGAAATAAACTTTCTAATTCATTTGCTCCTTTAAGTGCAGTATAACGAACTCTTTTATTATCCGTTTTATCTTGAACAACATTAAAGAAGCGCATACGATTAAAGTCAGCTTCAATACTTTTGATCAAAACATCATCATATGGCCCTGCTACTTTTTTAATATAATTTGAGTCAAAATTAATTTTGCATATGTATTCAGTTAAGAATAATAATTTTTGAAACTTTACTCTGCCAAAATCAGTGGTATTGTTTAAGTTTATAATATGACCAGCTAAAATTGTTTTTAATGGATTTTCTATTTTTTTGCTTTCAATAGAAATAGTTTTTATATTTTCTTGAGGCTTGAGTGCTTCTTTCAAAACCTGTTCAAGTAACATGTCATTATAATCTCGGCTTTCTATTATACTTTTTTCCAAACCATCACAAAATGTCATTAATTCTTCTAATTTAGATACAATTTGTTCTTGTTCATGAAGTGGAGGAAGAGGAATTTGAAAAGATCTTATTCTTCCTAAATTAAAATTTCCTGCAGAACCCCTACTTGAAATATTACCTTTTGAATACCTTACACCATATGGTGAATTAAATACTTGTGCTAAGTAATCGGAATTAATATACTCTTTAAAAGGTTGAACTAGTGCAACACTTACATAAATACAAAAATCTAAATCTTGATCAATAACTGCAGTCTCACCAATTCCAGCACCAACTCTTCCAATCAATAAATCACCTTTTTCGGGTTTTCTGTTTTTTATATTAATTTGATAATCTACCTCTGAAACGTATTTGTGTTTTTCAGGCATGAATTTAAAAGGTTTTACATTCTGCGCTGATATGAACATTCTTCCACTAGTCGTATAAGTTGGTGTTTGATGCGTCCCATCGGTTATATTATAGCATATATCATCCAAATTGCACCAGACCCAATGTTTTGGAACATCAAATTGCAAACCATCTATTACTTCAGCTTCTTGTAATTTTCCTAATTTTATTTTTTTCTCTGCAACCAGTTTTGCTTTTTCAGTTTTTATTTTTGCGAACAGTTGTTGACCAGTTTCGAATGTATTTGTATTTTCAACTAATTTTCCTTGCATTGCTTCAAGTAAAAAAGCCTGACGTAATTTTTTAATTAGGTCAAGTTGGTTAGTTATTTCATTCGAAATATCAGATGAATTACTTTTTAGCTTCAGTAGTTCAACAACAATGGCTTTTTGTAATTCGACACTAGGGATCATAAATTCTAGGTCTAAAAAAGTTTTTTCGTGAATGCTTTTTTGAGCCGATCCACTTAATTCAATTAGCCTAATTCTCGATTTGAAAACCTCTGATTTTAAAAAAAACATTAAAAAATCTTTGTCAATTTTAGATGTTTGAATTGAAAACATAGGCATGTTTTCCGTAACGATACAGCCGTTTACACTATCTGATGCAATTCCAATTGAACCTTGTAATAAAAGTTGTCTTGTGAAAATTAATGTGTCTGGATAAGTAATTAGATCGATTTTAAATTGTCTTTTACGACCTATTTCCTTTCCTATTTTGTTCCCTCTTAAAATAACACTTCCATTATTTAAAATTGAAACTTGTTTATAGTCAATTTCATCTTGAACAATATGCTGAACTCTATATTGTTTCAGAATTTCTTTTAATTTAACGATTTTCCAACTCATTATTTTACCATTTGTTTTAATTGGTTCAATAACATGTTACTTTTATCAAAAGAAGAATGTAGTAAATCCATTATTTCTAGACTGCTGTGGTCGTGTTTTTCTTCTTCTTTGGTTGGGTTTTTTATATCCAGATCATAATTACGCTCAATAATAGTTTTAATGTCGACTTTCCATGTAATATTGCTTTCCTTTCGATCCTCCCACCATAATTTAATTGGGTTGAACTCTTTAGCTTGTACTGGTTTGGTTTTGTTATATGCTTTTTGTCCTTCAGGAAGTTTGTGCTCGTAATACCAAACTTCTTTCGTTGGTGTTCCTTTAGTAAAAAACAATAGATTGGTAGCAACAGAAGCGTAGGGCTGAAATACAGAGTTGGGTAAGCGTATAATGGTATGTAAATTACAGTCTTCTAATAGTTTTTGTCTAATACGTTGTTTTACACCTTCTCCAGTCAACGATCCATCAGGTAATACAATTCCTGCACGTCCATCTTTTTTTAATAAATGAATCATTAAAATTAAAAATAAATCGGCACTTTCTTTAGTTCTAAAGTTTTGAGGAAAGTTGGTTTCATTATTATTGGCAACAATGCCACCAAATGGCGGATTTGCCAAAATCGCATTTACTCTGTGTTTTTCAGTAAAATTGCTTAAAGGTTGATCTAATGCATCCCCAAAACGAATGTTAGGAACTTCTATATCATGTAAAATCAAGTTCGTAGTGGCTAACAAATAAGGAAGTGGTTTGTATTCCCAGCCTATTACATTTTCGCCAATACTTTGACGTTCTTCTATACTATTAGCCTGTTTTTTTAAATGTTCAATAGCGGAAGTTAAATATCCGGCTGTACCACATGCAGGATCCAATATTTTCTCTCCCAATTGAGGATTAATCATTTCGGTAATAAAAGAAGTGATAGCGCGGGGCGTATAAAATTCCCCGCTTTTACCTGCACTTTGTAATCCTTTAAGAATGGTTTCGTATAGTTCTCCAAATGAATGGCGATCTTTGGCAACGTTAAAGTCCATTTCATTTAGTTTGTTTAAGACTTTACGAATGTTGGTGCCACTTTTCATGTAGTTATTGTTACCGTCAAATACTTCACGTACAATCAATGCACGACGATTTCCTGTACTTACATCTATATCACGAAGTGCAGGAAATAATTGTCTATCAACAAATTCTAACAATTCATCACCTGTTATTCCTTCATTATCACCCGCCCAGTTGCCTTTTTCGCTTACCCAATGAAATAAATCGGGAATGGGCGAGGTGTAATTATCATCTAATAATTCTAATTCTTTGTCTTTATCTGAAAATATTTTAAGAAAAAGCATCCAACCCAATTGTTCGATTCTTTGTGCGTCACCGTTAAGACCAGTGTCTTGCCACATTATGGTTTGTATGCTTTTTAATATTGATGAAATGTTACTCATTTGGTATTGTTATGCTTTGTATAAATTTATTTTTATTATCTAAAAGTTTAGGTTCAATTTCATTAACCATTTCTTCTAAAGATTTCATTATGTCTTTGGCAATTGATTCGTAATCACAATCTATAGCTTTCAATTTATTTTTTATGTTATGGCTTTTATTATTATATATCAACCAATTTTTCGACTTGTTCTTATGACCTAAGATTTCAAATAAATTTTGTCTAATATTTTTTTCGCATGGACTAATTGCGCAACAAGTAATAATCTCACTTCTATTATCCACGAAATCAACTTGAAATAGGAAAGCTTCACCTTCTTTCCAATCTCTATCTAATACTTTTTTGGGTATAATTTTATCTAGATCAGAGGTTAGAAAACGTAGGTACTTTTTACTTGAAGAGCCTAGAATCCAACCTTTTTGTTTGATTAAATTTTCTAAGGGAATCCTGATTTTTTGTAATTCGCTTGATTTGTTTTGTATGATATAGTCAATAAAATCTTTGTGTTGCAAATATATTTGATTTACAAGCATATTTTTTTCTCCATTATCCAATATGATATTTTTTAAATTATCTAAGTAATCTTCAATGTATATTTTTGTCCTTAACAAAATAGATTTATTTAATTCTAAAATTTGATCTAAATTGTTAGCTATTGTTTGGTATGAGAAGTTAATATATCTAGCACATGAAGCTTCATGACCGTATGGGTTAAGAAAAACAAAAATAGAATTATTTAAATGAAAAGTATTTTCAATTGCAGTTCTGTATTTACTTAACTGACCTTCAGTCTCAAAATGATTTATTTTGTTTTCTATGGCAATGACAATGTCATTAATAATTAGAACAATGTCTATGTTTTTCCATTCTCGGAATATTTCAACATTTGAATAATCTAAATTTTGGACATTTAAAACACTGAAACCATTACTTTTTTCGTCTAGAGCCAGATCAAAAAGAAACATTTTTAAAAATCTGCTTCCAAGTCCATGATTTCCTTTAGGGTTTAGAAGCCAAGCAAGAAAATTAGAATGTCTAATTTCATATTTTTCTACTTTTAATATCTCAAAAATATTCGGATTATCAGAGAGAATTTCAAGTTTTTGAAAGTTAGAGTCTTTGAGAAAATCTGCATAACTGTTTTGAATATCAATTTCTTCCATTATGCTTTTTTATATAATTCCAGTTCCAATTCTTTCACCGCTTCCATATAGATGTTTTTACCGCCAAATATTCCATTGACAATTTCTAATGTAGAACCAAAATCATCAAAAGGTTTTACACGAAGCACTTCAATACTTTCAATATTTTCAACACCTTCATCGGCATATTTGTCTAATAAAGTTTCTAAAACTTTACGTGCATTAGCTTCATATTTAGTGAAATAATTACGTTTTTTTACATTATTTGCACGCTCTTGTCTTGTCAAGGGTTTTTGATCATAAGCGACATGGCAAATTAAATCAAATAAATCAACTTCTTTGTCAACAGCTTCATATAAAGCTTCAACTAATATGCCTTGTTCCTGTAATTCTTTGATAATAGCTTCTTTTTTGTCAGCTTGATTCCATGTTAATAAGAAATCATCTAACGAAGCATACTTTCCCTTAATGATACCTTTTGTGTGATCTTGTAGGCTAACAGTAATTGGTTTCCCATTAGAATCGAAATACAATTCACGACTTACTAAAACTGATACATCAATTCCATTAATATATTGCTTCTCTCTTTTCTTGTATTCTGTACCGGGTTCATTTAAAGGATTTCGAACTTTAGGTTGTTCTAAAATAATTTCTCCGCCACTAATGTCATCTATTATTGGAGAATAATCATTTTCTTCTTCATCAATAATATGAGTTAAATCTATATCTTCAGTAATTGGTTTTACTCTTAAAGGATCCCCGTCAAAAGCTGGATCAGCAAAATTATCGGTTGCATTTCTAAAATCTAAAATGGTAAAATATAGTTTGTCAAACTCTTCATTAATTCTTGTTCCGCGACCAATAATTTGCTTAAATTTAGTCATCGAATTAATATTAGCATCTAAAACAATCACTTTGCAGGTTTGTGCATCAACACCAGTTGTCATCAATTCAGATGTAGTTGCTATTACAGGGTAAATCTCTTCGGGGTTTATGAAGTTATCAAGTTCACGCTTTCCTTCATCATTATCGCCCGTGATTTGCATTACATATTTATAATTTTCAGAAACTAAATCAGCATTGTGTTTAGCAATTGCATTACGCATACGTTCAGCATGATCAATATCTACACAAAAAATAATAGTTTTTGCAAAACGATCTAAACCTATTAAATATTCAGTTACTTTTTTGGCAACAATATCTGTACGTTCGTCAATAACGAGTTTTTTATCAAAATCTCTTCGATTATAAATTCGATCTTCAATAAGATTTCCTTCTTTATCGGTTTTTCCTTGTTGAGGTCTGTAGCCCTCAGTGTCAACGTTTAGTGCAACGCGAATTACTTTGTATGGCGCTAGAAAGCCATCATCAATCCCTTGTTTTAAAGAATAAGTGTAAACCGGATCACCAAAATATTCTGTATTGCTGGTTTCTTTAGTTTCTCGTGGTGTTGCAGTTAGACCAACATGAGTAGCTGTCTTAAAGTAACGTAAAATTTCACGCCAAGAACTGTCTTCATTTGCGCTTCCGCGATGACACTCATCAATTATAATTAAGTCGAAAAAATCTGCAGAAAAATCTTTGTAAGCATCTTCAATTCCTGGTTCATTATTGGTTAAACCTTGATAAAGACCTAAAAATACTTCATAAGCTTTATCAGAAGTATCAATTCCTCTTTTTTTATTACTTATTAATTCTTCTTTTCCATTATTGTTTTCTAAGACCTTCTTTTTAATGATGGTCATTTTGTCTTTAAAATGCTTAAAATCACCTTTTCTTGTTTGATCAATCAAAGCAGTTCTATCAGCTAAAAATAAAATTCTCTTTCTACTTCTGGACTTCCATAAACGATATATAATTTGGAAAGCCGTATAGGTTTTACCAGTTCCAGTTGCCATAACCAGTAATATTCTATTTTGTCCATTTGCAATTGCTTCAACTGTTCTATTAATAGCATTTTGTTGGTAATAACGAGGTTTCCTTCCAGAGCCATCAGAAAAATATTTTTGTAAAGCTATTGTTTCACCTTCGGGATTAATAATTCCTTTATACTTTTTATATTTATTCCATAAAACTTCGGGAGATGGAAACTCATCATTTAATAATTCAGTTTCAATATTTTCATCATTCGCAGTTCTATCATGAAATAAAAAGCCATCACCATTACTACTAAATACGCTTGGGATGTCTAAGATTTTGGCATAGCCTAAAGCTTGCTGAATTCCTGAACGAATTGTATGTTTATTATCTTTTGCTTCAATTATAGCAATTGGGTTGTCTTGATAGTAAAGAATATAATCTGCTCTCTTTCTTTCACCTCTTGCGGTAAGTTTTCCTCTTACATATATTTTACCATCTGTAAAAAAGACTTCTTCTAAAATTTGTTTTTGTAAATCCCAACCTGCTTGTACTAAAGCTGGAGTTATAAATTTTGTACAAATATCCCTTTCTGAAAGATCTTTTTTACTCATAAGATTTATATTACGTAAATATAATTTTTGCTAAGATATTGAAAAATATAACTTTTTGATAAGGAAAACCATAAAGTAATAAGAACTTATGATAACAAATGTTTTTAAATTCATCACAAAATAATTTTAACAAAAGTAAATATCTTAAAATTTTACTCTCGTTCTGATAACGATGGTAAAAGTTACTCTCGTTTTTTATAATAAAATTTATTATGAATAATTTTTAAAGTTTAATTTAAAGCATGAAAGAGGAAAAATGTTTTCGCAACCCCAAAATCCCTAGCCCCGATGAAAGTGGAAATCCTTTTGTGCCGGAGTTCGGTGCAAAATGCTTAACGTCAGTATTGTAAAAAAATAGTTTGGTGATTTTTATAATCAGATTCAGTTGTTCGGAATTTCCGAACAATTGAATCTTCATTCAATTCTTCTTCAAAAATATTTTTTATATGCTCGCTGATTGTAGCTTTAGATTTTGCAAAAAGATCATAAAGTTGTGCCTGAGTTAATCAAACTGTTTCTTCTTCAAATCACACATCGATTTTTGGTATATAAGTATTTCTAAATAGAGCAGACAGAAGCGGTATCCTTTTTCTCGCTTTTTTTACTCAGGAAAAGCAGAAATCATGACATATAGATTGTAATAATTAGGTGCTTTTTGCACAAATTCGGAATTTCCGAATTTGTGCATACACAAGCTTTCCTGAAGTTCTCCTTCTAATGATAATAATTACTTTTCAGTTATTGAAAGATTTATAACGATTGATCTTATCAAAAAAATCTCATAACTCCCAAAACCCCTAGCCCAGACAGAAGCGGCATCCTTTTTCTTGCTCCTTTAGCAAGGAAAAGATATAGCGGATGGCTGGAAATAGCTCCTAAAAATTAAATTCCAAAATTTTAAATTCCAAATCCCAAAAATCCTTCAACTTCCCATAACAATAATAAATCTCAGAAAGCGTTATAATGAAACTTCAAGCCCGCTCGGGCACACCAAAACCTCAACTCAAAACTTCTCAAAACACCAACAAAAACTGTATACTGTATCCTAAAACCGTATAATAATTACACACTCTCTAAATTACCAAAACCGCTAAACAACTCAAAACCAGCAAAAACTGATAATGGCACAAGGCTTGCAAAATGGGATAATGTAGATTTCTGTCGATAAATGAAAATAACGAATCGGGAGGAAAGCAAAAAAAATAAAAGCCATACAAAGCAAATCAAAAGTAGTGTCATATGAAAAGTGAAACCTTAACATCAGAACAATTTTATACTTCGAAATCAGACCTTAACAAAGAACAAGCCTTAAACAGTTCCATTTTTCGTATCAGTAATGATCATGCAGCAACAAAAAAAGTAAGTGAGCGCACCAAAAGTAAGTTTGGGTTATTTGTGCTGGTAAGTACTTTTATCTTAATGTTTGTGGGAGCCTATTCTGTATATCATTTGCAGGACGACTTCGATCAGTTTCAAATTGAGCGATTAAACTCTTCCTGGGGATTACCATTCCTGATTGTTGCGGGATTATTATTTTTCTTTCAGACAGGAGTTTTCCTTTACAACTTATACTTGTTTTTTAAATACAAGCCAATCGAATCCGTTTCGGATGAAATGTTGCCAACAGTCACCGTAATCGTTCCTGCGTATAACGAAGGAAAACTGGTTTGGGATACTTTATTGAGTTTGGCCGACAGTGATTTCCCTGCACATAAACTAGAAATATTAGCCGTTGATGACGGAAGTAAAGATGATACCTGGT
>Ga0247807_10001245_pt1 | contig 15152 bp, 14 predicted proteins | sample UWRJL074202C1_FD_179931 | JGI IMG/M metagenome (GOLD analysis project Ga0247807, IMG submission 179931) | Plant litter microbial communities from Arlington Agricultural Research Station in Wisconsin, United States - UWRJ-L074-202C-1 | ecosystem: Environmental > Terrestrial > Plant litter >...
ACTGGGTGCCGAGCAGATCATCCTGATGGGCCGTCATCAGGTTCGCACCGACCTGGGACGTGAGTTTGGAGCCACCGACGTCGTCGCCGAACGAGGGGAGGAGGGCATCGAGAAAGTCCGTGAACTTACCGGGGGCCAGGGAACCGGGGTCGTGCTTGAGGCCGTCGGTCACATGCCGGCCTACGAGCAGGCCTACAGCATTGTGCGCGCTGGCGGCACAATCAGCCGCGTAGGCGTGCCTCAGTACGAGGATGCGCCCGTCGGCTTCCGCAGCTTGTTCGGCAAGAACATCACTCTTACCGGTGGACCAGCACCCACCCATTCCTATATCGAGGAGCTGATGCCAGACATACTGAACGGCAGCATCGAACCCGGCAAGGTCTTCGATGTCACCACCGGGCTCGACGGTGTGCCGGAGGGATATCGGTCGATGGATGCCCGGACCGCCCTCAAGGTGCTCGTCACTCCGTGACCGGCTGAAGCGGCCTAGCCCTGTGCTGAGGTCACCAGCACCGAAACGAGCAGCGCGACAATCACGGTGTTGAACGTGAACGAGATGAGGCTGTTCGCGGTCACGAGCCGACGGGTCGCGGTGTCGGTGATCGTCACGTCTGACGACGAGAAGGTCGTCGAGACCTGCACGGCGAGGTAGATGAAGTCCGCAAAAACCGGTTCTTCATCGCCCGGAAACTGGATGCCGCCTCCCGCCGCGTACTCTCGCGCGTATCGCACCGCATAGGCGATGATCGTCATGGCGAGCGAGCCCACGACCACCGCAATTCCGGTGTAGACGACGAAGGCGGACTGTCGGAACTGGGGATTGAAGGAGAGAACGAGCACGGCGGCAACAGCAATGAACGATGCGCTGACTGCCCAACTCGCCGCCCCTCCACCGTTCAGCGCGTACCAGAAGTGGTTCGACTGCGTTTTGGGGGAGGTCGCGAGCAACCAGCGCTTGAGATCGGCGGCACTTGCCTTGCGGAAGACGAGCCAGGTGATGATCACCGTGAGAACGCTCGCGAAGGCCCAGTACAAGAAGAACGATGTCGCGACGAAGGATTCTTGGGTGAAGCCAAGGTCGACGTTGAAGACCAGCACCGTCAACACCAGGAACGACGAGAAAGCAATGATGAGCGCGAGGTATCCACGCCGAACGTCAGAAGCCAGCGCAGGCACACCTGGAGTCTTAGTCATGACTACAGAATGCCGCGCTGGCTACTGGACGGCCACGGGATGCGGCGGTGGCCTATCCCGTGCTAAGCGCTACGGGGTGAGGCGCGTCGGGCCGCGGAACAGGTAGGTGGTCTCGCGCAGGTTCGGCAGGTGCAGCATAAGCATGAGCACGCGGCTCAGGCCCATTCCGAAGCCACCGTGCGGGGGAACGCCGTAACGGAAGAAGTCGAGGTAGAAGTCGAGCTCTTCGGGGTCGAGACCCTTGTCCTTCGCCTGCTCGATGAGCACATCAACGCGGTGTTCGCGCTGCGCTCCCGTCGAGATTTCGACGCCGTTGAAGATGAGGTCGTAGCTCTTCGTGATCGAGTCATCGCCCTCGTGACGCATGTGATAGAACGGGCGGATGCTTGAGGCGTAGTCGGTGAGGAACACGAACTCGTGCCCAAACTGCTCGAGAGCGTATGCCGCGATCTGGCGCTCGCCCTCGGGGTCCATGTCGTCGTCGTTGCGGGGAACCTCGTAGCCGCGCTCGGCGACGATGCGCTTGGCTTCAGCGAGAGGGATGCGGGGGAACGGCGTCTCGGGAACGGTGACCTGGATGCCGAAGAGCGCCTCGATCTCGTCGCCGTGCTTATCTTTGACGGCCTGGAAGCCCGCGACGAGGAGTTCCTCGTGAAGCTTCATGACATCCTCGTGGCTGTCGATCCAGCTGATCTCGCTGTCAACACTCGTGAACTCGGTGGCGTGACGGCTCGTGAAGCTCGGGTCTGCGCGGAACGCGGGCCCAACCTCAAAGATCTTGCCGAAGCCAGCGGGCTGGGCCATCTGCTTGAAAAACTGGGGGCTCTGCGACAGGTACGCCTTGCCCTCGAAGTAGTCGACCTCGAACAGCTCGGCCTTCGACTCGCTCGCGCTCGCCATGAGCTTGGGGGTGTGCAGCTCGATGAAGTCGTTCTCGACCCAGTAGGTGCGCCACGCGTGCTCGAGCGTGGTCTGGATGCGGAAGATCAGGTTGTTCTTGGGCTGGCGAAGGTCGAGGAAGCGCCAGTCCATGCGCTTGTCAACGCCGGAGTCATCCGCGATGGGGGTCTCGGGGTTAGCTGCGCCAGCGACGACGATGCCAGTCCCTCCTGAGCCTGTCGAAGGGTCCAGCTTCACCTCGACGCCGCCGAGCTTGACGCGCTCGTCGTGCTTGAGTTCACCGGTCGCGGTGAGGAAGGTGCCCTGGGCGAGACCCGAGATGGTGTCGGCGAGCTCGTCGGCGAGGGGAGTGCCGTCTTCTGCAAAGGCTCGGGGGTGCACGAGCTGCACCGCGCCCGACTCGTCGCGCAGCACGACGAACTGCACCTTCTTCTGATCGCGCACCGTATCGACCCACCCCGACACAGACACGGGTCCGTCGTTAGCAGCGGCAAGGTTCTTAATAAGGGTGCGTTCAGTCACCCCACGAGTTTAGTCGCGCAGGGTTAGCGCACGTTGCGCCAGCGCTGTTCCCACTCCACCACGGGCTGCAGGGAGCGGAGGAGGTCTTCGCCGCGCTCGGAGAGGGTGTAGCGGATCTGCACGGGAGTGGTGGGGATGACCTCGCGTGCGAGGAGGCCCGCCGACTCGAGTTCCTTGGCGCGCTGGGCCAGCATCCGGTCGCTCAAGCCGTCGACTCGCGCGATGATTTCGCTGAAGCGGGACGCGCCCTGTCCGACGGCGAGCAGGATGCCTGAACTCCAGCGCTTGCCGACGAGTTCGACCGACGACTGGAAGCGTCGGCAATCGTCGTCGTTGATATGGCGCAGGGCGGTGACGGAATCGAGAATGCTCACTTACCTATAGTAAGTCACTTACGCGGTGTTTGCGAGATGTCCGCCACGCGAGCACTCTGAAGTCATGCCTGATTACGGACACGCCATCACCTTCGGCACCTTCATCACCCCCAAGAACTCACCGCCTCACGCGCCCCTTGAGCTCGCGGTCGCTTCGGAAGAACTCGGCTACGACCTCGCGACGTTCCAAGACCACCCGTACCAGCCGGGATTCCACGACACGTGGACGCTGCTCACCTGGGCGGCGGCGCGCACGTCGCGCATCCACCTGTCCGGAAATGTGCTCAACCTGCCGCTGCGCCAGCCCGCCGTGCTCGCCCGATCGGCGGCGAGCCTCGATCTGCTCTCCGGTGGTCGCCTCGACCTAGGCCTCGGAGCCGGCGGGTTCTGGGATGCGATCGAAGCGATGGGGGGTCGCAAGCTCACTCCAGGTCAGGGAGTGGATGCGCTCAGCGAGGCCATCGACATCATTCGCGGCATCTGGGATGCCGGCGAGCGGGCTGGACTCCGCATCCCCGGCGAGTACTACTCCGTGAATGGTGCCAAGCGCGGGCCCGCGCCGGCCCACGACATCCCCATCTGGCTCGGCGCGTACAAGCCCCGCATGCTGAGACTCGTCGGTACTAAGGCTGATGGCTGGCTGCCCTCGCTCGGCTACATGAAGCCGGGCGATCTCGAGGCAGGTAACGCCGCGATCGACGCGGCCGCTCAGGATGCCGGACGCGACCCGCGCGAGATTCGCCGTCTCCTGAACATCGGCCCAGGCATGTCGGTGGCCCAGCTCGCCGACCTCGCGCTCGAACACGGCATAGGCACCTTCATCCTGCCCGCCGATGATGTGCGCACGATGGCCGAGTTCGCGGAGATCATGCCCGGAGTACGCGACGCCATTGCGGCGGATCGCGCGACGAAGGGCACCGAGCAGGGTCGCGTGCGCAACGCGATCTCGCTCAGCAAGCGCCGCGAGGGAATCAACTATGACGGTGTTCCCGAGTCGCTCAAGACCGAGCTCGTGGAACCCGGCGACGCCCGGTACTCGCGAGTGAGCAACAACTACATGCGCGGTGGATCACCAGGCATCGTGCTTCGTCCCGGCTCGGTCGACGAGGTAGTGGATGCAGTGGCCTACGCCGCTCAGCATCCCGACGTGCCGCTCGGGGTGCGCAGCGGAGGCCACGGAATCAGCGGTCGCTCGACGAACGACGGCGGCGTCGTCATTGACCTCGGGCGACTGAATACGGTCGAGGTGATCGATGAGGCCTCCCGCCGAGTGCGGATCGGGCCGGGTGCTCGGTGGGGCGATGTAGCGGCGACGCTCGGTGCGCACGGGTGGGCGCTCTCCTCCGGTGATTACGGGGGAGTCGGCGTGGGTGGTCTCGCAACGGCGGGCGGCATTGGCTGGCTCGTTCGCGAGCACGGTCTCACGATTGACCACCTGCGCTCCGCCGAGATCGTGCTCGCCGATGGATCGGTTGTCACCGCAAGCGCCTCGGAGAACCCCGACCTGTTCTGGGCGGTTCGTGGGGCCGGAGCAAATATGGGCATCGTGACGTCATTTGAGTTCGAGGTCGACGAGGTCGGGGATGTCGGCTGGGCTCAGCTTGCGTTCGACGCGAGCGACACGGCGGGCTTCCTTGAGCGCTGGGGAGCGGCCGTTGAAGCATCCCCTCGCGACGTCACGAGCTTCCTCATCATGGGGCGGTCGAGCCCGGGGCAGCCGACCGTGGCTCAATTGATGACGATGGTCGACTCGAGTGACGAGGAGACGATCATCGATCGGCTCCAGCCGCTGGCCGAGATCGCGCCGCTTCTGCAGCAATCGGTGCAACTCGTGCCGTACGCGGCTGTGATGGCCAATGCGCAAGGCACCGATCACCACGGACAGGGTGAGCCGGTATCGCGCTCGGGGTTCATCGAGAGCTTCACGCCCGAGATTGCGCGCGCGACCGCTCGGATGATCGAGAGCGGCGAGGTGTTCTTCTTCAGCGTGCGGTCGGTCGGCGGTGCCGTGTCTGACGTCGCTGCGGATGCCACGGCCTACGCTCACCGCTCGGCGAACTTTGCGCTCTCGGCGATGGGCACCAACCGGGGCCGACTCGATGCTGTCTGGGACACCCTGCTGGGCGATCACATCGATGGTCTGTACTTGAGCTTCGAGACCGACCCGCGTCCCGAGCGCATCACGGATGCGTTCCCGCCCGCAACCCTCGCGCGTCTGCGTGAGATCAAGACCCGGGTTGACCCCACCAATCTGTTCCGCGACAACTTCAACGTGGTGGTCTGAGGCGCGTCGAGCAGAAAGTGGCTCGAGCAGAAAGTGGGTCGAGCTTGTCGAGACCGGCCGAGCTTGTCGAGGTGCGCCGTTGTTGTGGCAGGCTCAGCACCTAGACAAGTTTGGTGGGTTCCACCCAGGTACCTCGAGCTTGTCGAGGGCCTCCGCTTAGGCTGACCCCATGAGCCGTCCACGATCGTCCATCTTGGCAAGCGTGGGTGCCGCGGTACTCGTCGCCACCCTGCTCGGGTGTTCGGCGGCACCCACGAGTCCGTCTTCGACCTCGACTCTCACACCCGCCGAGGTCGTCGCTCTGCTTGAGGAGATCCCCGGGGTGGCCACCGTTGATGAGTACGGCGACTCGTCGGCATCCATCGCCATGGCCACAGACTCCCCGGATGACGAGGTGCTTGCCGCTGCAGCATCCATCGCCCGGATCGCGACCGATGTCGCCTGGCCGGGAACTATGAGCCTCTCCCGGGAGAACCTCGACCCCTACAACGAAGAGCTCGACCAATTGGTTCGGCCACCGTGGACCATCGAGGTCTTTCCGTCGACGGAACGGCTCGCGGGCGAACTTCACGAGCTCTTGCTGCTCGAGAAACTGGATGACACCGCACACCTCGGGGTGATCGAGGGCTGGCCGTATGTATCGCTTGGCTCGATCGACACCTTTGCGGAGAGCTTTCGTGAGGTCGTCGCTAATCCGCTGTTCGCGGATGGCGGCACGGTGAGTCTCGCTGCCGACGACCGGCTGAGAATCGTGTGGATTCCGAAGCGCACGACGATCAGCGCGGTCGACGCGATCATCGCGATCTCGCGCGACTACCCGGGCGCCGAAGTTTTGCTCGAGGCGACGACGGCGGGTCCACAGTGGCCGACCCTCTATATCGCTCGGGTCTCGGACGAGGAGGCGGCGGCGATCGAAGCTCGGTTGCTTGATCCGGCGCTCGCCGATGCCGATGTCGACGGCTTTGGGCTCCCGTTCATCCTGAGGTCGATCGGCAGCGACGGCCCCACTTATCGCGAGGGTAACTTCGGGGGAGTGGTCGAGCCCGGCTAGACGCCCGTGGGTCGAGCTTGTCGAGACCAGTCGAGCTTGCCGAGACACCTCAAGCACCTCGACAAGCTCGGTGGGTCATTTCGACAGGCTCCGTGCACCGCCCGACAAGCTCGACCCGCTCTAAGGGTTTCCGCGTGCCGTACGACTTAGCGCTGGCAGGTCGCCGAGGCGCCCCTCTATGAGTGCCTTGCGCTTTGCGCGGCTCCAGCCCTGCACCTGCTTCTCGCGTTGCCACGCTTCGTCGATTCGAGTGAATTCCTCGGCGTAGGCCAGACGTACCGGTTGGCGCTTGCGCGTGTAGGAGCCGCCGAGGCCGGCCACATGCTGCTCCACGCGCCTGTCGAGGTCTCGAGCGCTGCCGACGTAGTAGGTGCCGTCGCCGCATTCGAGGATGTACATCGCGATCATGGAACAAGCGTGGTTGTCGGTCGACGTAGATCACCTTAAGTCAGCACAACTGGTGGAGTTCGTCGGAAAGGCGCGTTGGTGGAGGACGAGATGTCTCGACAAGCTCGACTGGTCTCGACAAGCTCGACCCACTTTGGACGGGATGTCTCGGCAGGCTCGACTGGTCTCGACAAGCTCGACCCACTTTGGACGGGATGTCTCGGCAGGCTCGACTGGTCTCGGCAAGCTCGACCCACTTTGGACGGGATGTCTCGGCAGGCTCGACCCGCTTTAGCCTCGCCCAAACTCACCCGATTACTACAGCGCGTAGAATCTAGGGGTGCCCGCCGACCTCATCCACCTTGTCCGCCACGGTGAAGTGTTCAATCCCGACGGCATCCTCTACGGACGCATCCCCGGCTATCACCTGAGCGAGCTGGGTCACGCGATGGCCGCAGTCGCCGCGGAGAGTCTCGCCGGACATCCCGTGACCGCCCTCTATGCGAGCCCGCTTCAGCGCGCGCAGGAGTCCGCCGCACCGTGGGCCGCGCGCTTCGAACAACCCATCGTGACGGAAGAGCGCATCATCGAACCGCACAACTGGTTCGAGGGACGCAAGTTTGAGTTCCCCGGCGCCCTGCGGCATCCATCCGCCTGGCCCAAACTCATCAACCCGCTCAAACCCAGCTGGGGGGAGGCCTTCGTGAGCGTCGAAGCCCGCATGCTCGCGGCGATCGAGGATGCCTGGAAGGCTGCGGATTCCGGCGAGGTCGTCATGGTGAGCCATCAGATGCCTATCGTCATGGTCGCGCGCTCGGTGAAGAAGATGCGCCTCGCGCACGACCCTCGCAAGCGCCGCTGCACCCTCTCGAGCATCACGACTCTGGCCCGCGAGGGTGACCGCTTCGTCGAGGTCAACTATCAGGAACCTGCGGCAGAGTTGTTGGCGAAGTCCGTCGATCTGGGAGCTGTGTGAAACTGCGCGCCGTCGCCGCAACAGCGGCTCTAGTTCTGCTCGCGCTCGCGGGTTGCACGTCTAACGACACCCTCGCCGCGGACTACGCGAACGGCTCGGGCGAGGGCTACATCTCGGGTGACGGCACACTCACCGAGATTCCCGCAGACGAGCGCGGAAAGCCCATCGAGTTCTCTGGTGTGGGCGAGCAGGGTGAGCCCCTCAGCAGCGCTGACTACGCCGGTTCGGTCTATGTCGTCAACTTCTGGTTCGCGTCGTGCCCCCCATGCCGTGTCGAGGCCGCCGATCTCGTTGCTTTGGACGAGGAGTACACGGACGTGTCCTTCCTCGGCGTGAACATCTTCGACGGCCCCGAGGTCGCCGCATCCTTCGCGACCAAGTTCGGCGTCAAGTACCCCTCGATCATGGATGCTGACACGGCATCCGTTCAGCTGGCCTTCGCCGGCGTCGTCTCGCCGAACGCCGCTCCGACCACTCTCGTCATCGATCGAGAGGGACGTGTCGCGGCCCGCATCAGTGGAGTCATCCGGGAGAAGTCGATCCTGTCAACGATGATCGACACCGTCGTGGCCGAGAAGTAGGGTGCGCGCGTGAACCCGGTCGGTGAGCTCGTGCTCAGCGGCAATCTTCTTCTCGCGATTCCCGTCGCGATTCTTGCGGGACTCGTCTCGTTCGCCTCCCCGTGCGTGCTTCCCCTCGTGCCCGGCTACCTCGGCTACATCGGCGGCTTCTCGAGCGTGGGCGACAAGATCGACCGCCGCAGGCTGCTCGCGGGCGTCGGGCTTTTTGTGCTCGGGTTCAGCATCGTCTTCGTGACCCTCGGTCTGCTCTTCGGTACGGCCGGACTACTCCTTCGTCAATGGGAAGACCTCATCACCCGCATCGCCGGAGTGATCGTGATTCTCATGGGGATCGTCTTTATTGGCCAAGTCAGTTTCATGCAGCGCACATTCAAGCCGAAATGGACGGTGGCCACGGGCCTCGGGGGCGCGCCGCTTCTCGGTATCGTCTTTGCCCTCGGCTGGACGCCCTGCCTCGGCCCGACCCTCATCGCCGTCAACAGTCTTGCGCTCGACGGAGGAGACCCGGCCCGTGGCGCGCTTCTCGCCGTCGCCTACTGCCTCGGCCTCGGCATCCCGTTCCTGCTTGTTGCCCTCGGGCTCGGTTGGGTCACCGGCTCGGTCGCCTGGCTCAAGAAGCACATTCGCCTGGTTAACATCATCGGCGGCGCGCTGCTCGTGCTCGTGGGTCTCGCGATGGTTACCGGCCTCTGGCGGCTCTTCACCTCTAGCCTCGGGGCGGTGATCGGTGGCTTCGAAACCGCGCTCTAACGACCCGTCGCGTCCGGCCGATCACTTCGATGCCGCCGCTCCGGCCAAGTCAGACAAGAAGATCACCCAGCCCAAGCTCGGCTTCGTGGGATACCTGCGCTTCTTCTGGCGCCAGCTCACGAGCATGCGCACTGCACTGTTCCTGTTGCTCCTCCTCGCGGTCGCGGCAATCCCCGGATCGCTCGTTCCGCAGGTCAGCTCCGATCCCAACGGCGTCATCGCCTTCAAGCGCGACAACCCTGACCTCTCCGCCGTGCTCGAAACGTTCCAGGTCTTCACGACCTACTCCTCGGTGTGGTTCTCGGCCATCTACCTGCTGCTGTTCATCTCGCTCATCGGCTGCGTCATCCCGCGCACCAAGCACCACCTCGACGCCCTGCGCGCTCGCCCGCCGAAGACGCCGGCGCGGTTGTCGCGCCTTGAGGGTTTCGTCTCGCAGGCTACGGATAAGGATGCCGAGACCGTGGTCGCTTCGGCGCGCGAGCTTCTACGCAAGCAGGGGTATCGCACCGAGGTTTACTCCTCGACAAGCTCAGGGACCGGGTCGGTCAGCGCCGAGCGCGGCTACCTACGCGAGACCGGCAACCTCGTCTTTCACACGGCCCTCATCGGCGTGCTCGTCTCGGTGGGTATCGGCGGAGGGTTCGGCTATCAGGGGCAGAAGGTGATCTCGGAGGGTAAAGCGTTCGCTAACGTTCTCGCGAACTACGACTCGTTCAACCCCGGTCGCTTCTTTAGCGAGACTCAGCTCGAGCCGTTCTCGATTCAGCTGGACTCCTTCGAGGTCGACTACGTCGAATCGGGCAGTTCGCTCGGCATGCCCAGCGACTTCCGCGCCAACGTCACGACGACGATGCAGGGCGAGAACCCGCAGAAAGCCGTCATCAAGGTCAACGAGCCGCTCCCGATCGGTGGCACGCAGGTCTACCTGCTCGGCAACGGCTACGCGCCGATGATCACGGTGCGGGATGCCGAGGGCGCTGTGGTGTTCTCGCAGCCCGTGCTATTCCGTCCGGTCGATGCCAACCTCACGAGCCTCGGCGTCATCAAAGTTCCTGACGGACTAGACGAGCAGATCGGCATGCTCGGCTTCTTCTATCCGAGCGCAATCGAGCTCGACAGCGGCGCTCTCTCCTCGAACTTCCCCGACCTCGTCAACCCCGTGCTAACCCTCGAGGTGTACACCGGAGACCTCGGCCTGGACGACGGCGTGAGCGTGGATGCCTATTCTCTCGACACCACCGGACTCACCGAGATCGCTGGGCGCGCGACCGAGGGCAGCCCCACGCTCAAGCTGACCCCGGGCGACAAGATCGATCTGCCCGACGGCCTCGGATCGATCGAGCTCGGTGAGATTCCGCGCTTCGCCGCCCTCGATGTGCACAGCGATCCGAGCCAGGGTTGGGTACTGTTGTTCGCTCTGCTCGTCGTCGGCGGGCTCGTGACCAGCCTCTTCGTTCCGCGCCGCCGCGTGTGGGTGAAAGCCGTCACTGCCGATGACGGCACCGTGACCATTGAGTACGCCGGGCTTGCTCGAGGTGACGACCCTACTCTCGTCGCCGCTGTCGCCGACCTTGCGGAAAAACTCGGCGACCGGCTAGAAAACCCAGACAAGGCTTAAGGTGAACTCGTGAATCTCGAATCCCTCTCTCTCATCGCCGCAGTGTCGGCGATCGCGCTGTATGGACTCGCCTTCATCGCGTTCGCCATGGACCTCGGCAAGCGCGCCGCTCCGGCGATCGTGTCGGTGCCAGCCGCAGCGACGACGCAGCTCGCCGCGGCCTCCGACGCCAGGACGGCCACCGCCCTGCTCGAGAAGCCCATTACCGTCGCGGACCAGGCGAAGGCATCCCGGTGGGCGCGGATGGCGCTCGGCCTCACCGTCATCGGGTTTGTGCTCAACGCCACGGCTGTGATCACTCGCGGACTCGCGGCCGGTCGCGTGCCCTGGGCCAACATGTATGAGTTTGCCCTCACGGGAATCGCTCTGATCGTCGGCGTTTTCCTGCTCGTGCTGATCTTCCAGCGCGTGCTGTTCCTCGGCGTTTACATCGTCGGGCTGGGACTCCTCGCCCTCGTGCTCGCCACGGTCAACTTCTATGTGACCGTCGCGCCGCTGCCGCCCGCACTGCAGTCCGTGTGGATTGTCGTGCACGTCTTCGTCGCTATTCTCGGCACCGCGTTTTTCGGACTCGGAGCTGGTCTGTCGATTGTGCAGCTGTTGCAGGCCAGGCGTGAGGCAGGCAAGGCGGGGCTCAAGTTCCTGCATACTCTGCCGGGCTCCGAGAACCTGGAGAATCTTGCCTATCGTCTCAACCTCGTGGGCTTCGTCTTCTGGACATTCACGCTCATCTTCGGCGCGATCTGGGCATCCCTCGCTTGGGGCCGCTACTGGGGCTGGGACACCAAGGAAGTCTGGACCTTCATCATCTGGGTCATCTTCGCCGGCTACATTCACGCGCGCGCCACTCGCGGATGGCGTGGGTCGCGCTCGGCCTGGCTCGCCATCATCGGCTTCACGGCTGTCGTCTTCAACTTCACGATCGTCAACCTCTTCTTCAAGGGACTGCACGCCTACTCGGGTCTGTAGCTGAGTGGGTCGAGCTTGTCGAGACCTGCTGAGCTTGTCGAAGCGATTGGAGATCTCGACTGGCTCGATTGGTTTCGACGAGCTCAACCCGCCTAGGGCGCAGTTACAGCAGGGCGTAACAGCGGGCGAGGCGATCGAGCCACCACGCCGTGCGCTCGGGTGACGCCGCGTGCTCGGTGAGCAGCCGCGAGTTGGGGGTGACGAGACGCACCGGAAGCTCGCCGCCGACGGGAATTAGCGGCTCGTCCGTGACATCCGCAGCGAGTAGCGCCGCCGTTCCCAGCCCGCAGTCGTAGTCCAGGTTCGGGATGCGCGCGGCAAGCGCGAGTCCCATCGAGATGCCGACCGAGGTGTCTAGAGCACTCGAGACGACGACGGGCAGACCCGCCTCCTCGATGAGTCGCAGCGCCGTCGTGATCCCGCCGAGAGGCTGTGCCTTGATGACGAGCAGGTCCGCGGCTCCGGACCGCGCCACTTCGAGAGGGTCCTCGGCCCGTCGCACGCTCTCGTCGGCAGCGATCGGAATGTCGAGGTACGCGATCCTGGCGCGTAACTCGGCGAGCTCGGCGATCGAGGCGCAGGGCTGCTCGAGGTACTCGAGGTCGAAGGGGGCGAGGGCGTGTACAGCGCGCTCCGCTTCGTCCACGCTCCAGCCGCCGTTCGCATCCACTCGAATGCGTGCCTCTGCGCCCATGAGTTCACGAACCGCGGCCACTCGAGCCACATCATCGGCAAGGGTCTGCCCACGATCGGCGACCTTAACCTTGACCGTGCGGCAGCCGGGGAACCGCGCGAGCACCCCTGCTACCCGATCCGCTGTCACGGCGGGCATTGTCGCGTTCACCCGCACCGAATCGCGAAGTGGGGGCGTTGGCTCGCTCCAGCCGAAATCGATGGCGGCACGCAACCATGCCGCGCTCTCGACATCGTCATACTCGGCGAAGGGTGAGAACTCGGTCCATCCGTTCGGCCCCTCTCCGAGCAAGGCCTCGCGAACGTCAATGCCACGAAACCGCGTCACGAGCGGCAGGGCCACGACGTGCGCGCCGGCACTCAGTTCGTCGAGAGTTGGATGCATGCTGACAGTCTCGCAAGTTCGGTGTCGGATATGGTGAATGCGTGACTCTGCCAGGCGAAATGGAACATGTGCCGACTAAGGTCGTGCCGTTCTACGTGACCGGCTATGACGAGGTGGATGTTCCGGTCGAGCCGGAAGAACCTGCCGAGGTGCCGGAGCCCGCCGAAGAGCGGGTCGCGCGATCATCCGTCCTGGGCCAGATCGCTCTCTGTCTCGCACTGGCGACGGTGGCAGCCCACGTGATTGCGATGGTGCTGGCGGTTTCCGGATCCTTTGTCGCAGGCACCGTATTCGCGTGGATCGCAGTCGTCGCGTCCATCGTGACCGTTCTCACAAGTCTCGTCGCCATCGTCGCGCGCTTCGGGCGCGGCTGGGCCATCGCGGCCCTCATCCTGGGTGTCTTCGCGAACCCGCTGCTGCTGCTGAACATGCTCAACTTTCTCGGCGGGTCATGAGTAACGACCGTCCCGAGACTCTCGAGGAGACTCAACGACGCCTCGCGGGCTACAGCGCGCCGCGGCAGCCCATGCCTCCGCCCGCGGCGGGAGTGCCGAGCGCGCCGCCGCCGCCGCCTGGCGCGCCTGGCGCGCCGAGCGCGCCGCCGCCCCCGCCCGGCGCATACGGACCCGTTCCGACGCTGCCACCTCCTGGCTACTCGCAGCCCGGCAGCGTTCCGGATCCATACTCCCCGCAGCGCATCGGCGCGAAACCCACGAACCGACGAGTCCTCGCCATAGTGCTCTCCGGTATCGCTGTTCTTCTTGTCGTGCTCTTTGCTGTCGCCGGGATTGTCACTCGACTCGCCTCCCCGGATCCCGTGGCAGACCCTGGCGTGAACTCTTCGCCCGATCCGACCGCCCCGCCGGGTTCGGACACGGCCGACTGGGAGAACTTCCCCGGCAGCGCCTATCGTGACGACGCCGAGGTGCTCTCGTCGGCATCCGCGGAAGAGGTGCGGGACACTGGGGATGCCATCCTCGAGGAGTACCGCAACGAGCTCACGAACTCCCTCGGCATCGTGTGGACCGAGGAGTATTCGACTCGTTTCGATCGCGACATCAACGGCTACGGCGAAGAGTCAATGCTGTACAGCTACGACTCGGCGCTCTGGGTGGGTGAGGCATCCGCTCCTACGCCCCAGGCGCGCCAACAGATCATGGATGCGTTCGAACGCATCACCACGAAGTACTCGCTGGTCGACTTCTACCGGGCGAACGATGTGTACGACGCCCCCGACTCCATCTCATCGTTCGGTGCAGAGAAGGTCGAAGACCAGGCGCTCTGGCGGTTCAGTAATCGTGGTGATGCGAACATTCCGCTGCGAGTCGGTTCGTCGGTGTGGGATACGTCTATGCCGACCGATCCGTCATTCACCGGTGCGTCAGGATTCGACGACCAGGGAGCAGGGAGCGGCAAGCTCCTAGTGAGCGTGAATGCCTACGCGTTCGCTCTGCTGAGCGAGAACGACCGGGACGCGTTCATCGAGGCGCTGAAGCCCTACGAAGGACTCACCAAGCCCGACGCGTACTGACCGCCGTAGGCTTGAGGCCATGGCACCCGTCTCCGAGCTGTTCGATGAATCCCTCTGGCGTGAGGTCGACGGTTTCGACCAGTTGACCGACATTACTTATCACCTGGATGTCACGGGTCGAGTCGCCCGAATCGCGTTCGATCGGCCCGAGGTGCGTAACGCCTTCCGCCCGCACACCGTGGATGAGCTGTACCGGGCGCTCGACGATGCGCGGCAGAACCCGAAGGTGGGCGTTGTGCTGCTCACGGGCAACGGACCGAGCGAGAAGGACGGCGGCTGGGCGTTCTGCTCCGGGGGCGACCAGCGCATCCGGGGGCGCGACGGCTACCAGTATGTCCCCACCGGCGGCACGGCCGACAAACCGCTTCGCGATTCGTCGGAACCGGCGGGTGTGGGCCCTGCGTCGACAAGCTCGACCAGCAGCAAGGTCGGTCGCCTCCACATCCTCGAGGTGCAGCGCCTCATCCGGTTCATGCCGAAGGTCGTCATTGCCGTGATCCCTGGATGGGCCGCGGGTGGCGGACACTCCCTGCACGTCGTGTGTGACCTCTCGATCGCGAGCATCGAGCACGGCAAGTTCAAGCAGACGGATGCCGATGTCGGCTCGTTCGACGGCGGTTACGGCAGCGCATACTTCGCTCGCCAGGTCGGCCAGAAGTTCGCGCGCGAGGTGTTTTTCCTTGCCCGCGAATACGACGCCCAGCGCGCCCTCGACACGGGAGCGATCAATGCCGCCGTGCCGCACGTTGAGCTCGAAGCGACGGCATACGAGTGGGCCACCGAGATCCTCGGCAAGTCGCCCACCGCCATCCGCATGCTGAAGTTTGCCTTCAACGCCGTCGACGACGGCATGGTCGGTCAGCAGGTCTTCGCGGGGGAGGCCACGCGCCTCGCCTACGGAACCGACGAGGCCGTCGAAGGCCGCGACTCCTTC
>Ga0247807_10001246_pt1 | contig 15149 bp, 13 predicted proteins | sample UWRJL074202C1_FD_179931 | JGI IMG/M metagenome (GOLD analysis project Ga0247807, IMG submission 179931) | Plant litter microbial communities from Arlington Agricultural Research Station in Wisconsin, United States - UWRJ-L074-202C-1 | ecosystem: Environmental > Terrestrial > Plant litter >...
AATGCCAACTATTCCACGGGTTGATGGCCTGTCTCTTTCTAATGATAATCGTCGGTAAATATTTTCAAACATTTTATTAAAAGGCGTATCTATAACTTTGGCAAGTTTCAGATTTGCTTCCAAGGACAAAACGCTTCTGCTTTTTAATTTTCCACCTAAAGCATTTGGCAAAATATGCTCTAAAGATTTATTATAATCAGTAATATATTTCCCTGTTAGATAACATTCCATAATTAATTTTTTAATATAAAATTTAAGTTTTTTAACTTTACACCAGAACTAAAATAAATAAAATCATTCTCGTTGGTTTCTTAAGACTTCTAGCATCTCATTTACTTTTTCGGGCCATTTCCCTTCAAAATATTCATAAATCAAAGGATTACCAGATAGATAGTGAGTGGTTAATTCAACCCAATCCTTAATTTGAACATCTCCATTTACTTTAAATAGTTTCTGAGATAAAGTTTTAATTTGTAAATCATTCTTTTGGTTATGATTAAAGTCTGTATCTCTACGCTGTAAATATTCATTTTCATTGTAAAAGTGTATAGCTCCATCAAAATGCCTAAAAGAACCTTTCTCAATATCAAACTCTGCATGAATATATTTTGCTGGAAAATATGCAACTCCATCTTTTAAAATTTTGACATTAGGTTTTTTAAATTCTTCTGCTTGAAAAACTTTAATTACAGTTTTTATATTATTTTCTATTGTTTCCTTAGTGTACCACTTTATATTAAGTGAATGAACGTCCCCGAATAGAAATTCAACTTCATAAGGCGTTAAGTCCAAAGGAGATGCAAGTTTGGTTATTCCATCTTCAATATTTACTATATTTTTATTAAAATTCGCACCGTACCATGTATCGTATTCCATTAACATACGGTTGGTAAGATCAATTCTAACTCTATCAAGTTCAAGATTAACGTATTTGTCATTTGCTGATGAACTATATTTCCAAAATAAATCAATGAAACTCGGTGAAAAGGCAGAGTTCTCATAGTGCCCCCTTCTAAAATATGGATGGGCCATTGCCATGTAGTTTTTACCAATCAAGTAACCAGGAAATATTGTTTTTTTAGTAAACTCTCTATCTAAAATTTGAAATGAAACCAAGTCTTCCTTATCTACTTTAATATTCTTATTTAGTAAATTAAGCAAATTGGGATGAGTGGCTACAATTCCAATTGTAGGAATGTAATCAATATTGTGTACTGAAATAGTGATTTTTTTCTTTTCGCAATCTTTTATAAATTTTTGAATCAACTTCTCATTTTCTGCTAGCTCTCTGTTTTTCTCTTCAATCAAAATTTGGTTTCTATTATTTATTATATTTTCGCGTTCATTCATTTTTTTTTAATTTTAAATATCGCATAAAAAAAACTGTTATTATCTGTTAGCTATTTTTTGCCTAAGACCAATTTTTTTCCACCAACCAATATTTAGATTCATGATGACTCTGTAAATAACCTTATCCCGTTCTTGTCTTCTCTTTTCTCGGTCATTTTCATTCTCAATTGAAACATGCACTATTTCGAAATCAATTTCCTGACGCATTTGAATTGCTTTTCGAATTCTTGGATAATCGTGAAGAAGTCGGATTGTTTCATTTTGATCTTTTAATGCATCCAAACGATTACTTTTTATAAATACTTTGTTCTTATCATAAAAAGGTAAATAATCAATCATTCCATCAATCCATTCAATACTAACTGTTAAAGGCAAATAACTATTTTCAAAATAAAAAAGTTCTTCACTTACAAATTCTATATATTCAGCGGATTTATCACTTTGTAAACCACTCGGTTTTGTAATTTTTTTAAAATTAGAAACACACTTTTCCATAGTTGTAAAATGGATTTGTTTCTTTGAAAAGATGTACGTGGCCCACAATCCCAATAAAGAAATTGCAGTTACACAATAAGAAATAATTTCTGCTAAATCTTTAAAGTTATTTATTCCTGATTCCATTTTTATGATTTATTAACTTTTAAATTTATTTTCCGCTCCTTCTTTCCTTTTCTTCTTTAAAAAGGAAGCCTAAATCTCTTCTTAATTGTTTTCTGAAATTATTATTTGAATTAGTTATTTTCTCAATTTGTTCAACAGAGTAAATAGTATTATTTGCAGGGTTTTTCATCAAATTCTCTCTTAATTGATAATAACTTGCCAATGCTTCGGAAGATATTATTAAATTTAATTTACCTCTTTTCCATTCTATTAATTCATTCAGAACACTTTTTAGCTTTTCAACATCATAATTTCCTCCTTTTTCTTTATAAATATTATCAGTTATTTCGAAAGCTCTTGGATATATCTCCAATCGCAAATCATAAAGTTTAGTTGTTAAGTTTCTATTTATAGTTTTATTAAATTGCTTTTGTTGAAAATTTTGATTTTTATAAAATTGAACTAAAGCCACTAATGAAATAATTAATGACGTCACAGAAGTAATTAAAGATGGTGTAAAAAAATCTACCATTATTTCAAATTTTTATTTATAGTTTGAATTAATTTTTTCCAGTTAGCCAATTCAGTTGTTGTCAAATTATTTGCATCATTATTTCGTGTCCATCTTATAAATGCTTTAGCTAACTGATATTTTGAAAAACTTGGGATTTCTTTTGAAAATATATCAATAATTGGTCGAGTAGGTTGAGCGTCAGAAGTTGATTTTACATTCACTTTAAATTCTTCGTTTGCTACAACGATTAAAGTTTCTCGCAATAAGTCTTCAATTTCTGCTTTTGGAACATTTGTACAGAAATCTTTAGTTCTTAAAATATTCTTATTACCTAAAGTATGAACTAAATTTTCTTGTTGAGCAGCTTGGTCTCCTGCAGAATCTGAATCTAAGAGGGCTACAATTTTCAAATTGTGTGCATGCAATATAGTTGCATAATAAACAACTTTACCTGCTGAATTTGCAAAAACTAAAGCAATCTTTTCATCTAATTTCTCAATATTTGAATCTCGTAATAAAGAAGCTGTTGCATCAATATACCAATAATCAGTTAAGCCTTCTAATATTAAATTTTTTTGTTGTGTAAATAAACTTTGCGCTAAATCATATCCGAGAGCTTCTTGTAAAGGTAGAAGACCTGCTGGGTCACTTGAAGAAATTGTCGTATGAACTTTCGTTCCTTCTTCTCTGTCTTTTAATTCAACAACACGAACTAGATCTAATTCATCTGGACCAACTAAAAAAGGAGAATGAGTAGAATAAATCGTTTGATTTGTTTCTGCTAATCTAGAAATAGTATCTCTAAAATCTCGTTGTTTCAAACCGTGTAAACTCATACCAGGTTCATCTAGAAGTAAAATTGCATTCTTATGTTTGTCCATAGCTTCAGCGAAAAACACTACAAAAAAAGAAACAATCCATTGAAAACCTTCTGAACGCTGGTCTAATTCTATTTCTACTCCAAGTTCATCTTCTACTACGACTTTTAAATATTGCCCGTCAGCAGTAATCCTTATTTTTTCAGCTTCAGGTCTATTTGGATTTGGATTCCAAATCTTTTTAATTTCTTTTGTTAACTTTATACTAGCTGAATTTAATTGATACGATCTGTTATCTAAAGTATCTCTATATTTTTTTAATTCATCTACATCATTTTTATCGGGGCTATTTGTTTTTCCAATCTCAGCCAAAATTTTCGCCGAAAATCCTAATAATTTTAGAAGACAAAGATTCCCATAATCATAAAATTTATCGTCTTCCAATAAATTTCTTTCAATTCTTTCTGCAAGATGTTCTAAATGAATTGAAGGCTTTACCTTAAAATAATTATTAAACAAAACAAATACTGGTAATCGTGTTTCAATTATTTTAAGAACATCATAATATATGTCATTTTTTTTAATTTGCTCAATTATTTTAGAATATCGTTCTTCTTCTTTTTCATTATCTTCATCTACTAAGACATACAAGCCTTCTAAAACCTTAAGTAATTCTACTGAATTAGTTTTTGTAAATTCAGTAGAATCATGAAGTTTATCAGTAATTAATTTTACTTGTGCGCTCGGTTTTGTTTTTTCAATATTTAATGGGTCGCTTTCAAATTGTTTGTCTAAATGCGAGAGTAAACGAATAAGATCTTTCGAAATATCACCAAATTTTATATTTATAGGTGCACCTAAAAGATAATGGCGAGCTTTGTTGTTTAAATATCTGTAAACAACATATTGACAATCTTTAAATTCTACAGGTATAAGTTTCTTATCATCTTCTTCTAATTCGAAATGTCCTCTAACAATTTCAACATCATCTGGTTTAATACGTCCCGTTGTAATATCATTGTATAAAGAACGAGGATAATCTCTGATAATATCAAATCCTTCAATATCATCTGGTGTATTTAATTGTTGCAATGCTTTTAATAACACCGTTTTCCCTGCCTCATTCGGTCCTACTAAAATTGTCTTCAATTTTTCAATTTCAAATTCTCCAGTATCTTTTATACTTCTATAGTTCTGAACTCTTGCTTTAATTAATCTCATAATTATATCTTTTTTCGGTTTTGTTAGTTAAGTTCTAAGGTAACACTTTCATTCCTCAATCTATCAACAACTTATGAAACAGTGTATAGAGCAAAATAATACCAAGAATGAAAATGGTTAAGCATTAAATTTGCAAATTACTAAGCCATAGGTTAAAGGTGTACAATAGCAAGACCCAGAAATCTTAATCCTATCGCCCAATTTTGTAGTTGCTATTAGCGGTTTGGCATTTTAAATTACATTATCAAATATATGCCCAACTATCCATTATAGCTCTTGAGTATATCTGATGTATATTCCTTCCAATTCTTCTATAGGATGAAACCCCAACTCCATCTTTGCATGCACAAATAAACCATCTTGATAAGTTACTTCCGTAAGTGCATGAGGCAAATCCTCAATAGAATCTTTTTCGGGAAGTTCAACTATGGGGACTGGGATATGTTCTCCTTCCTTGTTTTCTCTCCAATCATAAGCAGCCTTTGTCATTACGCAAAGTGTTTTCTTATCTTTTGAAAATCCCCTTTTTACTACTATATATTCACCATTATGGTTTCTAAAGAATGGCGCTCCAGCAATCAAACTATCAAAATATGCAGTCAATGGGTCACCATCAAACACTTGTGGCGTACTCGGAAATTCGTTTGGCTTATCATTAGGAAAAATAATGCGTTGCGCCGCATTAGAAGTTTTAGACATCATGTAATTGGATTGTACGGGAGGTGGAGTTTCAACCTTTTCTCGATTAAATATCCATTCTCCCAATGAACCTCCTTTTACTGGATTGGAACTATTTGCCCAGGACAACATTCGTTCTAAGCTTAATTGCGCTTCTTCTGCGGAAACGGCACACATCCACTCATAGTTTGGGTCTGCAAATTTATTTCTAAATTTTGAAGGGTCGGCAAGAAATGCTTCAACGCTTCCGCATATAATTTCAATACGTTTTGCTGTAATTGGATTTAGTAAAATATTTTCTAATCTCGTTACCCAACGTAGATTGTCAGGTCTATTATTTTGTTTGTTTGTGTCAATGTGGTCAACAACATGTTCTTTTGTTGGTGCTTCATTATGAAATGCCGTCGCAACTATTCGGTGAACTCGAACAGAAGCAATTTCTAAATAAGCTGTTTTGCCGTTTAATTTACCAAAAGTCCAATTGTTGTCTGTTGGTCTTGGTCGTTTTCCGTCAAGTGGATAGCGAAATACTGCTCCGTTGTCGCGAACAAAATAATGCTCATTTTTGTAAATACATTCGCTTTCTAGTTTAAAGTCATTCAAGTCAGCCATAGTCACTATTAAATTTATTTGTCAATTAGATGTTGTTTTTAACAACAATTAGTTATTTTCTTTTATACCAAATAAATATCCGCCAATCGCTCCCAAAATTCCATAACAAGCTGCAGTTTTTTCAGCAGGAACGTCAGAAACAGCTAACAAAAGTGCTGCAAATACAATGATTGTGATACCATAAATTTTCAAATTTGTCTGACCAAATCCCTCCTTCATTTTTTTATAAATGATAATCATACTTGTAATAGCTAGAAGAACTATAGCTATTAATATGTAATGTTTATATTCCATACTAAATTATTTTTAAAATTTTAATTACTGAGTATCTCCTAGGCTTTTATACATCATCGTCTTGATATTCATTTAATTTCATTCTATTCAAGATTATTCCTAAATGATTAGGCTTTTTATGAGCTTTTGTTTATTTCTCTGTTTAGCACTATCAATAGTAAATTCATTTAAATTAATGTCATCTGATAAAATTACCTTTCCAATTATTCTATTTGGAGGTATTGCTAAAGTTGAATGAATATTACCATATTCCATAGCTATTCCATTGTATGGTTCTTCAATTTTTACTGCATATACAACACCATTTGCATCTGCAACATCACTTTCAAGTTGAAAAAGGCGATTGATAGGTTCCGTGATGTATTCCTCAACTTCTGGATTCGTTTGAATAGCTTCTTCAATAATAACTTTTGCCTGTCTTACATTTCCAAAAGTTTGCCCCCCTTTTAATCGGCCTGTTGAGTAATAAACACATAAATAACTTAGATAAGCAAAACTCAATCTAAAATCATTATTTTCTATTCCGAAAATATAACTATTTAAACTTCTAGATACTGTCATTCCAAATAACAGTGGTCTATCAAAAGGAATTATTTCTGGTAATTCCAAAACTCTTATTAATTCTCTAGCATCATCAATATTAAACGGACTAGTCGCTGGAACAAATCCATTTCTTTCTATTTGTTGAGAATGATATTCAGACGTACCATGAAATATGATATTTGGATTTTTCCAAATTTCAGGTGGAAAAATTTCAAGATTAATTCTGTCCAAATTATAGTTATATATTGACATATTTCTATTGTTATTATCTTAAATTGTTGATTGCATTTGAGCCTTACCACTAACGTTTTAGTAACTGTTAGGCATTGTTTCTTCTATTTATCATCTTCTTGCTTAACATTATTCATTAACATAAAAGTGATTTGTTCTGGTGTAAACATTTCAAAAAAAGCTTCATAAATTTTTTGACCATTTTTCTGAATCATTTCTTTGAGATATGTTATTGTATGAATAAATAATTTTTCAAACATGTCTAAATCTTCTCTAGAAAATGAATTCTGTTTTACTTGGCTAAATCTTACTTGTGATTGTTCAATACCATCTAATTTTGGAATTAGCATATATGAAACTCCTATTTCACTTTCTGTGTCGCCTCGATGAGCAATAAACTGATGGCGTAAATCCATTAAGAAATTATGAGTTTCAAATAATGGCGATTCAATTTCTATAAAATTTTTAGCTTCTAATTTAGGGAAGCTATTTTTTGATGCATCGGTATAACATTTTCCATATAAGGCAATTAATGAATAAGTTAGAGATGATTTTATGATTGGATCAGGGCTTGTACGCAAAATTCTTATATATTCTAGATTTCTTTCTAAATCCTCTTTCATTGCACAATATGCAATAAATTTTTTAGATAAAAATCCAGGAATCGCAACTACTAAATAATCTTCAGCATATAAAGCTTGTGCTTTTTTTATTAATCTAACAAGATGTTCTGTCTTTTTATCCATTTGATTTGTTGAAATAATGTTTAACGTTCTGCTACTACAAGGGGATATGGGATAAATTAGACCCTATTTTCGGATTTGCCAAATCGTCGCAGCGTGCGTTCGTGGTAGTTATTCTTCCACGTTAAATTTTTCTATTATTTTTTTAAATTCAGGTACAAAATCACTTTGTAATATTTTACTATCTGCTAGCATTGAATAATCAATAACATTTAAGTTTTCAATATTGTAATATTTATCCGCATCGTATTCCTCGTCTTTAAGTGTAGAAGTTAATATTACTTGCTTATTTAAATTTATAAATTCATTTAACATTAAGAGCTCCTTTGAAGATGATAATTCTCCTTCTCTGAAAGAATCGACTATTATTGGAAATTTATGAAGTAAAATTTTGTTTAGCGATAATATTTTACTGAAATAATATTCTTGGCCTTCACTTCCTGAATATGTTTCACCTGTTTTTGTAAATAAATCTTCAAATATTAATAATCCTTGTGGATCGATTGTGGAATAGTAATTTTTCATTTGCAAAATAATATTTGATAAAATATTATTTTGCAAATCTTTATTAGATGAAGTTTTAATCTCGTTGTTTTGAATTTTATTTGTTATTTCATCTAATTCTTTTTGAAGTTCAGCTACTATTTTATCTATATCTTTTGAGTCTGTAATTTCGTCTTGAAAAAGTATATAGTTTTTAATATCAGGAGTTGAAGTTTCTAATAATTTATTTATTTGAATTTGTTCGCGATGAATGTTTTGATTTAATTCATCTATTATTTCAAATTTTATTGTAATGTTATTTTTAATTGATTCAATAATATTTTTTTTAACATAATTATTACTGACTTCAAATTCAAAATCTTCATTTGAGAAAATAATTTTATTACTACCGCAATCAAGACATTTAACTTTTCCTTCATTTAAGGTTCTGTTAAGTGAAGATAATTCAGTTATTAAATTCTCTAATTTTATCTTTCTGTTTTCTTCTCTATTTCTCTGTTTTCTTAATTCCGCAATATTTAAATGTAATTCTTTTAATTGATTAGAAGTGTTTTTAAAATCCAAATTGTTCGATGCAGAACTAACAAAAGATGCAATTTGAGGGTTTTGTTTAATAACCTTTATTTTTCTAGTTTCAGCTTTTATTTTGGTTTCAATAATTGCTTTCGCTTTTTTAAGATTTTCAATATCGTATTTATTACTAGTTGAAATTGAAACACCCAAAAGTGAATAAATCATATTTAAAAAATCGACTTTATTATTTTGCCCTTTAACTATTAAGTTTGAGGTGTTTCTATTGTCTTGACCAAGAAAAAACAATTCATATAAAAGACTTAAATCAACTAGTTTTTGCTCACCGTTTTTATCAATTTTAGGAAGTTTAAATATTTCTTTATCGAAAAAATATTTGAACTCGCTTATCGTATTAAAAATATTAAAATTTTCATTATTTATTACTAAAATAGATTTTCCTTTTCTTAAGAATTCAAAAATTGAATTGTTAAATTCAATTTTTGAATAAAAATAATATTTCTTGGGATTGAAACTATTTGGAAATATTGATTCATAGCCGATAGAATAAATTAAACTTTGCATTAGCAAAGTTTTTCCTCTATTATTATCATTACTAAAAATTATATTTGTTTTATTTTCAAATCGTTTCTCAATGAAAGCTTCATTTAAGTTTCCAAAAGCTACTTCTTTTACTATCATTTAGTTCCTTCTATTATTATTGATATTAAATATTTTACCGTAAAATCTTTTAAATATGAAATTCTGAAAGTATAATCTTTGAACGTTTCAGAATAAATATATTCAACCTCGCTAGATTTATTTTCATTTAAAAATGTTATTATTTTTTCACAAACATTCCAAAATACTTTATTACTGTTTTTGTTAAAAAATGCACGGGAAAGATTAGAATTGCACTCTTGAACAATGTCTTTTATTTCTTCATTGTCCAAATTTTTAATTATTGGGAAAAAAGTTATTGGGATTGAAGAATAGTTAAAAATTTCTACACCAATTATTCGACTAATAATCAAAATTTCAATGTCCTTTGTCGTTAAATGGCGATTAAACGTTAATACGTCACGGATTTCTGAAATTATTTCATTTTCGATGTAAGTATTTTTTTTTGCACTTTGTATATTTCTTAAATCTGTAAAAATACTTGTGTAAAAATCATCAGATTTTATTCCAACTTTCTTAAACTTTGTTACTGATTTTATATATTCATTTTCTGTACTATTGTCTTCTACAATAAAAACTTTTTCCAGGAATATTTCAATTTGAGCTGAATAGTCAACTAAAATTCCTTTTACTCTTTCAACTTCCTCCGTTAATCCTTTCAATATTCTTTTTAAAGTTTTCTCTTCAATATTGTCAAGATTATAAATATTTAATTTTGAGTTTATTTTGTAATCCTCGTTTAAAATTGGAGCAAAAAAAATGAATTCATGAAATGAAAAAGTTGAAATATAATTGTCAAATAAAGTGAAAAGATATTTACCAATTTTTTTTGGACTTAAAGATTTTTCATTTTTGGATTGTACGTCCCAAATTTTGTCATGATTTTTATTTACTCCACTTACATCATTAAAACAATCAAAAGTAACATATTCAATTTCTTTCTTGCGACTTATTAAATATAATAGAGATTTAGTTTCAAAATCAGAGGCTTTTTTATTGTTAATTTCTGTATTTTTAAAAGTATAATTCATTAATTATGTGTTTGTTTTTTTAGTGGTTTGCGGTAAAATTACCGCCAACCTTTTGTAGCTTGGCTAAGTAGCCAGCTACGGAAGCCTAAACTTTATTAAAAGTTAAAAACTAAATTCAAACTGATCCAAAACCCAAAATTTTGCCAAATTGCTGTTGGTTCCAGCTATTCATTATTCCAACCACCGTCCCAATAGTCAGCTAATTTTTCTTGAATTTCGTGGTATTTTTCATTGAGAGAATCATAATCTTCAGGATTAATCATATCATAATATTCTTCTGGACTATAATTTTGTCTTCGGGTATAGTGATTTGCAATACCTGCTGCTGATAATGAATTATAACCATTAAGCTTTAATTCACAAGCGGTGCAATTAAATTTAGTTGGAAGAATTGACTGCCGAACAATGATTTCATTCTCCGCATTTTCAATGGTATCTTTTCCATAAGTTTCTCCAATAACACTAGATACGCACCCACAAGCTGGGCAATTTACCCTGTGATATCCTCTATGAGCGAATTTTTCTCCATTTTCTTGAGCTATTTTTCTCAAAGATTCTTGCAGTTCAGAATCCTTGTTACTGAACACTTTGTTATGTGCAGCAATTAAACCTTTGGTTTTTCCAATTACTTCTTCTTCTATTTCCGCTAATATCAATTCGGCTTCTTTTTTGATGTTCTCTCCAAATAATGAATTAAGTGACTCTCCTTGAAATTCACTTAAAATTTTGCAACACTTATAAAACCCTGCGATCCATTGTTGGGTTGGGTATTCTGCGAAAGCAGCTGCTCCTGTATGTACTTCTTCATTTCTTCTATTAATTATTGCAGAAGCTATTGTAAAGTTAGAAGCTGTAAAATTTGGAATAAGTGTTTGACAAAGTGAAATTATTTGAATCATTCCTATTGATTTCTTCTGTGCCTTCGCTGAGCCTAAATTTAAAGCGTGTAATAAATTTTGATGCTCTCTATCTGGTTCTGCTAATAATGTTGGACTAATGTGTGACATAGCTGAGCGAGCCAAAAGCTCCAACCCCATAGCACACCATAAACCAAAGAAAGGTTCTTCTTTGTCTTCTTCATAAGCCTTTTCAAAATATAATTTTGCTTTTGTAAATAATGGTTCTCTTTCCCAGCTCATATTTTATTTATATAAATTCTTTTTAATTCCCTACCAATATCATTAAATGCGGATTTTCTACCATGCAAGTTTATCCAGTTATCAATAACAATTGTTTTCCCATCAGTCCATTTTAAATTTAAAGGTTCAATTTCTGAAATTACTTTTTTTAAACATGGGTCAAACTCCTTTGCATATTTATTAAATGGAAACATGCATGTTGAATCATATTTTATCCCTGTTTCACTATTTTCGTTAAAAATGAAAGAAGTATAAAAAAAAACTGTTTTTGTTCTAACAAGATATATTGCTCTTTCGGCATTATATTTTTCAGAGTTGGAAAGTAAATCCCAAAAGTCATTTTTTGGAAGAAGAGTAGTATCACAACTATTTGAATTTTTAGAATGCATCAAAACATATCTAGCTGGTTTTTTTGAAAATGCCATATCTGTGTGTAATGGAAAATCCCTTAAACCACAAATATTACTAAAAGTACCGTTTACAGATTCATATTCTAATTTTGGTTTTAAACTAAATATCATTTGTCCATTTGGATGCTTCTGTATTTCTCCAATTTTTGATGCAATCTCAAGCAATTCAGAATCGGAAGAACCGCTATAAAATTCTATCCAACCCTTTTCTTTTAAAGTTATGTAATTATGTGCATTCATATTATTTGATGCCAACTAGTTTATTTTTGCTACGGAGTAGGTTATCAGCTTATACTTTCAGGTGCTTTATGCCATTGTCCAAATTTCAAGATTCAAACATACAAAACCGGTTTAGTATTTGTTTACGGTTTTCCGTAATCTAGTCACATTAGGAAGTTGCAAAATAGTTCTTTTAATAGTGAAAAGGTTACCGTATAAATACCTGTTTTTAAATTTAATTGAGCATAAAAAAAGATGCTTAGAGCATCTTCATATTTTTTATAATCCCGTTAATTTAAAAAATTCTGATAGTTTTAAATTTTTTGCCTCACAGATCTTATTTATGGTTTCAAAACTTATATTGTAATTTGGATCATTTTTTATACTTCTGACCGTTTTTTCATCAAGATTATGTTCTACAGCAAAAGAACTCTGGGATTTAGCTTTGCTAACCCATTCATTCTTTATATAGTCAACAATAATACGGTTTGTACTCTTCATCTTAACAAAGTAAATCCCAAGAGGATAAAATAATTCGGATTTAAATCCGAATTATGAAATATTTTGTTATATTTGTTCATAATAAATTATATTTGCGATTCTTCATATAAAAATATTTGAAGCATTCGCTTTGAATCTCGTTTTCAAAAACTGGTAATTTTTAAACGCTCGAGATGATAAGTAAGATGCTCACGTCTTATGGCGTGGGCTCACTTATTCGTGCGTAGGGTATACCAGTACCTTGAAAGCGTTTAAGTTGAGTTCCGCGCCTTTTTTATGGTTATAACTCTCTTATAATTCATAGCAAATCACTCTTCTTAATTTTTAAAAGTTTCGTAACAAGAAAATCGAACTTTTTAAAACTATCATTGCATGTGTATTAAAAACAATGAATCATTTATGTTTATTAAGCCGTTTACTTAATACATAAAAAATGGCCCTCTACTGCAGCGACCAAACTAGAGCAGAGGACCGTAGCTAATCAAATACCATTTAACTAACCAATCCCAATATTATGAATTATTTTTCATTTTACAAGGATGGGAAAGCTCTTTATCGCCTTTTTTTTATGGGGCTTATATTGTCTTTCTCATCTTCTTCAGCCAGAAATTCTAATCGGAGTTTCAGTTTTATTTTTCAACAGAATCAAGTTCAGGGTGTTATTACTGACGGTAATGCTCCGCTGCCTGGTGTAACTATTTCAGTCAGGGGCAGAGCAGATGTCAACTCCATAACTGATTATACAGGGCATTATTTAATTTCTGCGGGCATTAATGATACTCTTGCAGTTTCTTTTATAGGTTTTAAAACCAAACTGATTCCAGTTTCAGGACGCAACAAGATAGATATTATCCTTCAATACGATACAACAACACTTCAGGAAGTCAAGGTAAATGCAGGTTATTATTCCGTTAAAGAGAGCGAACGGACTGGTAGTATAGCCCGTATTACATCCAAAGATATTGAAAACCAGCCTGTGACAAATGTCCTCGCAGCAATGCAGGGACGTATGGCAGGAGTGAATATTACGCAGAATACAGGAGTGTCCGGAGGAGGCTTTGATATCCAGATCAGAGGACAGAACAGTATCAGGGCTGAGGGAAATGCACCGCTGTATATTATTGACGGAGTGCCTTATGCCTCCGATGCTGTCGGGTACAGCCAGACTTCAACAGTGCTGCCTTCCGCTACAAGCCCGCTTAACAGCATCAATCCCGATGCCATCGAAAGCATTGAAGTGCTTAAAGACGCCGATGCCACGGCAATATACGGTTCCAGAGGAGCAAACGGTGTTGTGCTGATCACAACTAAAAAAGGAAGAGAAGGGAAAACAAAACTTACAATAAATGCTTCAACCGGTGCCGGAAGGGTTGCGCGCTTTATTGATATGATGGATACGCAGCAGTATCTTTTCATGCGCCGTCGGGCATTTAGCAATGATAAAATAACAACGTATCCTGCAAATGCTTATGATATCAACGGAACATGGGACCAGAACCGCTATACAGACTGGCAGCAGGAACTGATTGGAGGAACATCTGCTGTAACCGATCTTCAGGGAAGTATCAGCGGAGGATCAAAACACACCCAGTTTTTGCTCAGTGGAAGCCATCATACTGAGTCTTCTGTGTTTCCAGGAAATTTTATGTATAAAAAAGGAGGAGCACAGGTTAATATTAATCACAGCTCCGAAGACAATAAGTTTCGGATGGTATTTTCAGCTGGATACACCGTACAGAATAATGACCAGCCTGCAGCTGACCTTACTTATGAAGCGAAAAGCCTTTCGCCAAATGCTCCTGCATTATATGATTCTCAGGGCAATATTAACTGGGAAAAGGGAACTTGGAATAATCCTCTGGCTGCACTTCTGGCAAAAAATATCTTTAAAACGAAAGACCTTATAGCCAATACAGTACTTTCTTATGAAATAGCTGCTGATTTATGGTTAAAAAGCAGTTTTGGATATACTGACTTACAGCATTCAGAAAGCCGGACAAGTCCTTCTACAATTTACAATCCTTCGAGCGGTGTGACAAGTGCTGTGTCTAGTTTATACCTAACCAGCACCAAACGCAGTTCCTGGATAATCGAACCGCAGATAAATTGGGAAAAAGAATTATTCGGAGGCAGGCTAGGCCTTCTGGCAGGAGGTACTTTTCAACAGCAGGATGCATCTCAGATCGTTCAGCTCGGAACAGGTTTTACTTCTAACAGCCTGATTAATGATCTTGCTTCGGCAGCCAGTAAACAGGTGCTTGTAAGCGGGGAGACTCTTTACAGATATCAGGCTTTTTTTGGAAGAGTTAATTACAATTGGGAACAGAAATATATTGTAAACCTTACTGCAAGACGTGACGGTTCAAGCCGTTTTGGACCGGGGAAACAATTTGCCACTTTTGGAGCAGTGGGTGCCGCGTGGCTTTTCTCCAATGAAAATTTCTTAAAAAACAGCTCCTGGATCAGTTTTGGAAAACTGCGGGCAAGCTACGGAACAGCCGGAAGCGACCAGATAGGGGATTATCAGTTCTTTGATACATATCAATCTAC
>Ga0247807_10001247_pt1 | contig 15147 bp, 8 predicted proteins | sample UWRJL074202C1_FD_179931 | JGI IMG/M metagenome (GOLD analysis project Ga0247807, IMG submission 179931) | Plant litter microbial communities from Arlington Agricultural Research Station in Wisconsin, United States - UWRJ-L074-202C-1 | ecosystem: Environmental > Terrestrial > Plant litter >...
ATGTAATAATCCTCGATATTCGGATTATAGGCCGAAGGTTCGGTCAAATTGGCACTGTTATGATCTACAATTACATAAAATGGCTGAGCATTTGCTTTGTAGGTTTTAATTTGTAAATCGCTCCATTTATTACCAATCGTTTTAATCTTTTTTCCAGTAGTTTCAGAAATATATTGTTCGTTCTCCGGCAATTCTTTTTTATCATCAACATACAATGAAATCAAGACAACCTCATTTTTTAAGACTCCCAGAACTTTCGCATCTGACCAAACGAGTTCTTCCATTTTTCTGCAATTCACGCAGGCATAACCTGTAAAGTCTAATAAAACAGGCTTTCCTGCTTTTTTGGCAAATTCCATTCCTTTATTATAATCGTGAAAAGTGATAATGTTTTGCGGACCAAACTCTGCTCCTTCCGGTAAAACTTCTTTTATTTCAGATGAACTTTTAGAACCTCCAAATCCGTCTGGTGATTCGCTGTAATGCATTGGCGGCGGGAATCCGCTAATTAACTTTAATGGCGCTCCAAAAAGACCGGGAATCAGGTAAATTGTAAAACTCAAAACGAGTAATCCAAAAGTTAATCTTCCAACTGAAATATGGTTTAAAGGAGAATCGTGTGGCAAAGTAATTTTTCCAAACAAATAAAAAGCTAAAGTTCCAAAAACGGCAATCCAGATGGTTAGAAAAACTTCTCTTTCAAGCCAATGCAATTGCAAAACCAAATCGGCATTCGATAAAAATTTAAAAGCCAAAGCCAGTTCTAAAAAGCCCAAAACTACTTTTACCGTATTGAGCCATCCGCCAGATTTTGGCAGCGCATTTAACCACCCCGGAAATGCTGCAAATAATGAAAAAGGCAAAGCAATAGCAATCGAAAATCCTAACATTCCAACAATTGGTGCAATACCGCCTTTTGAAGCCGCCTCTACTAACAAAGTTCCAACAATTGGGCCTGTACACGAAAAAGACACTATGGCTAAGGCCAAAGCCATAAAGAAAATTCCAATTAATCCTCCTCTATCTGCCTGAGAATCGACTTTGTTGGCAAGCGAATTGGGCAACATTATTTCGAATGCACCTAAAAAAGAACACGCAAAAACCACTAATAAAATAAAGAATATCAGATTGAACCAAACATTTGTCGAAAGTGCATTTAACGAATCTGCACCAAAAACCGCCGTTACAATTGAACCTAACAATACATAAATAATCACGATTGAGAATCCGTAGATCAAAGCGTTTCTAATACCGGCAGCTTTGGTTTTACTTTGTTTGGTAAAATAACTCACCGTCATTGGGATCATTGGGAAAACGCAAGGCGTTAACAAAGCCGCAAATCCGGATAAAAAAGCAATTATAAAAATACTTATTAATCCTCTTGATTCATTTTTTTTAATCGGATTTACACTGACTTTGTTCTCTTTTTCTTCTGATACTGTAACTACTTTTTCTGTAGAAACGGTATCATTATGGATAGCAGCCGTTTCTTCGGCGGAAGCCAACTTTTTAGCATTCGGAATTTTAAAAGACAATTCTTCTGATGAAGGAGGTAAACAATTACTGTCATCACAAACCATAAATTCTACTTCGGCAGCGATGTTTGCAATTTCATCTGATGTAAATTTTATCTTTTGTGTAAAAACTGCTTTCTCTTCAAAATATTTGATTTTCATATCGAAGATTTTGTCGACCGTTTCATGTCCTTTATCTTCGGCTGTTTTTCCAATTAATTCAAATTTTTTCTGCGCATTTTTAAATGTAAAAGCGGTTGGCGAAGGTCCGCCTTCTTCAATATATTGTCCGTACAAATGCCAACCGGGTTGTATGACTGCCTGAGCTTTTAGAATATACTCTTTATCTGATATTTTTTCTACTGTTGTTGTCCACTTTACCGGATTGTACATTTGCCCAAATATGCTATAACTCAGCAACAACATAAAGGTTATTAGTAATTTTTTCATTGGTTATTTAGGTTTGATATTTTTGAAAAAAAGAGCTGCTGGCAAACAGCTCTTTTCGGGTCTTTCTTAGAAAATTGCTTACTAATTCAGTTTCTAATATGAAAAAAATGAAAGACGGACTATTAAAAAATTTGTTTTTTGTTTCAAGTCGCAATCGCAGTCGCAGTCGCAGTCGCAGTCGCAGTCGCAGTAACTTTGTCAAAGTTTAAAACTTTTACAAAGTTGTCTTTACTAGAAGAGTACTCTATTTCAACGGTTTCCCTTCTTTATCAAGCGAACCCGATTTGATTACAATCATCTTATCTAATTGAATGTATTTTTTGATAGCATCATTTACCTGTTGCAAAGTCACTTTTTCGATATCTTTTGGATATTGTTCTATGTAGTCTGGTTCTAAACCTCTTTCAACAAAACTTAAAATTGTTCTGGTCATTCCGTTTGTAGTTGACATTCCAACTTTAAAACTTCCAATTAAATTGGTTTTCTTATTTTCTAATTCTGCTGTGGTGATTCCGTCTTTAACCCATTTATCGACCTGAACCATGGTAGCATCTAATCCTTTTTGAAACAAAGTTGGATTGAAAGATGCATTAACCATCCAGTAACCTCCAGTGCTGATATTCCCTCCTGTACCGGATGAAATACTGTACGTTAATCCATCATTATCACGAACAGTCTGCATCAAACGTCCGGCAAAACCTGCGCCTAATGTATAATTGGCAATATAAAACGGAATATAATCTGCATCAGATCTTTTTAAACCTGTATACTGCCCGATAAATAATTCGGCACTTGGTTTTTCGGCGATGGTAATAACCTCTGTTTTTGATGCTGATTTTACAGCTTCTTCAAACTTCATATTTTCTACTACTCCACCGTTCCAGTTTTTGAATGATTTTTTTAAAGATCCATTTAAATTGGCTCCTTCAGTATCTCCTACAATTACTAAATGCATAGACGCTGGTCCGAAATATTTTTTATGAAAAGCTTTAACCTCATCAAGAGTTGCATTTTTAATATTTGCAATATCATCTTCTACACTTAAGCTGTAATTTGGATTCGCTTTTGGATAAATAGCCTGCAGCAAAGCAATGGTTCCTCTTTCGCCGGGATCATTTAAATTTTGTTGTGTGTTTCCTATAAATTGCTGCTTTAAGTTTTCGAATTCTTTTGCATCAAACAATGGATTTCTTAACTCTTCTGCTAATAACGTAATGACCTGATCTAAATCTTTTTTCAAACATTTAAATCCAATATTAATTTTAAAAGTCGATGCGTTTACATTTAGATTGACACCTAATTTTTGCAGTTTTTCTGAAAATTTAAATTTGTCGTTCAGCGTTGTTCCTTTTGATAACATGGCTGCTGTTAATGACGGGATCGCAGTATTCTTTGTTTCGTTTGCATAATTCCCTAATGAAATACTTGCTGCAACAGTAACAAAATCTTTAGCCGAAGTTTTTACTGAAACAATATCGATTCCTGCTACTTTTTCTCTTTTATAAGCCGAAAGTGTTTTTTCGCTAACAGTTTCTTTTACAAATTCTACAGTGTTATTTATTGGTTCTGATAAAATCTTTTGTGGATACTCTTCGTGATCATGTCCGTGGTTGGCATCTCTGTAATAAAATGGCCCGTTTTCAGGCATAAAATTATTAGCTTGAGCTGTGTCTTGATTTTGTGCACCAGTTTGTTTCGGGATAAAATATCCGGTTGTACTTTGATCATCAACTAAATATTTTTTTGCAACTCTAAGAACATCCGCAGGAGTTACTTTCTTTAATCTGTCAACTCCAGTGATATAATCTGTCCAGTCTCCGGCTGCAATGGCTTCTGTCAATTCTGATGCAATAACTCCTGAACCGTCTCGGGCTAAAATAGTTTGTGCGCTAATTTTTGCCACAACACGATTTACTTCGTCCTGAGTTACGCCCTCTTTTTAAATTTTCGCTACAACTTCACTTATTTTAGCATCAATATCCTCGTGCTTTGAAGTGGCAGGAAAACCAACTCCAATTGTAAAAAGTCCAACTTCTTTAAAGTTTGTGGCATTTGCATAAGCATAAATCCCCAAACCTGTGTCTACAAAAGTTTTGCTTAAAATCGCTGAAGGACCCGAACCTATTATTTCGCCCAAAATATTTAAGGCTGGAAGATCTTCGTGTAAGGCTCCCGGAATTTTATAGGCTTTGTTTACAACGCCCAACTCTCCCGGCTTTTTTAGTACAATTTTACGAGGTCCATATTGTTGTGGCTCTTCGGTGTAGGGTTGTGGCATTACATTTGGCGCTTTAGTAATTTTACCAAAATACTGCTCGATTAATTCGAATACGTTTTCTTTTTTGAAATCTCCAATAATAGTCAAAGTGGCATTATCAGGCCAATAATAGGTATTATAAAAATTACGCAATACTTCGATTGGTGCTTTTTCGATATCTGATTTCCAGCCAATTGTCGAATGATGATAAGGATGTGCAATATATGCTGAAGCCCAAATTTCTTTATCTAATAAACTATTTGGATTGTTTTCTCCACGTTCGAATTCGTTACGAACTACCGTCATTTCGGCCTCTTTATCTTCTTTCAATAATAAAGAATTTCGCATTCTGTCTGCTTCGATCTGAAGTGCCAATGCAATTTTATCACTTGGCAGGGTTTCGAAGTAATTGGTACGATCGTACCAGGTTGTGGCGTTTAATTGTGCTCCTGTATTTTGAAGTACATCTGTAATCGTGTTTCCATTTTTCTTATTGAAAGCTGGCGTTCCCTTAAACATTAAGTGCTCTAAAAGGTGCGTTGATCCCGTATTTCCTAACACTTCATTTTTAGAACCTACGCGATACACAATTTGTACGGTTGCAACTGGCGAAGCATTATCCTGCAAAAGCAAAACATTCATACCGTTTGGCTGATACAAATACTCTTCGATTCCACCTAATTCCTTTATTTTCTTAAAGTTAACTGATTTATTTTGCGCTGAAACAAGCGTACAGAAAGCTAGTGAGCAATAGCCCAGAAAGATATGTTTTTTCATTTTTTGTGATATTTTTGTTTAGTTTTCAGCCGCAGTTTAAAGTTTGCGCCGAGACTGAGACTGAAAACTGAGACTAGAAGACTTTTTTAAGATTTACTGAAAATTTCTTTTAATTTTGATTGTAGTTCAGCTTCTCTAAGGTTTTTAGCAATGATTTTTCCATCAGGTCCAATTAAGTAATTGGTAGGTACTAATTTTACTCCGTATAAAACGGCAACATCATTTTTCCAGCCTTTTAAATCCGAAACATGCGTCCAGGTTAATCCGTCTTTTTCGATTGCTTTTTCCCAAAGTTTCTTTTTATCATCTAGCGAAACTCCCAACACATCAAATCCTTTATCGTGATATGTTTTGTATGCCAAAACAACATTGGGATTTTCTTTACGACATGGTCCGCACCAGCTTGCCCAGAAATCTACCAAAACATATTTGCCTTTATAATCCGATAGTTTTACGATTTTTCCGTTTACATCTGTTTGAGAAAAATCTAAAGCTACAGCACCGGGAGCCGTTTTATCATCAAGATCGATGGTCGCTTTTAATTGTTTTCCATAAACTGATTTTTGAATTTCAGGAGATAAAATTCCATAATATTTTTTTACCTGTTCCGGTGTTCCGTAAGATACAATTCGGTCGCTAATTACTAAAGCGGCACCCACTTTATCTTTATTTTTAGTAATATATTTATCTGTAAGATCATCAGCTAAAGTCTGAAGGTCTTTCCATTTTTTATCCATCATGGTTTGCTGTTCCGGTGTTAGTTTTACTTTTCCGTTTTGTTGCAAAGAATCCGATAATTTATAAACAGGTCCGGCAATCGCTTGTATTTTTTTGAATTCATCCTTATAATACGATTGGTAAATATCGTTTTGAGTTGCTCCTGTAATCTTAGCTTTAAAAATAGAGTCTTTTTTAGCTTCAATTTTAATGTCTTCGTTATCTAATAGCACTAAGGCGCCATATTCCTGTCCTTTCAATTTTAAGGTATATAATAAAGGCTCATTTACTTTTCCTTCAAATGTAAAGGCTCCCTCTTTTATCTGAGCAGAATCTACAATTTGTTTGTTCCCTTTTTCATCTGTGTTCTCCAAATAAACAGTTCCTTTATCTAATCCCGAAATTGTCCCGTTGATAGTAAAACCTTCCTTTTTTGAGCAGGAAGAGATTGTGGTTATAAGTGCTAAAGCGGCTAAACCTGATTTTAAGATTGTACTTTTCATGTTGTTATTTTTTTTTAGTATTTAGTGCCAGTATCCAGTCGTAGTTTTTAGTCAGTATTTTACTGATTACTGTCACTGCGACTGTGACTGAGAACTATGATTTTAAAAGTTCTTTCAATTTTTCTTCTAATGCTTCACCTCGTAAATTGTCGCTGATAATTACACCTTTACTATCAACTAAATAGGTCGCCGGAATGGTTATTACATTAAATGCATTACTTACTTTATTGTCATCTAAGAGATTATGCCATGGCATATTTTCCTGTCCTAATGCTTTTTGCCATGCTTTTTGATCTTTATCGATTGAGATACTCAGAATCTCAAAACCTTTATCAGCATAAGCTGTATAAGCTGTTTTTAAGCTCGGAATTTCTTTACGACACGGCGCACACCAGCTTGCCCAAAAATCAATTAGAATGTATTTTTTGCCCGCTATGATATCTTTTACATTAAATCCCTTTCCGTCTTTATCATTCAATGCAAAGTTGGAAACATTTGTTCCTACCAACGATTTAGGATTTACTTCTTTTTCTACCAATTGTCCGTAGTAGCTTTTTTTAGCTATTTCTGAGAATTGTGCAAAAACGGGTTTCTGATCTGGTGTCAAATAACTGTATTGCGTCATCATAAAAAACGGTCCCCACCAGGTTGCTTTATGTTTCGAAATCAAATTTTCTGAACTTGACTGTACTTTAGCAAAAAAGGCTTTTTCATCTGCTTCAAATTTTTTCCATTCCGGAGTATTTCCAATAGAATCCATTTGTTTTTTGTTGCCTGCTGTTCTCGCTTTCGAATATAATTTTGAAAGTTCCTCAGTACCTTTATGATAGGCAGCGTAATCGTTATTTAACTCTTCTCTAAAAGCAGTTTCTTTTTTGAAATAATCATTTGCTTTTGATCCTGTAATAACTTCGTTTTTGAAGTTGATTCTTTGGTCTTCTTTTTTTGAAATTTCAGCTTCGGCAGTTACTTTTATTTTAGCATTTTCGACCAAAACCGGAATAAATCCTTTGCTCTTTGCAAATGAAATGTAAAATAAACGTGGTTCTTTTAGTTTTCCTGTAAAAGTAAAATTGCCGTTTTTACTTGTCGTTTCGGCAACTGCAGTTTCTGATGAATGTGTTGCTCCGGGAATTAACTCAATTATGGTTCCGTCTTCCAGACCTTTTATACTTCCTTCAAGGGTATATGATTGCTGAATTGCTTTTTTAGCCTGTGCCTGACTGGTATACGAAACCAGCGACAAACCCAGACATAATCCGAATATTTTGTATTTAATTGTGTTCATTTTTGATTGCTGTTTTAAAAAAAAGCCTCCCTTTCGGAATTTCTACTCAGGAAGCTTTTGAGGTTTTATTTTGCTACATTTTGGGTAATGGTTCCGTTTCCAGGGTTTTTAGTAGCTCCTTGAGGAAATGGCATTGTCCATAAATGAGATGTTGATGATAAGTTGTAGGTTACTCCTGCATCTACTTTTGTAAAACTTACTTTATAAATACCTTCTGCATTTAAACGACGTGCATCTGCAAAAGGAATTAGTGTTAGGATAAGCTCATTATTTTTAGTTTTAAAAATAGCATTCAAAGCAGTAGTTTTATCTGCAGTTACAATATCCTGATACGAAGCAGGAAGTATACGTGTTTTACGAACTGTGTTTAATACGTTTAGTGCATCGCTTATTTGTCCTGCACGAGCCAGACATTCTGCTTTGATCAAATATACTTCGACAGTGGTAATTCCTCCATAATTAAAATTACCTGATAATATTCTTCTGTAATATGTTTCTGCTCCAATGGTTCTAATTTTCCAGCGGGACAAGAAACGACCATCTCCCGCTTCAAAACGCTGCGCACGTTCTACCGGAATATTATTTTCTGTGGTTAATCCTGCAGTAGAGCCATGACGAAAAGTGTAATTTTCGACATAATTATATCCCATAGGCGATGGTGCCGTAATATTAGGATCCGGATTTTCGATGATTGTTTTGTTGGTATTATAATATCCTACCCAGTCATACAATTTATTATTTTCAGACAAGGCAAGATCTGCATATTTTAAAGCCTCGGTATAATTATTCATTTGCAAATAAACACGTGCATTTAAAGCATAACCTGCTCCTAAATTAGGATGCAAAGCAGTTTGTGAAACTTTGGGCAAATAAGGCAATGCTTCTTTTATATCTGCCAATATAAAATCATACAATTCCTGAATATTTACTTGCTTGCTTGGCGCATTAATATCAGCACTGGTAATTAAAGGAACTGATAATTTTGTAGAAGCTGTAGAGGCTATATAAGTATCTGCGTAGTAATTTACCAGATTATAGTAGCACATAGCGCGCAGAATCTTTGCTTCTGCCCACACAATTCTTTTTTCTTGTTCCGTTGCTTCTGTTGTTCCTAATGCATTGGTAATAATTAAATTGAAAGTCGAAATTCCGGCATAGCTTCTGTAATACATAGCTTCATCTGCCTGATTTAATTGTATACGATCAGCAGTTTCATCCCACATATAATTGGCTTTTACCAAGCGGTCAGCTGATAATCCGGCTATTGTAACAAATCTATCGTTTAACAGGTTTGAAGCGTGCTCAACAAAAACAGATTGGTTAGTATATTCGTCGCGTATAAAAGCTTCAAAATCTGTTAAAGTTGTGGGTACTTTTTTCCCTTTTGGTACATCATCCAAATAACTTTCGCAAGAGGTGAGAGTTAGTCCTAATGCCAATATCAATAGTGTCTTTTTATATATATTTTTCATCTTGTTCTCTTTTTAAATTAGAAATTAATATTTACACCAAAAACTAAACTTGGAGATTGAAACCCATTTAAAAGATATTTTGCATCTCTGCTTTTGGCTACTGTAAAAACATTTTCAGCATTCAGATTAAAGCGCACATCTTGCAATTGTATCCTTTTGATAATATCCCTTGGCATTTGATAAGCTAATGACACATTGCTTAATCTTATATTCGAAGCATCAAGAATATTGATATTTGCATAACGATAAATATCACGAGAATCTGAAGTAAAATCAGGATCGTATTCATATACAGCACGAGGAATATTTGTAAAGGCTTCGTCGCCCGGCTGCTGCCAACGGTTTACAATATTTTTGTTTACAGTTGTTATATCTGTTACATAATCACCTAATGCTCCGGAATAGTTATTGTTTAGCATCGGTAAAAATGTATTTCTAATTTTATGACCTAGTTCATAGATGAAAAGTGCCGAAAGAGAAAAGTTTTTGTAGTTTACCGAGGTATGAAATGATCCGCTGTGTGTAGGTACGGTTGATCCGTAATCTTTTACGGCATTTAGATCAGACGGATTATATTTTACTTTTTCGCCCGCTGCATTATACACCTGAGGTAAGCCTTTCTCATTTAAACCCGCCCATTCATAGCCATAAATAGTATTAAAATCATTTCCAACTCTTGGATAGGCCGATGGATAATCTAATTGCAGATAATAAACAGGGGCTTCAACTTTTACATAATCGACTTTATTTTTGTTATACGCATATAAAACTGATGCATCCCACGAGAAAGAAGGAGTTTTTACAATGGTTCCTCTTAAAGTAGTTTCGATACCTTTATTGGTCATTTCTCCGTTATTTATTTTATAAGTAGAAAAACCAAAACCTTCTGTTGGAACTCCGTTACTGTTTGCCAATAAATCTTGTCCTTTTTTGTTGTAAACATCAAAAGTTCCGCTCAATCGATTATTAAAGAATGAAAAATCTAAACCTATATTGGTTGTTGTTGTTTTTTCCCACGATAATTCAGGATTTGGTCTTGAATTAATTCCTCCCTGAAGTCCGCCAACATTGTTATTAGGATTATAATACGCTGTTAAATAAGGAGCTGAATCTTTGGCAACATTTCCTCCAATACCGTATGAACCTCGAAGTTTTAGGACATTGATCCAGTTTACATGAAAAAATGATTCTTTATCAATATTCCATGCCGCACCCGTTGACCAGGTTGGTTTATTTTGATATTTATTATCTGTACCCCAAAGGTTAGAACGATCCCAACGCAAACTTCCTGTTACAGAATATCGCCTGTCATAGGTATATCCTCCTGTTCCGTAAAATGAAACATAACGATTTACCAATTCACGATCTGCTGCAAAATCATTTTGACTCATGTAACCTCCAAAAATAGGACCGTACACTTTAAGCAAATCTACCTGATTTACCGGAGTAAAACTCAACGTTTGTTCGTCCCAGCCATAGCGTGTATTATCAGTATATTCTACTTTTGTATGGCGTATCTCCATACCCGCAATGGCAGTAAAATCATGTACATTATTAATAGTCTTGTCAAAATTTAACTGCTGACGAAAGTTGTAAGCATTCGAAAATTGATTGGTTTCTTTTAAGATATCCCCATAAGGCAAATTAAATACGGCTTTATTATTAGCAATAGTAGCCAGACTGTTTACTGTCGCTCTAACATCATACGATTCTTTTTCTCTTGTAAGGCTTGAACGATCTGCAGCATATTCATATTGAAACATCACATTGTATGTAAATGCTTTATTGAATCTTACGTTAAATTTTGCAAAAGTTCTGTTTAAGAAGTTTTTACCTTCATCAATATTTCTTCCAAATTCATCCATTGGCGTAATATCCATGTTATAAAGACCATAAGTCTGCATAGATGTAAGGGTATTAGTGTTGTATCTTGATGCTGCTGTCGAAGTAAAGTTAGAACCATCATCGTTGACTAATTGATTGTACATTTGATATTTAAACTTTGGATCAAACGGATTATAAGCTTGTGTATTGCTTTTACTGTAATTAGTGTAAGTACCCAAATCTAAAGTTAACCAGCTCGTAATTTCGGTTGAATTTTTTAAGTTAATACCAACTGATTCATTATCAGAATAACGATCTTCAAATTTATTTCCTTTATACGTCAATGAGGCATTAAAGCTGTTTGATTCTGTTGCTTTTCCCAAACTTACATTGTGCTGAATAAAGTACTGATCACGTTTTGCATATCTCGCAACGTCATCATAATATTTATAACCTTGCGCACCTAGTCCGTTTAGGCGATTATTCATTTCTGTTTGCGAAATATTTCCCGCATAACCATTTAGCAACGTTTGCATACCCTGGCTGGTGAAAACGGCATTTTGCAATAATGATTTTGCATAAGTACTGGCATTAGCGCCCTGCAAATTAGGATTTCCTGCTGCCCATCCTTTTTCTAAATCAATAATATCTCCTGAGTCAGTAAGATTACCAGTGTAATTTCTATAAGGCGTAACGGTTAAATTACTTGAGAACGAAATATTTGTTCTTCCTGCTTTGGCTTTTTTAGTGGTAATAACCACTACGCCATTAGCTGCGCGTGCACCATAAATAGAGGATGCAGCCGCATCTTTAAGAACCGTAATAGTTTCAATATCTTCTAAATTTAAATTAGGTAAATTTTCCTCCAGACTATAATATTGATTGAATTTTGTGCTCTCTATCGGGAAACCATCAATCACGTACAAAGGTGTTGTTAAACCATTCATAGAAGTATTTCCACGAATTTTTCCGTTTTGATATCCTACAATACGTCCTTCCAGAATTGAATTTAAACTACCTAAACGCTGTTCCTGAAAATCTTTGGCTTTCAGGTTCGAGAATGATCCTGTAGATTTTTCAGCCGAAATATTTTGATATCCCGTAGTTAATACTATTTCGCCTAATTCAAGTGTTTCTTCCTTCAATACCACATTAATAACGGCTCTACCGGCTACTTTTATTTCTTGTCTTACATACCCCAAATAAGCAAAGGCTAAAGTTGTTTCGCTCCCAACGGTAATAATTTGATAATCACCATTAAAATCTGTCTGAACTCCATTTCCCGAGCCATTATCAGAAATTGCTGCTCCTACTAACGGAATTCCTTTTTCATCGGTTACTTTTCCTTTTACAATAAAATCTGCAACTGGTTTTTCAGGAACAGCCTTTACAGCTTCTGATGTTTTTTTAGGTGTTAGAATAATATGAGATCCTGAAATTTTATAATCAGTTCCCGTATTTTTAAAGATCGTATTTAGAATCGTTTCTATAGAAACATCATTCAGCCTAACGTCTATTTTTCGATCTAAATCTACCGATCTTACATTATAAACAAATCTATAATCTGTAGTATATTCCAGTTTCTCAATGACTTTTCCAACGGTCATGTCACTGGCATTCAATGACATTTTTGCTTTCTGAGAATACGAAACTCCCGCCTGCATAACTGTCAGTGTGGTAAATAAAAATAGTGTGGTCAATTTCATCTTCAAATCAAATTTCAAAAAAGGCCTGTCGAACCTGATTTTGTTCAATACTTTTTTCATACTTTTAAATGTTTTTAATTGTGGTTGGTTAGTGTACTGATCGCATTTTATTCTACCGGAAAATGTTGGCGCATTTTCCGGTTTTTTTTCTAAATAACGATCCTTGTTTTCTGGATGTTTTGTTACATAGGCGTTTTTTATTTTAGATTCTGGATTTTAGATTTTAGATTTTTTTTGTATTCTATTCTCTTGCTTCTTTATTCTATTCTCTTTATTCTTTATTCTATTCTCTTTACTTAATTGTAATCTGATCTTCATTTATTTTATAATCAATGGCATAACTATCACTAAAATATTTCAAAACGACCTCGATAGGCTCATTGTCAAAACGGGCATTGAAGATTTCTTTGCCCAATATTTTATTTTTATTAATAACAGTGACATTGTAACGACGTTCCAGTGTTTTTATAATGGCATCAAAAGAGGCATTTTTAAATACTAAACTTCCTGTTACCCAAGCTGTATAATAATCTGTATTCACAGATTCTGTTATGATTTTTTGCTGTCCTCTTATATTTGAACCTTTTAAACCCGGAGTTAGGTAAACCTGATTCTCTGCTGTTTTTTTATCTTTATAAAGCGAAACTTTTCCTTCTACCAAAACAACATTTGTATTTTCATCTTCTATGTACGAGTTCACATTAAACTTAGTTCCCAGAACTTCTACACTCACTTCTTGTGCATTTACTGTAAACGGATGTGCTTTATCTTTTGAAACTTCAAAAAAAGCTTCTCCTGTTAGATATACCTGACGGCTTTGATTTTTTGCGAACTGAACCGGATATCGTAATGATGTTCCTGCATTTAAATACACAATTGTACCATCTGATAATTGAACTTCAAACTTTTTACCGTACGGAATTTTCAAAGTATTATAAATCATTTTTTCGTTTGAATTGGTATTGAAATAAACCAATCTGTTTTTCTCCTGTTTTCCAATTACTTTTCCGTCTTTGTCTGTTACATCTCGTGTTTCAGAAATATTTATTGTTTCTGCCGATTCATTGCCTGACTGTAAAACAATATCGTCCTCTCTGGGAACAATGACATTTTCTTTAGCATGAAATAAATTTGAATTTTGATAGAAGTAAAATCCTCCCAAGATCAAAATCAAAATTGCCGCATATTTGTAATAAGACGAAAATCTTCTTTTTTGAAAAACGTTATTTTCTTTTTGGATTCTTTCTGTTAAATGTTTTTTTACTTCGGTTGAATCAAAAGTGTACATTGCAGTATCAATTGCATAATTGGTTTTTACAAAATCCTTAAATACAATTTGATTCTTCTCTTCTTTAAGCCACTCCGTCAAGGTCTCAATTTCTTCCTTACTTGCCTGATTTGTGATAAACTTAACAATTAATCGATCTGACTTTTTCACTGTCATTTTACTTGTTTTTAATATTATTACGAAGCTAAAAAACAAAACCCTAACAATTTGATAAAGTTTTTTTCGTTTTGATGATTTTTTTATTTTTCATAATTCTTTATCCTTAACAAACTATATTAATTTCATAGAATTAATGCAGTAAATGTTTTTATCTTTGCCTTTTTTCCTCTTTTTATTTGTAATAATTTTCAAATAGAAAATGATAAAAAAGCTGAATTTGCCGAAATAAAGCGTGCATTTCGGCCTTAAAAACTATTAATTTATATATTTGTTTCTATGAAGATCGATAATTATGATAATAATGCCACATTAATTGAGTCTCTTAGTAAAGGAGATGAAGGCGCATATAACTATCTTATCGATACTTATCATCATCAACTTTGTGTATATGCCAATAGTCTGGTAAAAAATATTTACAGCGCCGAGGATATCGTGCAAAATGTTTTTATTAAAGTTTGGGAACAGCGCACGAGATTAAAACCAGATCATGCTTTAAAAAGTTTTCTTTACAAATTAGTTTATAACGAATTCATTGATTTGTATCGAAAAAATCAATCTCTGTTTTCATTAGAAAAATCATATTACGATGCTTTAAATTCAGTTATTCAGGAAGATGATTCTGAGTCATTTCAGCGTGTTTTGAATGTGGTTAACAGAGAAATTCAAAACCTGCCGCCAAAATGCAAAGAGGTTTTTATATTAAGTAAAAAAGAAGGTTTAACCAATATAGAAATTGCCGAACATCTTGATGTTTCTATAAAAACGGTCGAAGCCCAGATTACAAAAGCATTCTCGATTCTGCGATCTTCATTAGAAGAAAAAATAAAAAGTGTTTTGTTTTTATTATTTGGAAAAAGAAAAAAACTAAAATTAAACTAAAAAAGGATACTCTAACGAACATCCTTTCTTTGTTATTTATACTTTTAATTAGTGGCGTATTTTTTAAACACATAGAAACATAGATTTTTTAACTTAAAAAGGCGTTTCACTATGTATTAATTCAAATAGTGATGTGCAGAAAACATCTTTATTCTATTCTCTTTATTCTATTCTCTTTATTCTATTCTCTTTCCTCTTTATTCCATTCTCTCTAAAAAACTAAAACTCCAAAACAGGCTTTTTCATATCATGATACAAGAGTACTTTCCAAAGCCCTTCTCTAGCTTCCTGTTCCCATTTTTTTCGGGATTCC
>Ga0247807_10001250_pt1 | contig 15129 bp, 1 predicted proteins | sample UWRJL074202C1_FD_179931 | JGI IMG/M metagenome (GOLD analysis project Ga0247807, IMG submission 179931) | Plant litter microbial communities from Arlington Agricultural Research Station in Wisconsin, United States - UWRJ-L074-202C-1 | ecosystem: Environmental > Terrestrial > Plant litter >...
ACTGGTTCAACTTCAACATGGTTCCTGCCGCGATCTACACTGCGGGCGCTAACTATGGCGTAAGGGTGGCCGTCATGACTGCCGGTACCTGGTCGCCTTTCGGTGATGCTTGTGAGATCACAGCTCCGGGAGGTTCTGCCAAAGGCATCCCTGCGACAGCTGCAACCGCATCTGCCGAGTTCAAGGCGATCGCTCTGCCTAACCCGTTCACGGCCGACTTCAACATCGATGTCACCACATCGAGCCAGGAGAACGTCCAGTTGAAGGTTTACGACATGCTGGGCAAACTGGTAGAGTCAAGGGAAGTGAAAGTATCTGAATTGAGCATGGAGAAAGTGGGAGCGCAATATCCGTCAGGGGTTTACAACGTGATTGTAAGCCAGGATGGTATCGTGAAAACACTTCGTGTGATCAAGAGATAATTCATTTGGACTTTAATTAGAAAGCCCCTTCGGAAACGGAGGGGCTTTTTTATTGTACTTGCGAATGAAAATTTATCTACGGTTTTGTAATCAAAATAACACCTGGTTTTATGTTAAACAAATTGTTGATAAATGCCAGTTTTAGAACAAGTTCGCACTGGTAAGATGAAGTAATTTCGTTAAGAAAAATAATCAGATGGAATGTCTAATCCGGTCTCATGCCTCGCTTAATTATAATCTGTCATATTGACTGTATCGGATGTATTCGTTCCGTTGTGCGGTTTCTCTGGTTATTTTGTACGCAATAGATTGCAAAAAGTTAAATTTTATGTTTTTCGTCGATTTTTTTGTGCATTTCGTCGAATAAACTATATTTGTTAAGAAAAAGCTAATTTTTGATTCTGAAAAGTAAAAGTAAAAACCCAATTTATCCTAAACTTATGAGTAAACACTACTATTCTCAAAGGACCTGTAAGAATATCGAGTGCAAAAACGAAACAAATGTGGCCGACGTTTTCTCCACTATTTCGTTTTCAAAGCCGATATTTCTTACAAAGCTGTTAATGCTCGTGATGTTATTCGCATCCAATGGCATTTTTGCACAAGTGAGTAACTATTCATTTGCACAGTCATCTGCTACTTACACGCCGCTCGCGACCTCGACCCCGCTTTTTGGCGGTGTTGGCTGGGACGATAATGTTGGAAGTGTATCCATCCCGTTCACTTTTCGATTCAACAATATCGCTTATTCGGGAGTCAGTGTCAATTCGAATGGCTATGTAACATTCGGTGCAACGGTCTCTTCAGGAACTAATTTTCTGCCGATTTCATCAACAGCAACTTATGCCGGAGCGATTTCGGCATTCGCAAGGGATTTGACCGACAACAATTCAACCATCGTTACAGGAGTCGAAGGGACTACGCCCAACCGCGTTTTCGTCATCCAATGGAACAATGCCAGAAGGTATGAACTCAGCGAGGTCATTGGCGATGTGATCAATTTCCAGATCCGTTTGTACGAAACGTCGTTTAGGGCAGAAGTCCGTTACGGCACGTGTACCGCGACAAATACGACTCCTTTGACCGTCCAGGGCGGAATCAGGGGAAATAACAATGGAGACTATAGAAACAGGACAACCGCTACGAATTGGTCTTCCACTTCAGCGGGAACAGCAAATACGGATGCGCTTACTACAAGCGATGCCATTATGCCGGCTTCGGGATTAAATTTTGCCTGGACGCCGCCGCCTGCTTGTTCGGGAGCGCCTGCGGCAGGAGCGGTAAGTCCGGCTTCGGGTACAGCCTGTGCCGGGATTGCACCTTCGCCTATAACGGTTACGGGACAAACGACAGGCGTTACGGGATTGGCTTACTTGTGGCAAGAATCCGATGACAATGGTGTTTCCGATCCATGGGCAACTGCCGTTGGTGGTTCTGGCGGAACGACATTGACCTATTCTCCTCCGATCCTGACCGTTACAAAATATTACCGATTAAGAGTTCAATGCAATGCCAGTCAGGCTTTTTCCACTCCGGGTGTAATCACACTGAGCAGTTGTACGCCACCTTCAAACGACAATCCGTGTGGTGCCGTTACCTTGACGGGTGGTACAAGTTGTACGCCGTATTCGGATACCGCTGCAGTCAGCACGACCAATGTAGTCAATGCTACCAATACGACTGCGAACGGCGTTGCATCACCCACTTGTTCAGGAGCGGGCGCAACAGTCAATGACGTATGGTTTAAATATACAGCGACCGGCACCACGCATGGTGTCACAGTAACTCCGGTTGCCGGTTTCGATGTGGCATTCCAGGTGTACAATGTTGCTTCTGGAACTTGTGGCGGAGCCAATCTGGTGCTGACATCAATGGGCTGTGTAAATACAGCAGCAGATGGTGCAGCAGAGCAAAGCATTTTGGGCATGACTGCCGGGCAAGACTATTATTTCAGGGTGTATCGTCATCCGTCTGGTTCAGCGGGAGCAGCTGTGAGCAACAGCCAGTTTTCGATTTGCGTGTTCAATCCGGTGCCGGCATGTACCACAAATACGGCTCCGGCCAATTTGGCTGCCAATGTAAGTCTGACGCCAACCCTTACCTGGGCGGCCGCAACTTATGCAACCAATTACGATATTTATCTGGGAACTGCTTCAGGCCCTGCCGTTTTGCTGGCCAATGCGACAACCAACAATTACGACTTGAGTGCCGGACAAGCTTTAAACAGCCTGACGCAGTATTATTGGTATGTGGTTCCTAAAAATGCCAATGGTGCTGCAGTTTGCGGCGCTGCCAATGAAACGAGCTTTACGACATTGAATACTTGCGAAGCGCCGTCGGGTCTAGCAGTTTCAGCGTTGACACCCAATAGTACGACGCTGTCATGGGCAGCAGCATCTCCGGCCCCTGCCAATGGTTACGAATATGAAATCAGGACGAGCGGCGCTGCAGGAAGCGGATCGGCTGGACTGCAAGCCAATGGGGCAACTGTTGCAGGTGATACCAACGACAATATAATAGGGTTAACGCCAAGCACGACCTATAATTTTTATGTAAGAAGTGCCTGCGGTGTAGGCAGTTCAAGTGTATGGACGGCGGGTTTTGAATTCACAACGCTCGATCTCGTGATTCCTGTAATCGACAGTTTCTCGCCAGAATCTGTTTGTTCCAACGGAAATTCGGCAGCCCGCACGGTCATCATCACCGGTTCCGAATTCAACAACGTCACTGCCGTAACCTTCAATGGCGAAAATGCCCAATCGTACAACGTCGATTCAAGCACGCAAATTACTGCTGTCGTTTCATCGACCACTGCAAGCGGAAATATTGCGGTGACCAATGCCGACGGAACAGGGACAAGCATGAACATACTCGTGGTCAACGATCCGCCAGTGGTGGATGAAATTACCGCTCCGGGCGGAACTGCTGCTGCTTGTATCGGTGCAACATTAACCTTATCCAACGCAACGGCTTCAGGCGTGTGGAGCTCATCGGATGAAGAGGTGGCCACAATCAATAATGCCGGTGTTGTCACGCCGCTGTCAACTGGAAACGTCGTCATTTCTTATACGGTTGCCGATGGCACCACAGGGTGTGCAACGTTTGTAACGTACACACTGACGATCAATGCGCCGGTTGAAATTACTTCGAGTACGGCCACCCATACGATCGCTACAGGGACGGATACTTTTTTCGCTGTGACGGCTAACGGAACAGGAAATCCAACATTGTCTTACCAATGGCAGGTTTGTACGGACGGTTCCGGTTCCAACTTTAATCCGATTTCAGACATCAACCAATATTCAGGTTCTGCAACGGCGACTTTGTCGCTTACGGCTGTACCGGTAACTTTTAATGGATACATTTTCAGATGCGTCGTAACCGGAATCTGCGGTGCCGAAACTTCAGATGCCGCGACCTTGTTCGTTGGCGAAACCAGCATTGTCGAGCAACCCGAAGACGCGAGCATTTGCGATTCTGGCGATGCCGAATTTAAAGTTGTGGCTTCAGCCGATACGACTGCCTACCAATGGCAGGAAGACCAAGGCGGCGACAACTGGCAGAATATTACCGACGGCGGAATGTATTCTGGTGCCGATACGGATACCTTGTCATTGACAGGTGCCGACGATGTGAACAACGGCTGGAGATACAGATGTCAGGTGACGGGTATCACTTCTGATCTTTCAGATGCTGCAACCTTAAATGTATACGAATCGGTTGGCATCGTTTTCAATACGCCGACGCATACCATCGCAACCAATACAAATACGGCTTTCACTGTCATTGCGACCGGAACAGATTTGGCGTATCAGTGGCAAGTGAATGATGGTTTCGGCTTTATGGACATCACCGATGTCGATCAATATTCGGGATCTCAAACAGCGACCCTGACGCTTACCGATGTTCCGGTGACGTTCAATGGTTACGTTTTCAGATGCGCGGTTTCCGGAATCTGCGGCACTGCATTTTCGAATGATGCCGTATTGTTCGTGGGACAAACCAGCGTGGTAGCGCAACCCGAAAATGTTGCGATCTGCGATGCAGGCGATGCCGAATTTGTGATCACCGCTTCAAACGATGCGACGGCTTACCAATGGCAGGAAGACCAAGGCGGCAACAACTGGCAGGATATCGCCGACGGCGGAATCTATTCGGGGACCGAAACGGCTGCATTGTCATTGACCGGTTTGACCTTGCTTAACAACGGTTGGAAATACAGATGCCAGATCACAGGAATCACTTCCGATGTATCGGACGCCGCAACCTTGACGGTCAACGAATCGGTTGCAGTTGCCTCGATTACGCCAACACAAACCATCGCTGCAGGCACGAGCACTTCGTTCGCTGTTGCGGCAACGGGAACAGGAAATCCAACCCTGGCTTACCAATGGGAAGTTTGCACGGACGGTTCCGGTTTGAACTTTACTGCGGTCTCTGATGTCAACCAATATTCGGGATCTGCAACGGCTACATTGTCGATTAGCAATGCGCCGCTTGCGTTCAACGGCTACATTTTCAGATGCACGGTAACCGGAATCTGCGGTGCCGAAACTTCAGACGACACGACATTGTTCGTTGGCGAAACAACCGTCGACGACCAACCGGAAGACGTTACGCTGTGTGATTTGGGTGATGCGCAATTTACAATTACCGCTTCCGCCGACACAACTGCTTACCAGTGGCAGCAGGATCAAGGCGGCGACAACTGGCAGGATATTGCCAATGGCGGAATCTATGCGGGAACCGATACGGCTACGCTTTCATTGACCGGCGTGACTTTTGCCAACAACGGCTGGAAATTCAGATGCCAGGTTACCGGAATCAGTGCTGATGTTTCCGATGCGGCGACATTGACCGTAAACCAAACGGTCCAAATCAATTCAAATACACCAGACCAGACCATCGCGACGGGTGCCGGAACTTCATTCACGGTTACGACAACCGGAACAGGAAACCCGACGTTGGTTTACCAATGGCAGGTTTGCACCGACGGTTCTGATGTCAACTTTACGCCGGTTACGGATGTCAATCAATATTCCGGTTCTTCGACCGATACGTTGACGCTTACCAATGTTCCGGTAACCTTCAACGGCTACATTTACCGATGCGCGGTAAGCGGAATCTGCGGTTCTGAAATTTCAGATTCTTCCACAGTGTTTGTCGGAGAAACGACTGTCGACAATCAGCCGCAGGATGTTGCGATCTGTGGTTCGGGCGATGCCCAATTTACAATTACAGCTTCCGCTGATGCGACTGCTTACCAATGGCAGCAAGACCAAGGTGGCAACAACTGGCAGGATATCGCCGACGGCGGAATCTATTCGGGAACCGAAACGGCTACATTGTCATTGTCGGGTGTTGATGCAACCCATAACGGTTGGAAATACAGGTGCCAGGTTACTGGTATCACGTCTGATGTTTCGGATGCGGCCACATTGACGGTAAACGAAGCGGTGAGCATCAATGTCAATCCGGAAGAGCAAACAGTTTGTGCTTCTGGCGGATCGGCACTATTTAATGTAGGCGCAACAGGCGCGATTTCGTCTTACCAATGGCAATACTCTTCCGACAACGGAAACAGCTGGAACAGTGTGGCTGACAATACACCGGCCGGTGCGACTTATTCCGGTGCAACGTCTGCATCGCTTACGGTAACGACGGATGCAACCCCGGCGGCGCAATATTTCTACAGGGCAATCGTAAATGCGGTGGCGCCTTGTTCTGCGGCCAGTTCAGATGCGGCCGAATTGATCATCAGCGGAAATGCTTCAACGACTTGGTTTGTAGATGCTGACGGTGACGGTTACGGCGATTCGGGCTTGCCGACAGTAGTTTCTTGTTCGCAGCCTGCAGGTTATGCGGCGCAAGCCGGCGACTGTAATGATGCGGTTGCTGCGATTCATCCGAATGCGACTGAGATTCCGTACAATGGAACCGACGACGACTGCGATGGCAGCATTGATGAAACCGGAACGGTAACGTCTGCATTGTTGCCTTCATTCTGCGGTGCGACTCTGAATTCGATCGGAACATTGGTCGGCATCACAACGATTGCCGGACATACGATCACAGGATACAGAATCCGTGCTACCAATGGTGCGCAGGTTCAGATACTTGAAACCAACGTGCCGCATTTCACCATGAACCAATTCGCGTCTTATGCGTATGCGACGACTTACACGATCGACATCCAACTGCAACGTGCCGGAATCTGGCAGGCGAGTTGGGGTTCTGCGTGTCTGCTGTCGACGCCGGCCATTCTTCAACCAGGCGGCGCCGGTTCGATCAATCCGTCGCAGTGCGGCATCACATTGGCCAAAATCAATACGCTTGTGGCGACGACCAGTCTTCCGGGTGTTACCGGATACCGATTCCGTCTGACCAACCTGACTGATCCATCCGGACCGAACGCTGTTCAGGTTCTCGAGCGTTCATTGAATTGGTTCAGCCTGCAAATGCTGACGCGTTACAATTACGGAACGACCTATAGGGTTGAGGTAGCTGTTAAAACCAATGGAGATTTTGGTAACTATGGAGCGCCATGTGAAGTTTCTTCGCCGAATGTTCCGACATTGATCAATTGCGGTGTGGTTATCCCTTCAAAAGGAACAGCGATTGGCGCTACCAGTGTGCAGGCTGCGACGCAGTACAGGTTCCAGATTGTAAGAGCATCTGATGGTTTGACGACGACTGTTGATAGGAATGTAAGTTATTTTACCTTCTTCAATCTTCCGGAAGCGGCCTATTCGCCAGGCGGATTGTATTCTGTTAAGGTCGCTGTGATGACGACCGGTATCTGGTCGCTATTTGGTGATGCTTGTGCGGTTACAGCTCCGGGAGGATCGGCAAAAGGTATTCCTGCAACGGCAACTGTCGCTGCGGCATCTGCAGGGTTTAAGGTTGCTGCTTGGCCGAATCCGTTTGTTTCTGATTTCAATATTGATGTAACTTCATCAAGCCTTGAAAATGTCGAAGTCAAAGTATATGATATGTTGGGCAAACTTGTTGAGTCCAAACAAGTCAAAGTTTCTGATTTGAGCCTGCAGAAAATAGGAACGCAATATCCATCAGGAGTTTACAATATTGTTGTGAGCCAGGACGGAATTGTCAAGACACTTCGCGTGATTAAAAGATAATTTATAATTAGCAATTTATCAAAGGGAGACCACATGTCTCCCTTTTTTATTTTAAAAACAGGCATAATTGGCACTGGGATTTCATTTATTTAACACTTTTAATCGATAAAAATTACCACTTCGACGAATTGATTTGAATTGTTAAGAAAGTCTTAATTATAATTTATTATATTGAGAATGAATTATTAACCCAATTTTTTTAATTATGATTGTAAACTACAATTCATTGAGTAGTGGTAGGGATACCTGGCTCAAAAATGATGTGGGAGATGTTGGCGGTTCGCCACCAGCTGTTCCTAACAGACACTCTCGAACGCGATGGTTTCTGAGTTTTTTAATGATGTTGGCGCTTTTCGGATCCAGTGTGTTGCAGGCACAAACCGCGACGATTGGAAGCGGTACGACAGCAACCTCTTCTACAGGAAGTGATCCGATTAACGGTTACTACAACTCGATGAGGTACCAAGTAGTCTATACCGTCGCTGAACTTACCGCGGCTGGTATGCCCGCGAATTCGCTGATCAGCGCTTTGGGTTTCTCGATTTCTGGGGATTATGCGGGCGGTAATTTGCTCGGATACACCATCAGCATGGGCAATACGGCTGCGACCAATTCTGCGGCGCACAATGCCTCAGCAACGACGGTAGTAAAGAACGCCTTTTCTTACAATCCGACGGTGACTGCGGCGGGGGCTTTTGATATGATTACGCTTGACGCCCCATTTGTTTGGGACGGTACAAGCAATATCCTGATCGACATTTGCAGCTCTGGCCCGAATGCTTACACATCGCCTTACGGCCAGGTTAGAACCCTTGCGACATCGACCACTTCTGGATCCAGATCTTATCAGGTGGATAGTGCTAACGCATGTGGTGTCAATACCGATGTTGTCAATTCGACTAAGCCGCAAATCCGTTTTACCTATAGTGGAGCAACGGCTTGTACGGGAACCCCGGCTCCCGGAAATACGGTTGCCAATTTGACGGTTGCGTGTCTGGGAAAAACGGTTAATTTGTCATTGCAGAACACAACTTCGGGAACCGGAGTCACTTATCAGTGGCAATCGGGTCCTTCGAGCTCAGGTCCTTGGTCGAATGAGGCCAATACGACTTCTGCGTATTCTCCAACAATGACGGTTGCCAAATGGTTCCGATGCAATGTGACCTGTTCGGGAAACACTACGGCATCGACTCCAATTGAAATCACGGTGAGCCCAGCGCTTGGCGTTCCTTATACCCAAAACTTCAGTACGATTACGCCGCCAGCTTTGCCTGGCTGTACGACTGTTTTGAATGCAGGTTCCGGAAACGTCTGGGGAACTAATTCGACTGTGTTGACCGGCGGATTTGCCGCAGCACAAGGAAATTACCTTGTTTATGGCTACAACTCATTGTCTGCTGCCAATACTTGGTTTTATACCGATGGACTCAGTCTTACGGGTGGCGTACAATACACCATTTCATACAAATATGGCAATGATGGCGGAACCACTTATGCCGAGCGCATGCGCGTTTCGTATGGTACAAGCCAGACCGTTGCAGGGATGACCAATCTTTTGGCTACCCATGCGAACATTGTATCGACCAATAATACCAATCAGGTGTTTTTCACGCCTGCATCGACTGGTGTTTATTTCTTCGGATTCAATTGCTATTCAATTGCCGACAGGGATTTCCTGCAATTGGATGACATCGTAATCGACCTTGCGCCAACGTGCTTGCCGCCAACAGGATTTGCGTATTCTGGCGTGAGCGCTACGGGAGCCACTTTATCGTGGACCGCTCCTGTAAGTGCGCCTAGCTCAGGATATGATTATTATGTTTCTACATCGTCAACTGCGCCTTTGGCCGGAACGACGCCTTCGGGCAGTACTGCAGCAGGAGTCACTACTACTTCGTTGGGCACATTGACAAGCAGTACACAATATTATGTATGGGTTCGCAGCAATTGCGGTTCGGGATTGAGTACGTGGGGAACTGCGGGATCGGTCACCACATCTTGTTTGGCGCTTACCATTCCGTTTGCCCAGGGTTTCAATACGCCAACATTAACTTGTTGGACTAAGGTTGTCGTTACCAACAATTCAACGGAAGATGCTGTAACTCCAACACTCACTTATGTTACGGCTTCCACACAGCCAACCGGGTTTACCGCTCAGGAAGGAACGGGTTTCTACAGGTTCAATTCTTTCGATTGTGACATTGGGGATCAAATCAGATTGACTTCACCGGCAGTCACAACGACGGGCACGTCAAGTGTCGATGTCCTTTTCAAATGGCTCAATTCGACTACTTATACGAACCTTGATAAAGTTCAGGTTCAGTACTCGCTCGACGGAACCACGTTTATCAATGCGGGTCCTGAGGTGATTAGGACTGACGGCGTTACATTGGGATGGACACAGCAAAAAATCACTTTGCCATTGGCAGCAGCCAACCAGCCAACAGTTTATGTCGCGCTTTTGTTTACAGGGGCGTATGGCTTGGATTGTTACATCGATGATTTGCATGTGCAGGCATCACCAGATTGCAGGCCGCCTACAGACCTTGTAACTACACCTGGAATTGATAATGTTTCCTTTTCATATACCGCTTCTACTTCATCACCATTAGGATATGAGTATGCGGTTACGACTTCAAGTACGCCTCCAGCATCTGGAACAGCCTTAGCTGGAACTTCAGGTAGCGTAAGCGCACTCGACCATGACACATTCTATTACCTGCACGTAAGGTCTACTTGTACGGGTGGTGAATTCAGCGAATGGGCTTCCAAACTTTTCATTACGGGTTATTGCATGTCTACTTCTTCGGGAAGTACGACAGGTCATATCACTTCATTCAGCACAACAGGCGGAGTGACGAATATTTCAAGCAGTACTACTTTCAATAGTTTTGGATACAGCAACTTCAGTAGTTTGTCGGCTTCTAACTATATTGGAGGCACTACAACATTCAGCCTTGTTCCAAGTACAGGTACGACTTATGTGTATACTGTAAATATTTTTATTGACTGGAATAACGACTTGGATTTTGACGATGCTGGGGAACGTGTTTACTCAAGCCCGGCAAGCACCAATCCTTCTCCAAGAGTTGGTGACTTCGTTGTCCCTGCGGCAACAGCCAATGGCAACTACAGGATGCGTGTGAGATTGGATTACATCAACTACGATACACCTTTGACCGCACCGGCATGTGGCAATATCGTTATTGCTGAAACCGAGGATTACACCTTTACGGTCACTCCACAGCCACCGGCCATTACAGGGTTTACGCCTGTTTCTGCTTGTGCATCTGATTTGGCAACCACTGTCGTCACTTTATCAGGTACTAACTTGGGCGGTGCTACAGAGGTTCAACTCAATGGCGCTTCAATGGCGTACACGGTAATCAATCAAACTACAATAAGTGTAAGCCTTACGGCAGCTGCGACTTCAGGCGTGTTTACAGTCTTGAATAGCGCAGACAACACATCTGGTAGCAGTACGGCTTTTACGGTCAATCCAAATCCAACGGTAGATCCAATTACCGCTGCTGGTGGGGCTACGAATATCTGTACTCCGGATACACTCGGATTGTCAAGCGTTACGCCAACAGGTGTATGGAGTACTTCCGATGCCGATATAGCTACAGTTGATGCTGCAGGTATTGTGACTTCGCAAGGAGCGGGAAGTGCTTTGATTTTCTACACGGTCACTGACGCCACCACTGGTTGCAGCACGGCTGTCAATTATGCGATAACCGTAAGTGAGCCAGTTGAGATCACATCAAGTACGCCAACCCAGACTGTTGTGACAGGAGGAGATACTTCTTTCTCTGTAACTGCAACAGGAACTGGAAATCCGACATTGACTTACCAATGGGAAGTTTGTACGGATGGATCGGGAACCAATTTTGTTCCGGTGGTCGACAACGCAAACTACAGTGGAGCGAATGCTGCAACATTGTTTGTCAATGATGCTCCGGTCGAATTCGATGGTTATTTCTACCAATGTACCGTAACCGGTATTTGTAATGCGCCTATTTCAGACCTTGCGGTTTTGATCGTAGGAGAAACCGGATTCGATTTACAACCTGCAAACGCTACGGTTTGTAACTCAGGTGCAGGCGAGGCTACTTTCAGCGTCGTTGCCTCTGAAGATGTCACTGGCTACCAATGGCAAGAAGACCAAGGTGGCGACAACTGGTTGGATATTACCAACGGTGGAATGTATGGTGGTGCAACTACTGCAACTTTATCATTGTCGGGAGTGGCCTTGGCCAACTCGGGCTGGAGGTATAGGGTCAATGTAACCGGAATCGGTACTGCAACTTCAAACCCTGCAACCTTAAGTGTTGTACAGTCGGTGTCACTTCTTACAAGTCCTTCCGCACAAGCAATCTGTTATACTGGCGGGGCTTCTATATTTAGTGTTTCTGCATCAGGAGGAATTGCTTCTTACCAATGGCAGTATTCTGCTAATGGTGGAGGAAGCTGGAACACTGTTGCCAACGGTACGCCAACGGGCGCTACTTATTCTGGAGTTGCCACAGCAAACCTGACCGTTAATACAACGACAGCGACACCGGCAGCAAGCCATTCTTATCGTGCGATTGTTGTAGGAACTTCGCCTTGTGGAAACGAGACTTCTGCTGGTGCGCAATTGATCATTAACAACCCTACGGTCGATTCACAGCCGGCAGCAACCTCTGTTTACGGAGGCAGCAGCACATCGTTTACAGTAACTTCGTTGGCAGCATCGCCAACCTACCAATGGCAATATGCTACGGCGGTAGGTGGTCCTTACACTAATGTGGTCAACGCTACGCCTGCAGGTGTAACGTACACAGGGGCTACTTCGGCTACCTTGACTGTTGCAGCGAATACAGCCGCGGCTTCAAGTTCGGCACGTTATTACAGGGCTGTTGTGTCGTCACCGGTGGGATGTTCTATCAATTCCAATGGTGCGCAATTGACTATTATCAATTACTGTACACCAACAACAGTTACCAATACAACCTATTACGTCAATTCATTCGCTACAACTGGTGGTGTAAACAACATTTCCAACACCGCTTCCGGTTTCTCAACCGGTGGTTACGGAAACTTCACTGCTCAGAGCGCGTCGCAATATCCAGGTGGCGTTGTAAACTTTAGCTCGGTAACAGGAGCTTCATCTTTGAATACATTTGGTATGGCGATTTGGATCGATTTCAACAAAAACGGTACTTTCGAAACAACTGAACGCGTATACGCTACCGCTGCCTATGCTGCAAGTCCGTCAGGAAGTTTTACCATTCCTGCAGCTGCTCCGACAGGATCTACAAGGATGAGGGTATTGCTTGATTATTATACAGCGACGCCATCCAATCCTTGCGTGATCAGTTCGACTGGGCCTTACGGTGAAGTAGAAGATTATACCTTCAATGTATTGGCTGTTCCGGCTTGTTCTGGGACACCAATTGTTGCCACTATCGCTTCATCTGCAGCAACGGTTTGTGGATCTGGCCCAGTGACGCTTACTGCTACTAATTACGCAACGAATGCCACAGGATACAGTTATCAGTGGTATAACTCTGCTGGATTGATTCCTGCTGCTACTGGCTTTACTTATACTACGCCGGTATTGTCTGCTCCTGAAAGCTATTATTTTAGGGTAACATGTGCCAATGGAGGTGCATCTTCAGATTCGAACACCGTTTCAATCGCAGTGGGTAACCCAGCGGTTGCATCAACAACTCCAGGTAGCCGTTGCGGCACAGGAACGGTACAATTGTCTGCTACCGCTGCATCTGGCCCACTTGGCTGGTATAATGTGCAAACTGGTGGTTCGGTTTTGTTTACTGGCGCGAATTTTACTACGCCGGTTATCAATGGCACTACTACTTATTATGTATCTAACGGTGGTCCAACGCAAAATATCGGAACGGCTACAGAAATTGCCGCCAATTTGTCTGCTGCGAATCCACTTTTCGGTCATTTCTTCTCTTCTACGCAAGAAGTGAAAATCAACACGGTGAAGATTTATCCTTCTGCATCAGGAACGCTTGTGATCGCGATGAAGAATGCTGCCGGAGTAACGGTAGATTCAAGATCGTTTACAATTACTGCGGGCGAAATCAGTACGACAGTCCAAAAAACACTGGCAGTAAACTTTACAGTGCCTGCAGGTGTTACGGGTTGGTCGTTGATTCCTGAAGGGATAGGCGTTCAGCGTGCTGTTGGTACGTATCCTTACCCTGCGACCGCAAACGGTTTCAGCATCACAGGAAATACGATTGATGGAAATAACATCACGCCAACCGGTACGAGATATTACATTTTTGACTGGAACGTGACTGTGGGTTGCGAATCTGCAAGGACTGCAGTTGTCGCGACTGTAACTGCACCGCCAACATTAACATTGAGCGGAACAAGTGCTGCAATCTGCAACGGACAATCGACTACAGTGCCTGTAAGCATTACTTCGACTGTCTCTGATTTTGACAGCTATTCATGGTCGCCTACGACAGGCGTAAGCGGAAACTCAGGCACGGGATATATTTTCAATCCTACTGCAACAACCACTTACACATTAACGGCGGCGAACAGTTCGACAGGATGTGGAAACGTTGCCACTTATACTGTGACCGTAAATCCAGTTGATGGAATTTCTCCGAATCAAGTGGCTCCGGTTGTATGTTCTACAGATGCGCCATTGGCGTTGAATGTGTCATTGGTGCCAAGCGCAACTACAGTATCTGCGCCGGGCGCATGTTTATCCGCTGTTTATGGCCGTTATCCTACTCTTGCCTTGACAGATGTCACGTGTGATGGGGTAACAAGTAACGTGATCACTACAGCAGCTTATGCCGGTGAATATTCAGGCGTAAATGTTGTTGCGGGTAAAAAATACACCTTTACCTCTACTGGTGCAAGCGACTATGTAACCATTAGTAATGCTGCTGGAACTGTTGCTTATGCTGCGGGTCCTTCACCATTGGTTTGGATCGCATCTGTAACAGGAGAAGTCAGATTCTACAGCCATCTTGATTCAGGATGTGGTTCAGAAGAAGAAGACAGGGAACGCTCTTACACTTGTGAGGATTACTTCCCAGCGGCTTCTTGGTCTCCAACGACCGGACTGTATACCGATGCGGCAGGAACAATTGCTTACGCAGGTGGTGCAGTAGCTACTGTATACGCCAAACCGTCGGTAACTACACCATACAGTATTTCATTTAGCAATGCTTTTGGTTGTGGCGCTACAGCAGCGGTTACGGTTACTGTCAATACGGCAACGACATGGTATGTTGATGCGGATGGTGATGGTTATGGTAATTCTGCTTTGCCAACACAATCGGCCTGTACACAACCTTCAGGTTATGTAGCTGTCGGTGGAGACTGTAACGACGCTGTTGCAGCCATCCATCCAAATGCTACAGAAATTCCATTCAATGGAGTGGACGACAACTGTAATGGTTCAATCGACGAGACCGGAACTGTAACGACAACGTTAATCAATACGTCTTGCGGAACTACTCTGGCTTCTATCGGCTCGATCGTTGGCATCACTACCGTGGTTGGACATCCGATCACTGGTTACAGAATCC
>Ga0247807_10001252_pt1 | contig 15112 bp, 14 predicted proteins | sample UWRJL074202C1_FD_179931 | JGI IMG/M metagenome (GOLD analysis project Ga0247807, IMG submission 179931) | Plant litter microbial communities from Arlington Agricultural Research Station in Wisconsin, United States - UWRJ-L074-202C-1 | ecosystem: Environmental > Terrestrial > Plant litter >...
CAGTAGCAAGGGCAGGAGCTGCCTTGAGACCAACCGTACCTAAAGGACCATTCCAAGGCACGATTCCTGCTGTAACACCCAAAGGCTCATTTCTTACAATCTTGAGGAAGCCATCTTCCTGGGGGAAACTTTCGCCAGCAAATTTATCAATCCACCCAGCGTTATATCTGAAAGCTTCGGCAGCCATGGAGGTTTCGAATTTACCGAACGATCCATAGGGAGCACCAAGTGTGATTCTGGTCAGCTCGGCGAGCGATTCTCCGTGTTTCTCGAGGAGGTCACCGAACTTCATCATGATGTTTCGACGTTCTATGGGGGTCATCTTCTTCCATGCTGGGAATGCAGCTTCGGCGGCTGCGACTGCTGCGTCGACATCTTCGGCTCCGGCAAGATCGACATCATTGGCTATCATGGAACCATCTTTGGGGTTGATGAGTTCTAATTTCTTGCTATTCTTTGATGAAACATACTAGACGGGTATTAGCTTTCCCTGAATCTAGGATTGCTTTTGAAGTCAATTACCTCGTTGTTGATGAATAGATTCTTTGGCAGGTTGGTTTTGCTGAAGTTGAACGCCATCTTTCCCACTTCGAAACTGACACTTCCGACTGCTGAAGATGGTCACTGTTTCTGACACAAACTATATGACAAATATCGTAATCTTAAAGCTGTTTTCAAAAGCTTAGGATATTTGAATAGGCAAGTTATTATTGTCGGGAAGTATGTTATTGTACCAAGTTGCTTCTTCCAAACAGTTTATGAAGAGCTGCCACACAACGGATTTAATGGAATTAGGAAAAGAAAGGCTCGCGTCCCAGAGGTTCCCCATCTATACGATCCACGGCCGCTATCCGTTCCATGCTAGCAAACTTTCCAGACTTCCAGCTATATCCGAGGCCTCAGTCGGTCCACAGCTCAAGGATTACCACATCGAGCGTGGTTGAATGACTCGGGATTGAGGGGCACTAGTGCCAAACTCGAGTAAGGCGGTGTGCGGGGTAGTTTCTAGGCGAGAAGAGCGGATCTCGCTAGCTTGGGAGATCCCCGACACCCCTGAAATTCCAAGCGAGAAAGCTCTGGGATGAGGTTTTCCATACACAACACTTATTCGTCAGGACCACGCCATCATAAACGGGGAAAGGCTGAAGCCTTACTATTTGGTGAGGCCGAGGTATAATTAATTAGGGTGCAGGTTATCAAATTTACCACGTAGAATAGCAGAACATAGAATTTCTTTACTGTGTTGGTAGAGAAGAACTCATCCTGCGAAAAGTGCAACTCTAGAGCATTAAATTGATTCTATAAATACATACTTGATTATTTTTGGTGGAAGTCTTCTTCCATACTTCTTGATCGTAGCTTGGATACTTTCAGATTGATAGGTCTTGGAGCCCGTAATCGACGCTTTTCACCAAGTCTCTAACCTACATACATTTTGTCATATCCTGGTGCAACTTGCCGAGTCTACCAAATCATAGCACAACAATTTTGCAACTTCTAGAAAAATACCTTGATACCTATTTAAAACATAGCCGTCATCCAGAAGTCTAAAGATATATCAATAACCCTCGCCCTTCTCATATAATCATCGACTGCCCAGCACACCACATCATGGCAACCATGAAAGCCGCACAATGGGACCCAGTAAGCTTCTCACCATTCACAGCAAACAGCATCTAATTCCAAAACCCCAGGTGCAAGCGAAAGTAGTCGTGAATACAATCCCCGTCCCTGTCCCGGGCCCAAATGAATTCCTCATCAAAGTCTCGTCCGCCTCCCTCTGCCACTCAGACATGATGGCCCTCCTGCCCCATCCCGGCAACGCGGTGACAATCGGCCACGAAGGCGCCGGGTACATCACCGCGCTGCACCCCAGCGCTGAGAACAGAGGCTTCAAGATCGGCGACGCCGTGGGCGGTCTCTACATCCTCGGATGCTGCTTCGAGTGCAGCGGGTGCCAGGTGCACAACCTGAGCTGCGAGACGGGGAAGCAGCTCCTGCAGGGCTTCACGACAGATGGCTTCTTTGCCGAGTACGCGCTGCTGGATTGGCACAACGCGGTCATCCTACCAGAAAAACTAGATCCGAAGAAAGCGTCCCCGATATTCTGCGCGGGCGTCACATGTAAGTGTTTTCCAACCCATACTCGTAGATCCGTCCTGTCTCCTGTCCTGCTTCTGTGTAGATGTGTGAAGAGGCTCCTAACAGAAAACAGCATTCCACTCCGTCGATTCCGCCGAGTTGAAAGCAGGCGACTGGCTCGCCGTGGTGGGATGCGGAGGGCTCGGACAGCTCGCAACTCAATACGCGAAAGCCATGGGGATCCACGTTGTGGGCATCGACATCAACGACACGATTCTCGCCGAGTGCAAAGCGCAAGGCGCAGATGCGGTGTTCAACTCCATGACCAACAAGGAATACGTAGCTGAGATCATCAAATTGACAGGCGGAGGCGTGGGAGCTGCCGCGGTCTATAGCAATGCAGATGCTGCATATGCTGGTGCGCCCCAGTTGATTAAACTAGGAGGTGTGCTGATGGTGGTGGGCATTCCGCATAATCCGCTGAAGATCAGTGCGATGGATCTGGCTTTGGGGAAGTTCAAGGTGAAGAGTGAGAGCACGAGCATCCCGCAGCGAATGGGGAAGGCAATTGACTTCACGGCAAAACATGGCATTGTGCCGGAGATTGAAGAGTATAAGAATCTGGAGGATGTGGAGAAAATGGTAGAGCTGATGCAAAACGGGAAAAGTACGAAGAGAATGGCTGTTGTATTCTAGTCATCGATATACTTGTAGCGTTCTAATTCAAATCCCTTTGAACGAGGCTTCTTTTGATGTCAATTATCCATAGCTATCCTGCATCTTTTTCAGCGTGTTGCCATCTTGATAGCTTTAGACTCATCAATTATCGTCACCAACAATGGTAGCCTCGTCCTCTGACTAGAAACATCACTCAGCCTTCTCCCCACTACTCTGTTGACTCGGTGTTCAAAAGATGAGGATGCGAATTCGGAAAACCTCAACCGCTGTCCATCCACAGCCTTACCCGGCGCTGTGGGGTCGCGGGGTACAGCTTACCGGCAATGGATTCCTCTACCCACCCACTCGCGTCTCGGCGCTATTAAACGTACAGCCAATGAAAACAATCTTTAAAAGACTCTGTAACTGAAACCGAAACTTACTCGAGAGCTAATATTCAACTTCATCACCGCACCAAAGCATTGACCTGACAAATTGGTAAACAGAACAAGCAGCTGCTCTGTAAATCGTGCTTATAATTGAAAATAATCACCGAAAATGTCGAAATCGGCATTGATATTCGGCGCCAGTGGTGTCACAGGATGGGCATTTGTGAACGAGATCCTGAATGATTATCCCAAGAAAGGGGTATGGAAGAATGTATATGCCTTGACAAATCGACCGTTGAGTAGAGAGGATTCGGAATGGCCTAGCGATCCAAGATTGAACATCGTGTCTGGGATTGATCTCTTAGAGGGAGGACAGAGTGATTTGGAGCGAGAGTTGGAGAACGGCATCAAGGGTTTGGGGGAGGTGACACATGTTTATTATCTCGGTATGTTTGACTTCCCACTCGCGCTCTCTGAGTGGCTCGGTCTTGGTTTATTATTAGGAGAGCCGTTTGCTAATAATTTGCAGCATACAAAGCCTCGTCTGACTTCGCCCAAGAATTCAAAGACGCAGATGACATGTTCAAACGTGCCGTCATCGCCATTGATCACCTCTGTCCAAAACTTGAGTTCCTGGTGCTTCAAACTGGCGCAAAAATGTACGGTTGCCACCTCCTAGAGAATCATCCAACAGACTACCTCCACGTGCCACACCAAGAGTCCCAACAGCGTCTAAAGTCCCCTTACGCCGAGGGCCTATTCTACCATCCACAACTTGACTTCTTAAAGTCCTACGCCGAGAACAAGACGTGGAACTGGTGCGATACAAGGCCCGATATCATCATCGGTTTCGTGCCGAACCAGAATTTCTATTCATTAGCGACGAGTTTGGCGGTATTTTTAAGTCTGTGGCGGGAAGTTGAGGGGGAAGGATCGACATGTCCGTATCCTGGGAGCATGAAAGCGTATGTGGCAAAATCAAATGATAGTTCTTCGGATATGATCGCAAGACAGACGATTCATTTGTCGCTCACGCTACCTCATTCCGCAAAGGGAGGGGGATATAATGTTGCGGATGAGAAGGCACCACGAACTTGGGAGACCAAATGGCCGGAACTCTGCTCGTACTTTGGGCTGAAAGGAACACCCCCACCCAAGTCAAATCCCAATGAAGTTAGGGCCTATATCAAAAAGAACATTGATGCTTGGAACAAATTAGAGGCGAAACACGGGCTAAGGTCTGGTATTGCGGATTCGGATAAGACGTTCGCGGGATTCGAGTACTTTTTGCTTACACAATTCGATTTTGACCGGCAATATGACATGACCAAAATGTACGGGACTGGTTTCGCTGAGGAGAGACCAACGCTGGAGGCTTGGGGAGGGGTATTTGATCGGATGAAGAAAGCAAAGATGATTCCGGCATAAGAGAACGTGCATCTAAGAAATGTTGGTGGGTATCACTTGATGCGATCGGTGGAGACCAGTCATTCGGGATATCTAATTACCATTGGCTATGAAGACTATAAGCTAACTAGAGTGTATAGCATTAGATGAATATAATTATTTGAATATACATGAATCACCTCAATTTTGTCCATGCATGATAATAGCATGAGACGGCGTTTAGATCCCATCTTGCTTGGTCTTATGTGCCCCATTTCAACCTCTACTCACCCTCGAATTAGCAGTCGCTATCTTTCAAATCTCTTCAAAGAGAATAGATAGAAAATAGATAGTCTTAGTTCTGAATTAATGAAAGGTTACCAGAAGAAATGCTGTAAGTGGAATTTGCTTCCTGTTATACTTTTGACAAGCCCCGAGCCAATGCGACAGTGCAGGGTGAGGCGGCTAAATCCACGGTCCAATCGCGAAGCCATGACAGGTGCCATGAAAAGCAATTTGAACTTTACCCGAAGCTCAAGTCATACCCGAAACCATATGAAGAGGCACAAATATTTTAAGAGAAAAGATAATTGGAACCTCAAGAGGTAATAAACGCCAAAATAAAACCAAGAAGTCCACATTCACACATCCCTCGCCCGGCAAGTCGGAAAATAGGGAACCCCAGCCAGATCGGGCCGTGGAAACTGTAAAACCACGATTGCCCGTGTGCCAGCTTGGCCGAAAGGAAACCATCCTGCAAAGGTTTTTTCGCTGCCCGTAAGTGCGACATGCGACAAAACTCAGCTTACCAGGAAACCGTTCGTGAGAAATGGTCTTCGCTGACCGACTTATCGGGCAAATAATATGGATCTAAGTTGGGCAGCTGAACGAGGTGAGATAGTGGCGCTTAACGTTATAGTGATGGCCGAGATTTTTCTACACGACACGCACGACCACAGCGGCGGTTGTTTTGCTCAGGCCTGGAACACGTGAGATGTGCAACAAATGTTGGAGAGATGATGGCTAGGTGATAGCTAGACAGTTGTAGCGTGTGGTTTATATAGTGGGATTGGGATAGCGGTAATGAGCTGGGTTCTAGAAGGTCATCACCATCGTCGCTGTGGCGAAATGCCATACCCGGATCCCCTCGCGGTGGTGGAAAGACGTCCGCTGCGGTGTTGTAATAATGTTGTAACCATCACCCCCAGACGCGTTGAATCCCCCCCCCCTCGCATATCATGGTAATTACGCGGGATGCTGGCAGCAAGCAGCAAACGTGACACCGCATCCCACGGCCAGGATCATCTAGAGACCGCGAAAATGGTTTGATCAATATTGTATCCGCGGCCAATATTTAGGTTTTGTTGATGATGTTGAGTCCAGCCAGACTCACGAGCCCAGAACCAACCTGATCACTACCCTTTCTTCGAGTGTGCGTTCTAGCCACACATCAGATGTGCAACAAAGCAGTGATCCTGTGAGGAGCAAAGGCCCCGAAAGGTACGTACTTGTTAAAGCATTGCAAAGGATTGGAAACCCGCGCTCGCGTCGTGAAGTCGCATAGCCACCGTTGGCCGTATGCCTAGCCGCCCAGAGTGACAGCGTCTCACACGCCCGCCCACTACTGGGGGTAAATGTTGTTGTTGCGGTCTTGACGCATTCGGTGGCACGTTCTGCCTCGTTATTCGACGTGGTCCATCATGTTGGTGCGTGAGATTGAGTGAAGAAGAAGAAGAGTATATATATAGCAGAGGATCTGGACGAGACGGCAATTGCTCGCTCTCACAATAACGCATTCCAGCCAACCTCGGGACTTTGGTGGACCTGCCGTATCGGGACAGTCGTTTCACGGCCCCCGGCTGTTTGTTGCACGTCGTATCAAAGTCTTGCCACCCGCAACTGAGGGTTTTGTCGCATGTCGCATCCCGGCAGCGATTCCCGCATCTCCCGAAAAACACTGAACCAATTGACGGGACTCTGCCGGTCACATGATGCAGCCAGAGGAATATCTCACGATGCTACAAATGCTCTTGCTATCAGGTACACACAATGCTACTTTTAAAGCTCCATTCACGCGGAATCGATGTGAGTATCGATGCGTTTCGACATGAGGTTCACCCAAGAACAACTTCCCCAAAAGCATTGCAATTGCAATGGCATTGTCTTGTGTCATAATCACGTGAACTAATTTCAATTCCCCTTCGATTGGTAATATTAGAGAATGAGGGATTTGTAATTCTTGTATTCGACAATTGTAATCCAATCGGTCATGAGTTGCCTATGTCCGAATCCAACGCTGGACTTGTGCGATCTCCTAACTCCTTGTCCGCATGGGCCATGGCATGGCACAATGCAATGTGTAAAAGTACTTCTTAAGAATGGCTTCTAACAGAATTATCAAAGTAACGAAAGACCTGAGCATAAATTTACTAGGCAATCCAATCCATTCTTAACAATAATGTCACTGAGTATCCAGAAAACGAAACGATCTGTCGTGTATAAAACAGTAGACAATCTAGAAATCAAAGCAGACATCTACACTCATGCTCCGGGAGGTATTGATGTAAACACCCCAGTTGTGCTGTTTTTCCATGGAGGTGGTGTTACTGCCTGGAACCGACTTGGGATTCCTGCCCATGTTGTGCAATCGTGCCTGAAGCGAAGATGGGTACTAGTATCTGCGGATTATCGTCTATTGCCGCAGGTTACCGGCAAAGAGGTTGTCGAGGATGCAAAAGTAAGTCTTTGATAACTTCTTCTCTTGAGAAAGGTTAAAGCTGTTGGTAACGAAGATGTGATGTTGACGAGACTAAGGATGCATATGCATTTGTCAGGGAAAAGCTATGGAAGATCGTGAACGATTCCAAGTCACCCGAGCCGCAGATCATGCAGAACATTATTGTCTCAGGACCTAGCGGTGGTATGTCTAGCCCCATTATACTCCCAACGACATTCATCTAACCTTCTGTAGGAGGCGTGGTGACTTTCACATCAGCGCATTATCTCAATCCGCCACCCCTCGCTCTTCTCATCTACTACTCCGCGCCGAACATGCAATATGAGATGTTCAAGTCTTCCAGAATCAGCATCTTCGGCGTCGGGCCCAGCACCACTCCCCTACCCGAATCAGAAATCTCTCAATTCCTCGCCGAGCCCGTCACCACAGGCTCTATGCACGCTCATCACTGTTTCGATTTAGAGATGTTGGATGATGACTTGAACGAGAACAAGAGCTGGGTGTGGCCGGAAGATGACACGGGAGGATCGTTAGGGAGGTTGTTGTTATATCAGTGGTTGGTACAGACGAATGCCTATCCCGGATTGATGGGAATGGTTGATAAGAATCTGGATGACGACAGCTGGAAGAACTACCCGAAGACTGTGTTGGTACACGGGAACAAGGATGTGGACGCGCCGTACCAGGGCAGTTTAGATGCTGTGAGAATCATAGGTATGCGATGAACTTATCGAAATGTGCGAGTGCACAGAATGTATGGTTGTGTAAAACTAAAGATCAATACTGACACGACACAGGGCCGCATCCAGCACAACTATTCACGGCAGAAGGCCGAGGCCATATATTCGACATTCCGCTTTTCCTAGGTGATCGGGGACTCAAAGAGGTGGAGGAAGCTTGGGCAGCTGTTGAAAAGATCGTAAAGGAAGAATCAAAGACTAGTCGATGAGCTTGTGATCAGTCTTTTCTTATGTGGATCGATAACACTTAAGAACGAATCAGTGTAGTATAGTGCGAACCTCTGCTAATTTATTACTTCGTAAAAACACAGCTTTGATTACCATCCCTGACCTTATATCTCTGTCCAAAGCTTTGTATCACGAATGATACTATTTTATTATGCTATAGATAGCTCGGTCAGCGAAAGTTGATAAGTTTCGTACTTCAGGAATGATTGTCAACAACGCAGATATTTAGAGTCTAGGTTACCTGCCGAATCATGAAACTACATTCTTAAGAAAGCTGACACGAGCTGTATCATTACGCTGCCTCAAAAATCTAAAGGATAGTGAAGCAATCTTTTGGATCTCTGATCACCGATGAAATCAAACACGCCTGCACTCGTTGCTCTGTAGCAAAGAACTGTTTATCAGAAAATAACTTTATACAATCTCTATCATCTCTGACAAGCGTTCTTCCTTAAGTATTAGTTGTGCCCCTTCGCCGCGGTTATATCCAAGGACGTAGCAGATGCCCAGGTTCACAAAACGGCCCTCGGTTTTCCGCAGGAGTAGCAAATGACAGCTATCTGGCAAGATAACAACATGATCTCCAATCTGCGTGCCTCCAGATTCCAATACGCCCTTGGATACTAGCCCTAGATATCCTGATGATGTCTGAAATAGCTCACAGGTGGGGAAAATACTATCCCGAAGAAAAATGAAGTTGACAAGATTCGTCCGCACAAGGCCTACTGCTTTCTCGGCATCTTGCCATAGAGTATTAGGAGTATGGCCTGGAAGGAGGTTGTTCAAGCATTCTACAAAAGGTTGGGTGGTTTTGAATCCATGCTTTTCGAAGACAGAAGATAGAGTGGTCTCGAGGGGTGTAGACTCGATATCTACCTTTGTAATCAGAAGTAGCCCACAAATTATGGCAATCTCTTCCTGGATGGAGCCGGAAACAAGAGGCTCAATGGCAAGACCTCCTGCTTTTGGAAAACTATCCATAAGAATTACTCGAATTAGTGCTTGGAGTCTCGGGATATCTGTTGGATATTCGAATCCGTCTTGAAATGAGGTATATTTCCGTGAAAACAATTCTAGCTCTTGGAAGGATCGTTCAAAGCTAGGTACAATTGTCGTCACTGTGTCCATGAAATAGGCTGGAGTCCTTAGAGTAAGATCTTCCTGTATTCTGAAATCTGCATTTTGGCTGAGGGCATCATTTGCAAGCTGTGGTGCCTGTGCTATTATCAAGCTCCCATAGCCCGAGGGGTTTTCTCGTAGCAAAAGCATCATGGCATGCCAATCTGTTACCCAGGATGGCAGCAAAAACTTGTTTGATGCCATGTTCAGGAGGCCAGCGGCCGCAATTGGGGAGAGCGCCTTTGATTGATTGATTTCTGCTTTTGCAAATTCCAGATATACTTCCCGTACAGATTTGGTATAGTCAGGTACCATTCCGTACATTTGGCAAATATTGCAAAACGCAAACACTTGATCTCGTGGATCGGTAGCAATTAGGCCCTGGATTGCTCTGATCGAAGGTAGTTCTTGCGTGTGTTGTGTCTCTTCTGGTTTGCTTTGAAATTGTGGATTCATGCTGGAGATACGCAAAATCAAATCCTTCAGTGTCAGAAGGCTTGACTTGGAAACCTCCCAATCCACTTGATTAACTATCCTTGGACAGATTACAGTATCGATAAATGAATCCAGGACCTTTGCCAACAGGACAAGCTTTACAAATGTGACCATATTGGACTTACACCAGAAGACGAGGGCGCGAACTTTTGATAATGCCATCTCCTGCATGATCCATGCTCTTGTCCAATACTCGTGATCTCGAAATAGCCGGAGACTTTCAAGAACATTCTGTTTCAGTCTTATTTCGAAGTTTTCTGTGTCGACCTTGACAAAAGTTTCGCGCCTGGATTCTATACATTCAAGCAAACCACCGTAATCTTTGTTCAAATCGACGCCATGGGCGAGAATGTTGACCATTTGCATGGCGAAAGCAATCTCTCCCGTAGGATCCTCACCAAGCCAAGAAATCACCAAGCTTGCATTGGAGTATATTCTTCCCATCAGCGGAACTTGGTGACTTTTTTCTTTGCTATCTTGCTGATTGATACAAACAGCGTCTACCCACAATATAGGACGATGATCTCCATCCATGAGTTCTTCGTCTCCAGATTCGACAGCCGACAAGTACAAGTTTTCGCAGTATTGTTTTATTTTACGAAGCGCATTAAATAGATTTAGTGTCACATTGAATTTATGGCCGTTGACAATGATGCTCTCGGTTATTTCGGGATTCCCCCAAACATAAGAGACAGCATGGTAATTCGGTTGTGCGTCAAGCGACACGCTTTCCAAATGACATGACACTGTCTCTTCATCATCGAACCCAAGTTTAATTACAAGAAGTCTTATTTCGGATTTCAAGACATCCAAAGGTGTGAAAAGTTCGTGGTGCTTATGACATATGCCGCAATCCATCGGGGTAGGTGTAGTGTTACTTCCGTAAAGCGCGTTGAAGCAGTGAGACTTGAACTACGCTTGCGTTCTCGACCAAACAATTTTAATAATGGCCAGGAATATGACGTTGCGGGAACGTGAATGATTCAGGCGGAAGGAGGATGGATGGGATATGATGGCTTTGACAGTACTCGCAATGATTGTTGTTACGGACACAAAATCCGTGCTGGTAGCCTTAGTGTATGGCGCAACTTTCAGCTTTCTGAAAGTGTGGATTTGCAGTTATTGACGTACACATATGATAAGGTCTAGTGTAATGGATAAGATTGCAAGTTGAGATATGAAAAGCTACACTAGATAGGAGGTAGTATTCTTGGGTTTGTTTTTAATGATGTTATTGACAGCACGTTGCAAAAGGGAAAGGTAAAACGACGTGTATTACACACTCGTATATGTTCTGGTCAGTCATCACGTGAGAATTAACCCTGAAGATATAACCAATGATACTCTAGGCTACCAGTTTCTGGTACCACAGAAGTCATTGGAGATGCCATTACTGTAGTCCAAACTCTGGGGGGACAGTTTCTCTGGTTGATAAGTATCGCATCAAGCAATGAGATCCCAAATATCAAAGAAATCATAACCAGGCCATGGATAGAATTCATTGAAGGTGCTACTGTGACAACAGTTGCTGCTCCTTTGAAATATTTACAAGGCTTTTGCTCAATATCAGCCTTACATTTGCATCTTCAAATCACATAACAAAGCCATCCCTGCTAGCGTAGCATGCTTATGAACTTGAGTTTCAGCAGATATTGACACTAGTACAAAGTAACTAAGGTGCTTAGGTTATAGGAGTGACTGCTTACTCACTTTTAAGACGGAATTGCTTCAAGTGAGGTCAAGATTCGTCGAAGATTAGTTTAGTTAAGTAATGTTGATGCTCAAAGAGAATTTGGCGAGGAGTAATTCCGTATGGGGGGGGTGATGATTTGACAGGGTTTGTAGCTTGTCCATATATTTAAGGCTAGAGGGTGTGCTGTAGCCAGAGTTTGGGTGCTGATTTATGACAGGCTGCGTGAAGAAGTAAATCTAGTATTAATAGATCTAAATATATATCTCTGGCTTGATTATACAACTAAGTTATGTAATCATTTTGGGCTCTAAACAGTATATTAACATTACCTTCTATATGGTTAATAAAACAGATATTTACTTTCAAGTGTAGTATCCTATATTAACATAAGAGCGTGATCTGGCTCACATTTAAACTGAATCATTACGTACCTTTGGATTTCTATATGCCACAAAGTTCGGTGTTCTTGTTACTTATGCAATGTGCACGACCAGAACTCTTTCATGCGATTACAAACTGTTACCTGAGAATTTCAGAGCTCAGTAGTATTAAGAACTGTTTCCACGTTCTGATGAGGCAATATTGTGGTAGCCAGCCAACCGGGAGCTCTTCGGGTAGGCTTATCTTTCCGGGTACACTTCCCGGGTAGTCTCCGGGTAGTACCCGAAAAAGAAAGGCTACTTGCATGCAGGAACGAACGGAAACATTCCGTGGGGACGGAGACCCCGCTACAAACCCGCTCTATTTCCGACGCCTTTCCACAACGACAATTTCTATACGCCTTATCATGCACTAGCTACGTTACTTGCATATCTGTTGTGTGTTGAATATATATTAAGTCTCTGCCTATATAGTTGTGCTTCCTTCCACGTCCTAAAGGTTTCCTGGTCCCATTTTCTTTTCCTCCAAAACTCGCAAAAATGGACTCCAAACAGTATAGAGAAGCTGCCGCCTTGGCTATTGACGAAAGTAAGTATATCACCAGTATATGATATACATCTATATTAACAGTAGTAGTTGCTACCTACTACGAAACGATCAAGGACCGGCGTGTGCTATCCAATGTCGAGCCTGGGTATCTCAAGAAGCTCCTCCCTAGTGGGCCACCACAAGAGGGAGAGGCATGGGCAGATATTCAGAAAGACATAGAGACCAAAATTGTGCCCGGGTTAACCCATTGGTGAGCTTGCTTGCCTGTTAAGCGTCAATTGCTAATCATTCATAGGCAGTCTCCAAATTTCATGGCCTTCTTCCCTGCCTCCTCTTCCTTTCCTGCCATGCTGGCTGATATGTACTCAACTGCATTCACAGCACCGGCATTCAACTGGATATGCTCGCCGGCTGTGACTGAGCTCGAGACTGTTGTTATGGACTGGCTAGCAAAGCTGATAAACCTACCTGAATGCTACCTTTCGACTACACATGGTGGTGGTGTTATACAGGGCTCGGCGTCTGAGGCAATTGTAACGGTAATGGTGGCTGCGCGAGACAAATATCTGCGCGAAACAACCTCTCATCTTACAGGCCTCGAACTGGAAGATGCAATTGCACATAAGCGGAGTAAACTAGTCGCCATAGGAAGTGAAGCGGCCCATAGTTCTACGCAAAAAGCAGCGCAAATATGTGGTGTCAGATATCGTTCCGTCCCGGTGCAGAAAGAAGATGACTTTGCCATGACCGGTGCAGGACTAGAGAAAGTTCTGCAAGAATGCAAATCCCAAGGCTTAGAACCTTTCTACCTAACCGCGACAATGGGAACAACGAACACATGCGCCGTGGACGACTTCACATCTATTGCTGAAGTTTTATCAAGACACGCGCCGCCAAATGTTCCAGGAGAAGTTTGGGTACACGTGGATGCAGCTTACGCCGGTGCAGCTCTTGTATGCCCCGAGTACCATCATCTGACAAGCTCCTTTACTGAGTTCCACTCATTCGATTTCAACATGCATAAATGGCTGCTAACCAACTTTGATGCCTCATGTCTCTTTGTACGGAAACGCAAAGATTTGATTGATGCTCTTTCAATCTCTCCGACATACTTGAGAAATGAGTTTTCTGAAAGTGGATTAGTTACTGACTATCGCGACTGGCAAATACCGCTCGGAAGAAGGTTCCGCAGCTTGAAAATTTGGTTCGTTATGAGGAGTTATGGGGTCAAAGGAATGCAGGAACATATTCGACGCCACATTAAACTTGGAGAAAGGTTTGCTAAAATGATAATATCTCGGAAGGATCTTTTCACCATCATAACTGGACCAAGTTATGCGCTCACGGTGTTCAATATTATTTCTAAGACGGGCAAGAAAGAGGATCAGGATAAGCTTACGATGGATGTTTATGAATTGATAAACAAACGAGGAGAAATATATATAACATCAAGCGTCGTTGGTGGTATGTATGCTATTCGGGTTGTCAGTGCGAATCCGCTGGCAGAGGAGAAGTATGTCGACAGAGCTTTCGAAATCCTGGTGGAAACTGCCGAGGAGCTCAGGGATGGCAAGGCACCCAAACGTTCGGTAGATGAAATTGTGCAGAACGGAGTAGGAGAAGGCGTGGGTGAAGCTGCGGTTATGAATGGCACTGCTATATAGATATGTAGCGAGGTTATGGTGTAGAAAAGCAAAATAGACCATTGCTTAAATGGTAAAATGAGATAGATAAACGACTTGACGAATCTCACGAGCTTAGAAGTTCAAATAGAGTCTTAATAATTGAATGATTTCAAGGTTAACCTTCTGTGTTTTCATTTTCACTTAAGCAGAACGCCCATGTGACTTGGCTTTCTTCTGGAATCCCGACCTAACAACTTATAGAATGTGTGTATTTTCAAATAAACATTAAAGTATCACAATGAAATGGCCTTTTAGCTTACCTCCAACGGCAGTTACCAAGTGGTACCGAAGAGGCAATCTCCTTCTCCCTCGCTCTGAGAGCCAATGGTGAGTATCCTCGATGCTGATCAATACTGAAAGTTGCCTATGTAGCAATTCTGCATATGTAATTTCACACAAGTCAAATGGAAAGAATAGGATACTGTAAGAATACTTAGAGGACATTCAATTCATTGCTCCTGATTGAGCTTAACTAGCAAATCCACCAATTCTGGCGCGCTTTCTGGGTGTAGTGCAATAGACTCAAGGCTCTTGTACATGGTCTGATCACTCTCCGTCACCTTCTTCAACAGCTTCTTCAAATACGCCATTGTTGACGGGCTTATCTCCGTTATGCTAATACTTTCGAGGAATTCCGCGAAGAAATCGATGACCGTAATGTGCATCAACATGTCTTCTTCTTTGTTAACCATGTGCGCCGCCGCGAACCATAGCACGCCAACCTCACCCTCCAATCCGTACTCCGCTTCCACGTCAGGAAAGTTACTGTGGGAAACTGTGTGGAAATCAAGTGCTGCAAGACGTGGTAAGATACGTAGTAGTCTAGCCTGGGCTAAAGACTTTTGTCTTTCATCTAGTTGGCCCTCTTCAGAGCCAATGGTTTCAAAGCTGCAAAGATCGAACAAGAGATCATAAATTTCTCGATCTTGGAATATGCGACGCCAAAGTAGACCCTGACCTGGAGTACGGCG
>Ga0247807_10001256_pt1 | contig 15056 bp, 16 predicted proteins | sample UWRJL074202C1_FD_179931 | JGI IMG/M metagenome (GOLD analysis project Ga0247807, IMG submission 179931) | Plant litter microbial communities from Arlington Agricultural Research Station in Wisconsin, United States - UWRJ-L074-202C-1 | ecosystem: Environmental > Terrestrial > Plant litter >...
CATGCCGCTCGCGAAGAGCAGCGTCTCGTGGCCCGACTCGAGGGTGGTGATCACGGCCTCGGCCTGGTCGAAGGCCGGGTTCTGGTCGCGCATGTAGACGCGTCCGGAGCGGTACTGGTTGTCCTCGTCGCGCAGGAATGTGCTCGACACGTGGATCGGCGGATTGATGGCGCGGGTTCTCTCATCGATCCAGCCGAGCGCCTGGGCGGCCACGCTCTCCGGTCGAACGTCTTCGTTGGGCATGGGTCAATGCTAGACGCGCCCTCTGCTCCTGAGTGTGCGTAACCGGCGCAGCGAGACGGGAGTCAGCGCCGGCTGAGCCGCCCGGCCAGGAACGCGCCGACCGCGACCACCCCGACCAGCACCCCCATGATGCGGGTGCGCGTGACCCGTTCGACGGCGGCTGGTTCGGGAGCCCAGACGTCTCCCTCACCACCGGTCGCATTGCGGGCGAAGAGGATGAGCCAGGCGAAGATCACGAGCACCGCGACCAGCTCCAGCGCGGTGAGGTTGTAGTAGCCGGTCAGGAACAGCACCACCCCCACCACGATCACACCGATCACGACCAACGTGGTGATGACGAAGCCCTTGGGCAGGCCCTTCAGCAGGGTCGGCACGAGCACGAGCAGCACCGCGAATCCGACCAGCGCCGTCGTGGAGAACGTGTTGTGGAACAGCACGCTCACATCGACGGGCACCAGGCCGACGCCGGTGAGGGCGACTCCGATGACGATCAGCAGGGTCCGGATGACGCTGACCCCGCGCAGGTTGATCCCCCGTGGGCCGGGTCGCGAGCGAAGGTCCATCGTGAGGTAGTCCGCGAGGGTGATCATGGCGAAACCGGCGACGATGATCGTGAGGTTGAAGGCCTGGGCGGAGCCGGCACCGCCCATCCCGAGCGCACTGAAGTTGCGCTGCCACCAGGTCGCGTCGTCCGCCGTCAGCATGCTCGCGAACACGCCCGCGACGAGGAACAGGGCGAGCAGCGAGGCGAGAGTCTTTGTGGAGATCTGGCTCGCGATGAGGAACAGCGCGTACGCGGTGACACCGGCGGTGACCGCCACGAGGGTGCTCGAGGTGAGGGAGTTGAGCACGAGGTCGCGGAAGGCGAGCTGTAGCACCTGGAAGATCGAACCGATCATGAGCACCGCGACACCGACGCCCGTGAGGGTGAGGCCGATCACGTCGATCACACGGCGGTAGAGCGGGCGCAGGCGCCAGCGCACCTCGTCGGCGGACTGGCGGATGTAGCCCCAGATGAACGCGATGGCGCCGACGGCGGCGGCGACTCCCGCCGCGAGGCCCGAGATCGAGCCGGATCCGCCGAGGCCGGTGAGCTGCCCGTGGAAGGCGATGAATCCCGAGACGTATCCGACCACTCCGCTGCCTGCCGCCGCGATGAGCGCGTAGGTCTCGATGTTGCGATTGCCGGCCCGGGGGCCCTCCATGCCGGTCATGGGTTCAACGGTAGCAAGAGCTAGATGCGCGCCATCCACATCTCCGGCTTCTCCAGCTCGGTGAATCCGAACTTCTCGTACAGCCCGTGCGCGTCGGCCGTGACGAGGCCCCAGCGCTTGAGGTTCATGGGTTCGAGCACGTCGTGCACACCCTGCATAAGCGCGACGCCGACGCCGCGGCCGCGAACGTCATCCGACACGAAGACATCGCAGAGCCACGCGAAGGTCGCGAAGTCGGTGATGACGCGGGCGTAGGCCACCTGAGCGCCGGTTTCGTCGAACATGCCGAAGTTGAGGGAGTTGTCCATGGCGCGGTCGTGCACGTCGGCCGGACGGCCCTGCGCCCAGTAGGACTCCTCGGCCAGCCAGCCGAGGATGCGCGGCCGGTCCATCTCGGTGTCGTCGGCGGAGAAGCGGAAGGTCATTGTCCGAGCCAAGCGGCCCGCGCGCGCCTCGGCAAGATGCCAATCGGGAGCCGCTGGCCTTTCGTGCCACGATAACCCCATGGAGAAGATCGGCATCATCGGGCTGGGTCGCATGGGCGGGCCGATCGCCGCACGGTTGATCGCGGCCGGCCTCGACGTCGCGACCCACGATTCGCGGGCCGATTCCGGCCGAACGGTGGATGACGCCGCGACGCTCGCCGCCTCCGTCGACGTCCTGGTCACGGTGCTGCCGGGCACACCCGAGCTCAGTGCGGTCATGGAGGCGGTGTCCCTGCGGGAGGGCGGCCTGTGGCTCGACCTGACGAGCGCCGATCCGACCGTGGCTGCGGAGATCGCGAGCGCGCTCGCTGCGGGCGGGGTCGAGAGTGTGGGAGCACCGATGGGCGGCGGACCGAGCGCCGCGGCGGCCGGGGAGCTCAGCTTCTTCGTCGGCGGAGGCGGGGCATCCATCGCTCGGATTCGACCGATTCTCGACCTGCTCGGCACCACCACGATCATGGGCGACGACGTGACCGTCGGCTACACGACCAAGCTGCTCGCCAACACGCTCTGGTTCGGGCAGGCGGTCGCGGTGGCCGAGGCGCTGCTGCTGGGGCAGGCGCAGGGCATCGACCCGAAGCGCCTCAGTGACGCGCTGGCGGCGAGCGCCGGGGGAAGTGTCTTCCTCAGCGACCACCTGCCCGCGCTGCTCGACGGCGACTACCTCGAGACCTTCGGCATCGACCGGGTGGTCGAGGAACTCGACTCCGTGACCGGCCTCGCGCGACGGCACGGCACCCCGATCGAGCTCACCGAACGGGTCGCCCGCACCCACCGCGAGGCACTCGACGAATTCGGCGCGATCAACGGAGAGCTGCTCGGGATGAAACTGCTCGAGCACCGCGCCGGTCGTCTCATTCGCTCCTCCGAACCTGCGAAGTCAACCCCGAGCGCCGAATAGCTCTCGAGCGTAGCGTCGAAGAAGGCGCCAGTGGCCCGGCCGACGCTTCGGTTCGCGGGCCCCCATGGCCGCGCGGGTATCCCGGCGGCACCGAGCGGCCGGGGCTTTGGAGAGCCATGTACTTCCACGTCCAGCAGCTGATCAACGACATCGAGCAGGATGAGCCGGATCCCGCCGCAGCCAATGCGCTGCAGGAGGGCCTCGGCGGCCAGTTCGGCGAGATGCGCACCATGATGCAGTACCTGTTCCAGGCCATGAACTTCAGGGGGCCGAAGGCGAAGCCGTACCGCGACCTGATCCAGGGCATCGGCACCGAGGAGATCAGCCACGTCGAGCTCATCGGCACCACCATCTCCCGCCTGCTCGACGGCTCGCCGCGCTACAACGGCAAGGAGACCGACCCGGTCGACAAGCCCGGATCGGCCGGGGCCATCCCGCTGAACATCGCGCTGTCGGAGGGCAACATCCACCACTTCCTCGTCGGAGCCCAGGGTGCCCTGCCGGTGGATGCCGCGGGCAACCCGTGGCTCGGCAGCTATGTGTACAACTCGGGCAACCTCGTGCTCGACCTGCTCTACAACCTCATGCTGGAGTCGACGGGTCGCCTGCAGAAGTCGCGCATCTACGAGATGACCGATAACAAGACGGCGCGCTCGACCATCGCGTACCTGATCGTGCGCGACCAGGCACACGAGAACGCCTACGCGAAGGCGCTCGAGACGCTGGGTGTCGACTGGAAGAAGTCGCTGCCGATTCCGAAGACCAACGCGGAGGCGTTCCCCGAGGTGAAGAAGCTCGTCGACCTGGGCCTGCAGAGCAAGCAGTACACCTTCGATCTCACCGGTCTCTCCGAGGCGGGCAGGATCTTCCAGGGCATGTCGCCCTCGAACGACGGAACCACGCTCGACGCGAGCGAGCAGGCGCCGGCCGGTGTGCCGTCGGTCATCGCGCGCGAGCGCTTCGAGGAGTTCGCGCCCGGCGCGGACACCGACCTGCTCGAGCTGATCCAGGCCACGGCCGACATGGAGATGGCGGAGATCAACGCCTTCTACGGTCCGACCGGCGATGTGCCCGCGCCGCCGAAGGTCACGCCCGCGAAGAAGGCGGCACCGAAGAAGAAGTAGCCGCGCGTGCGGGGTCGGTTCAGGCCGGCCCCGCCAGCGCCGCCGGCAGCTCGGTCACGTCGGCGAGCACGACGTGCGCCCCCGCGGCCTCGAACGCGGCCCGTCCGTGCGCGCCGCTCAGCACGCCGGCGACCAGGCCCGCTCCGGCGCGCAGCCCGGACTCGACGTCACTCGTGGTGTCCCCGGCGACAGCGATCGCGGCAACCGACGTGACCTGTGCGTGCAACGCCGCGAGCAGGATCATGTCGGGCGCCGGCCTGCCCCGCCCCGCGTCGATCGGCGACAGGGCGAAGTCCACGAGGTCGTGCCAGCCCAGGGCGGTGAGGATCGTGTCCCGTGTCGCGGGCGAGAAACCGGTGGTCAGCGCGACGGTGAGACCGCTGTCCCGAAGCGATCGGATGACGTCGGCCGCGCCCGGGATCTCCGCGATCCCGTCCTCCGCCACGAGCTCGGCATACGCGCCCTCGAAGGCGGCGGTCGCCGCGGTGGCGGCCGGCACGTCCCCGCCGCTCAGGTGCGTGAAGACGTCGATCTTGGACATGCCCATGGTGCGGCGCACGTAGGCGAGGGCGTCATCCCACGGCATGCGGTCCGCGACGCCGGTGCGCTCCGCCGCCCTCTGGAACGCCCGCTCGACCACGCCGTCGTCAAGCACGGTCGTGCCCGCCATGTCGAGCACCACGAGTTCGATGGGGGTCATGCCGTTCCTTCCGAGGGTGCGGCGCCGAATCGCGCCGCGAGGCTGTGCTCGGCCAGGCCGAGTCCCGTGGTCATGCCGATGCCGGTCGTGGCCGCGAGGACGAGGATGCCCGGCTCATGCTCCACCCGCAGGAACTCGTTCGGCCCGCTCGCGTACACGCCCTGCCAGCGCTCGATCACGGTGGGCGCGGGTATGCCGAACAGGGATTCCGTCTCAGCGAGCAGCAGGCGTGCCGACTCCTCCGGCTGGAATGGCGGGATGGAGACACCGCGCGCGTGGGTGTCGCCGATGATGAGCGATCCGTCGGGCAACTGCGTGTACATCTGGTTCAGGTCGACGGCGGCCAGGTCGGGGCGCTCGGCGTGCAGCCGCTCGCGCACGGCGCCCGCCTCGTGCAGTCGGGCGAAACGGCTGTAGCGCACGAGCGACCAGCCGGTGAGCAGGGGCGCGTCGAGCGTGATGTCGACGCGAACCCGCAGCATGTCGAGGGAGCAGCGCTCGATGCCGACCGATTCTGCAAGGTCGGGCAGCACCTGGTCGATGTCATGGTTGACGGCGACGACAACGGTGCCGGCCTCGACCGTTCCGCGTGACGTGTGCACGCGCCCGGCCTCGACGCGGCCGACGGAGGTGCGCATCCGGAACTCGACGCCGAGGGCTGCGAGGTACGCGGCGATCGCGGGTGCGGCCGTGCGCGGATCCGTCTGCAGGTCGGCGGTGAGCAGACCGCCGCCGACGGCGAGACCCGGGCGCACGGGGGCCGCGGCCTCGAGGTCTGCCGCGGAGAGGAGCACGAGTCCCTCGTCGGCCGATGCCTCGAGCAGGGCGAGCTCGTCGGCATGGCGCGCGACGATGAGGGTGCCGGTTTCGCGCAGCCAGAAACCGGCGTCACGCGAGAGGCGCAGCCACAGCTCGCGGGACGCGTCGCCGTACTCGCGCGCCTCGCCGGACTGGGCACTGATGCAGAGGTGCCCGAAGTTGCGCACCGTCGCGCCGAGGGGCGCGTCCGTCCGATCGATCACGAGCACGGTGAGCCCACGGCGCGCCGCGGCGTACGCGGTGCCCAGGCCGACGATGCCGGAGCCGATCACCACCACGTCGTATGCATTGCTCATCGGAGCACCCACTTTATCGAAACGATGAGTCGCGTTGGTGCCCGCCTTTTCTGCGAGAAGGCCGGGAGCGCGCGACCGGATCTTGCGTGCGCGAGGCGGCTGGAGCGACCATAAGAACAGAGCGACATCTGCGTCGATGTCACGTCTGAACCGCACACGGGAAGCCGGAGCTTTAGTCGCCCGCTGAGCAGGCAGCAGCGGGCCGCCACTATTGGTAGGTGCGAACACCGCGGGTCAGAGATTGCCCTGTGTCCGTCGGGTCGGACACAGGGCTCTTCTCTGTGATGACCCCGGTAACGACCGTCGGCCGCGGATGCCAGTGCACCCCGCGGAACCGATCCGGGTCGGCCACGAAGTGCAGGATGCGCTCGAAGCGTTCCTCCCTGTCGGTCGAACTCTCCAGCGTCACGTGCTCCCCGGTCTGCGGGTGCACGCCGATCGCCTTGAAGAAGACGCTGCTCGAGCCCCGGATGACGTATTCCCGCACCCAGCCCACGAGTCGGCCGTCGTCATCGAGCAGCTCCCACAGCGGACGCTGGTAGCGGCGCTGGGGCAGCACCTCGCGGATCGTGACCATGGCGGGCTCCCTCGGATTCGGAGCAGCCGGCCTCTGCGCATCGATCGTACGATGCGACCACCGACAGTCGGTCAGTCGTGGTCGCCGTTGCCGTGGTTCGGCGGCTCCATCACGATGCGGAGCCCCGACATGGTGTTCGCCGCGAGCGCGAGCTCGTCGATCCAGCGGCGGTTGATCGTGGGGATGCGGCTGCCCGAGTAGCGGTACAGAAGGGGCATGCCCGGATTCATCCAGAGAGAGGTGCGGGTGTCGCCGGTGCGACTCTCCTCGATCCAGGTGAAGTAGAACGACTCGCCGCGACGAAGCTTCGCGCCGATCACGATCTGCAGGTGAGCGAGCACCCGGTCGTCGAACTCGGCGGACTGGCCTTCGCCGTAGTGGAGCGTGCCCATGTCACCTCCCCGCCGTTTCACTGCGGCGCGGGTCTGGGCGCGACAGTGGATCCTTCGAGAGCATAATAAGCACGATTCGCCCAAAGCGCGAAAAGTCGTCACATAAGTCGCAACTATGGCGCGATGTTCTGGTTGTGGGCGAACAGGTTCCGAGGGTCGTATCGACGCTTGGCCTCGCGGAGGCGTGCCGCCGTGCCTGGCGGATACATCGCGCCGAGCACCTCGGGGGTGGCGCGCTCCGTGAAGTTGCCGTAGAGCCCGACGGTGTGCGGGGCGAGTGTCGCCCAGGCCGCGCCGATGGCCGGTTCGGCCTCGGCCACCGCGTCCGGCGGGAGGAACGCGATGGAGATGATCAGTACCTCGGCCTTGCGGTGCGCGAAGGCCGTTGCATCCACGGGCACCTCGTTCAGTGCTCCGCGCAGGTAACGGATCATCAACACCGCCGCACCGAAGCCGGAGTGTGCCCGCGCGAGCAGGTCGATCAGCTCATCGGTGAAGTCGTCGGCGAAGGTGTTGTTGCCGATGATCGCGATCTCGCCCTCCGGCGGGTGGGGATCCTCGAGCACGTCCGCGTAGGGCTTCTCCTCCATCGTGTGGCCGAGCACTCCCGGAATCTGCAGCAGGGGCGCGAGCGCGGCCGTCGCCGCCGCGCGATCGGAGCTCGCGAAGCAGTACGCCAGCATGGTCGAGGCGGGCATCTCGGGGCCGAAGGCCGGCATCGCGAGGAACGTGGTGTTGAGGTCGCGGGGCGCATCCCGCATCACATCGCGCCAGCCACGAAGCGACCCGGGCAGCGCGTCGGGGTCGAGGGTGATCGCGCCCGCGATGACGGCGCCCAGCGGGTGGGCCTGGAAGGTGAAGCGGGTGACCACGCCGAAGTTGCCGCCGCCGCCCCGGACGGCCCAGAACAACTCGGGCTCGAATGCGCTGTTAGCCGTGACGATCTCGCCGGACGCGAGCACCACCTCCGCCTCGACGAGGCTGTCGAGGGCGAGGCCGTGCTGCCGAACCATCCAGCCGATGCCGCCGCCCAGGGTCAGGCCGCCCACACCGACCGAAGTGGTGTCGCCCGCGCTCAGAGCGAGACCGTGCGGCTGCAGTGCCCTCGCCACGTCGCCCCAGATCGCTCCACTGCCGATGCGCACGCGGTTGCTGCCCAGGATCTCGACGTCGTGGATTCCCTGCAGGTCGATCAGCACGCCGTCTTCCAGCGTCGCGAACGCCGAGTGGCCACCGCTGCGCACGGCGACGGGCAGACCCTGGTCGGCCGCGTGGCGGAGCGCCGCTGCGACGTCGGATGCGCTGCCCGGTCGCAGCACAACGGCGGGCGCGCCGCCCGCGCCATAGGAACTCGCCATTTCGGCGAAGCCCTCGGCGTCGGGCCAGATCTCGGTTCCGGTGAATCCTGCGATGCTCATGCGGTCCTCCTCGACTTGACCAGCACAGTAGCAAGGTCCGGGATGACGGTCTAGAGCGCGGGTTCGTCCGTGGCGGAGAGCGTCATGACCACGTCGCCGAGGAACTCGTGGCCCTCGAGCTCACTGGGCGGCGGCTTCCAGCCGGTCGATGCGCTCGAGCACAACCCGGGCGGCCTCGTCGGTGATCTCGTCGTCGCGCATGGCCATGAAGACGGCGGTGCGCTTCTCGGAGAAGCTCTCGGCGCCGTCGGCCGCTGCCTGCGCCGCGGCGAGCTGGCGCTCCTCCTCGGCGTCCTCTTCGGCGACGTCGATCTTCAGGCGTCTGGCCAGCAGCGGCACCGTGAGGCCCTGCAGCAGGAGGGTGCCGATCGCGACCGTGAAGGCGATGAACTGGATGAGCGTGCGGCCGGGGAACTCCTCGCCGAACCCGTCGACCAGCGGAATCGACCCGGCGGCCGCGAGCGTGACGATGCCTCGCATGCCCGTCCACGAGACGAGCAGGCTCTCCTTCCACGTCAGTGGCCGTGGGGGCTGCCGCATGTTCCGTGTGCGCTTGGGTCGTTCGAGCCTCTGCCGGTCGGGTCGCCGTTCGGCCCAGCGCTCGTCGCGTTCGCGCCAGCGTTCCTCGCGCTCGGCCTGGCGCTGCTCCATGCGGGCCACCTGCTGCATCCGTCGCACCACGCGCGGGTCGGACGGGTCCACCGCCATCCGCTTCGCGTAGACCCAGGCGTCGAACAGCCCCTTGCCGTAGAGCGCCGCAACCCAGGCGATACGAATCAGGATGACGGCCAGCAGCACCAGCAGCCCGAGGCCAAGGGCCTCGCCGAAGCTGTACTCGGTCTCCGCGAGATCCTCGATGACCCAGCGCACCTGCAGGCCCATGTATGCGAAGACGAACGCCTCGAGCAGGGTCTCGATGACCGGCCAGACCTGGCGCTCCATGGTGCGGGTGCGGAAATCGACGCCGCGGGTGTCGCGACCCGGGTTGTACTGCGTGCCGATGCTCACGGTGAAGCCCGCGATGACCACGGCCAGCACGCCCGACGCGTGGAACGACTCGGCGACGAAGTAAGCGGCGAAGGGGAGGATCAGACCGAGAGCGGTCTCGAGGGCGGGGCTGCCGAGCACCGAGCGGGCGGTGATCGCCATAACTCCGAGCAGCCACCCGACAACCAGTCCGACCGCGCAACCGTAGACGAAGAGCCAGAACGGATTGCTGATGAAGGTGTGGGTACCGGCCGCGGCGGCGACGGCGAGGGAGAAGAAGGTGAGGGCCGCTGCGTCGTTCACGAGGCTCTCTCCGGTGAGGATCGCGACGACCCTGCGCGGCAGGCCCAGTTCCTTGCCGTGGCTGACGATGGTCACGGTGTCGGGCGGCGAGACGACTGTCGCGAGCACGAATGCACCGGCCACTCCGATGGCGGGAACGATCCACGAGGTGAAGAACCCGATGATCACCGTGGTCACGAGCACGAGGGTGAAGCCGAGACCCACGATGGGCTTGACGTTGCGCACGAAGGTGAAGAACGAGAAGTTGACGGCCGCCGCGTAGAGCAGCGGCGGCATCACCAGGCCGAGGATGAGGTGCGGCTCGAGCTCGAGCCGCGGCACCGCGGGGATGAACGAGGCAGCCCCCGCGACGAGCAGGATCACGAGCGACGGCTGGAACCCCTTGCGATGCCCGAGTGCCATGATTCCGAGTGCGACAACGGCCATCACGAGGAAGAGTGCGCCATTCATTCCCTCGACGCTACTCAGCTTTGACCGCGAGGCATACTCCGCGGGGAGTGTTGACGCCGAACGGACTCAGCTCCCCTCCGGGCGTGCTCCCAGTTCGAGGGGCGACGATGAGCCCATGACCATGAACGAGCCCGTCGAAGACGGCAGCACCGAGTCCACCACCACCGCCCGCATCGACGGGATCGTCGAGCAGACCCGCGCCGACCTCGCCGCCGGACACGTCACCGACCTCGTCGACGCCCTGCGCCAGCGACTGGCCGACGCCGGCATCTCGGTCACCGACGAGCAGCTGCACGCGCTCGCCGGTGAGACCCGCTCCTAGTCGGCGGGTCCGCCCGAGGCGGTGTCCTCTTCCGTCTCCGGGTTCTGGAAGTCCTGGTCGTCGTTCGTCGAGCCGTCGGGCGTTGTCTCTTTGTCCTTGTCCATACTGCGACGCTACGCCCGGCGACCGAGGTCGCCAAGGGGTGACGTAGCGTTGTCACCGTGTCCACAGTCATCAGAATCGTCGCCGCCGTGCTCGTTGATGACGACGGCCGGGTGCTGCTGGTGCGCAAGAGGGGCACCACGTCGTGGATGCAGCCGGGCGGCAAGATCGAAACCGGTGAGCGAGCGGATGACGCCCTCGCCCGCGAGCTGCACGAGGAGCTCGGGCTCGTGCTCGACACCTCGACCTTCGAGTACTGGGGCCGGTTCGAGGCGGACGCCGCGAACGAACCCGACCACACGGTCGACTCCGACGTCTACCTCGTGCGGGTCAACGGCCCCGTCGCGGTGGCCGCCGAGATCGAGGAGCTGCGCTGGATCGAACTCGGTGAGGACCACGGCCTGACCGTCGCGCCGCTGAGCGAGCTGCACCTGTTCCCGCTGCTGGCCGAGCGCCGCGGAACTCGTCCTCTGGGCTGATGCAGAGGCGGTGCGTCATCCCTAGCGTTGAGGGGTGAGAAACGCACCCCTGATCCCCGCGCGGGTCAACCTCACGCTCGACCTCGTGCTGGCGCTGCTGTTCGGGGCGTTCGGGCTGTGGGCGACGACCGCCCGGCTGCTGCCGCGCGCCACCTGGCTCGCGCTCGTGATCATGATCGCCGCGCTCGTCTGCCGCCGCCTCGCCCCGTCGGTGGCGCTCGCCCTTGCCTGGCTCTCGGCGATGGCGCAGATCGCGACCGGCCAGGACATCTCGTTCCTGCAGATCGGAACGGTGATCGTGCTCTATTCCGCGGTGGCGCACGGTCGCAAGTGGCTGATGGTCGCGGCGGGCGTCTCGGTCGTCGTCGGAACGCTGGTCGCGGTGGTCTACCTCGCCCCGTCGTACTCGTGGGCGTGGAACGTCATCCCGGCCGACACCGGCTCGCTGCGCCGCCGGGTCGCCGTTCTGCTGATCGTGCCGGGCAGTGTGCTCGGCGGCGCGTGGCTCGCCGGCCTTGCGTCGAGACTGCTGCGCCAACGGCAGGCGATCACCGACGCGCGTCTCGCCGCAGAGGAGGAGTCGCGCCGCCTGGCAGCGCTCGCCGCGCTCGCCAACGACAAGGCCGAACTCGCCCGCAACGTGCACGACGTGATCGGACACTCCCTTGCCGTGATCATCGCGCAGTCCGACTCGGTGCAGTACATCGATGCTTCGGATGACGCCGCGATGCGCAAGGCCGCGTCCGCGATCGCCGACACCGCCCGCCGATCCCTCGGCGAGGTGCGCCAGGTGCTGAGCGACATCGAGGCGGTCGACACCGGCCAGGTCTCGTTGCGCCACGACCTCGACGGCCTGATCGAGAACGTCACGCGGGCCGGCGCTCGCATCAGCAGTACGGTGGCCGGTGAGCCCGTGCGGCTGGATGCCCTGCGCTCGGAGACCGCGCACCGGGTGCTGCAGGAGGGGCTGACCAACGCGCTCAAGTTCTCCGACCGCGACACCGATATCAGGGTGAGCCGGCGCTGGACCACCGACGCCCTGCAGATCGAGGTGCGCAATGCGGTGCCGGCCGGCGGGGCGCCCACGATCGGCGACCACTCCGGCTCCGGGCTCATCGGCATGAAACAGCGCCTCGAGCGGGTCGGCGGCCAGCTGCAGTACGGGGTCACCGAGGAGGGCCGGTTCATCCTCGCGGCCCGCGTTCCGGTGGCCGGCGCATGAGCCGCATCCGGGTGGTGCTGGTCGACGACCAGGCCCTGTTCCGGGAAGGGGTCTCGGTCATCGTCTCGGCGCAACCCGATATGGAGGTCGTCGGCACGGCCGGAGATGGCGAGCAGGCGCTCGCGGTGATCGCGGCGACGCGTCCCGATGTGGTGCTCATGGACATCCGGATGCCGGTCATGGACGGAGTCGAGGCGACCCGCCGGCTCTTCGAGGGCGAAGCCGACACCGCCCCGCGCGTCATCGTGCTCACCACGTTCAACCTCGACCTCGCCGCCGCGACGGCGATGCGCTTCGGCGCGAGCGGATTCCTGCTCAAGGACTCGACGCCCGAGTTCCTGTGCGCGGCGGTACGGGCCGTGCACAGCGGTGCCTCGGTGATCGCGCCCGCCGACCTCGCCGAACTGTTCTCGCCGCGTGCCTCGGCACCGACGCCCGCGCCGACGACCTATGCGACGCTGTCCGTGCGCGAGCGCACCATCTTCCAGTCGGCGGCCCGCGGCCTCAGCAATCTCGAGATCGCCGAACAGTTCTACCTGAGCGCCCACACGGTCAAGTCGCACATCAGCACCATCCTCGGAAAGCTCGGCCTGCGCGACCGCGTGCAGCTCGTGATCTTCGCGCACGACCACGCCCTGCTCGACTAGTCACCGCGACTCGCTCGCGCGGATGACACCGTGCGCTCGCCCGGCCGATCCGGCGAGCACAGCCGATCCGTAGCGTCGATTGCATGAACGAGAATCATCGCCCCGAAGCCCGCCGTCGTGGCCTGCTGGCCGCCCTGACCGTCGCCTACCTGGGCCTTGTCGCCTTCGCCACGCTCGGTCCGACCTGGGTCGTCTCGGGCGCCCTCGACCTGGCGCGGGGGTTTGCGGAGCTGCTCCCCGGCAGTACTCCCCAGCCGGCGACCCTCGAGTTCGCGGCGAACGTCGCCATGTTCGTTCCGCTCGGGATGCTGCTGCTCCTGCTGCTCGGACCGCGCCGCTGGTGGCTCGCCGCGCTGCTGACCCTCGGCCTCACCGGCGGCATCGAACTCGTGCAGGCCGGCATGCCCTCGCGGGTCTCCGACCTGCGCGACGTGGCGGCCAACTCGGGCGGTGCGGTTCTCGGCATCCTGCTCGGCCTCGCCGGCACCCTGCGCCGACGCCGGGTCGCGCTCGTCGCCACGGCAGCCGTGCTGGCGTTCGGCGCGGTGCTGGTCGCCGCCACGGGGGGCGGACTGCAGCGCCCGCCGCTCGCCCGTGCAGAGACCGGTCACGTCACCGCCCAGCTCGACTACGTCAGCAGGTACTGGGACGGCCGCAATTCCGAGGAGTACGGCGCCCTCGACAGCAGTGACTGCGTCAACTTCGCCAGCCAGAGCCTCATCGCTCGAGGGTGGGAACAGACGGACGAGTGGTGGCACCGCCGCTCGCCCGACGGCAGGCACAGCTACAGCGACGCCTGGATCAGCTCGACCGCCCTGCGCAACTACCTCGGGGCCCGGCCCGAGCTGGCACTGTCAGTGGATGCCTCGGCTCCCGACCGCGTCGCTCTCGGCGATATCGTGCAGTTCGACTGGGACAGCGACGGCAAGCCGGACCACACCGGGGTTGTGGTGAGCGCGGCGGACGAGGGTGCGGGCATCGTCATCCGGTACGCCAGCCACTCGAATGATCGCGAACGGCAGGGTGTCGACGAGGCCATCGAACGTGATGGCCGCGGCGGCAGCTACACGTTCTGGCACCTGCTGGTCTAGACGCGCGGGTCGGTCTCCGGTGCGGGAGGGGTCGTCGGCTCGACGGCGAAAGCCGCCCCGACCTGTGCAGCGAGGTTCTTGAGCAAATTCCACAGGTGGATGCGGATACCTCGCTGTGCTGACGATCCGGCCCGGCGCCGTCCGTAGCGTGGGATCCGTGAAGAAACGTGTGCTCGCCGTGCTGACCGTGCTTTACGTCGCGGCCGTGCTGGCCGCGACCCTGACCCCGGCGGGCTTCCCGACCCGGGTGTTCGACGGGCTGTTCCGCGGAGGTGGAACGGTCGCGGTCTCGGCGGGTACCCCGCGCGTGGACGTCGTCGCGAACATCCTGATGTTCGCACCGATCGGTCTGCTCTTTGTGCTGCTCGCGCGGCGCTGGTGGCTCGCGCTCGCCGCCGCCGGTGCCCTCACCGTGCTCATCGAGCTGGTGCAGCTGGGCATCCCCTCCCGGATCGCAGATGTCAACGACGTGCTGCTCAACGCGCTGGGTGCGCTGATCGGCGCGGCGGTAGGAGAAGTTCTGCTCAGGTCTGGCAGCGCGGGCACCAGAAGGTATCGCGCTGGATCAGCGGCGTCGGCCCCAACTTCCCCGTGAGGATCTTCGTGCCGCAGCGTCGGCACGGCTTGCCGGCCCTCGGGTAGACCCAGGTCTGCCGTCCCGGGCGCAGGTCGCCGGTCGTCGCCCGGATGGAACGCTCCTTGTTGGCGTTGATGAGCCGGTGGCCGAGCGCCACGAAGGCGGGAAGGTCGACGCTCGACACCGGCCGCGTCGGCAGCACACCGCGCAGGAAGCACAGCTCGTTCACGTACTCGTTGCCGAGGCCCGCCAGGTTGCGCTGGTCGAGCAGGGCGACGTAGATCGGCACGTCGGGGTCCCGTGCGAGATTCGCGAGTGCGAGATCGGCATCCCAATCGGCATTCAACAGGTCGGGACCGAGGTGCCCGACGACCGTGTGCTCCTCCTCTCGCGGCACCACCTCGAGCACGCCGAGCGAGAAGCCGACGCTGGTCCACTCCTCGGTGGAGAGCACCGCGCGGGCCGAGTAGGCGGGCCGACGCCACGCGGTTCCCGGCCGGTACAGGTGCCACGAGCCCTCCATCTTGAGGTGCGAGTGGATGCTGAAGTCGCCGACCCGGTGCAGCAGGTGCTTGCCGCGGCTCACCACTTCGTGCACCACCTCGCCGCTGAGATCGACGGTGGCGAAGGCCGGCACCCGCAGGTCGCAACCGGTCAGCTCGGATCCGGCCAGCGCGGCGTCGAGGTTATGGGCACTGAGCCAGACG
>Ga0247807_10001257_pt1 | contig 15056 bp, 19 predicted proteins | sample UWRJL074202C1_FD_179931 | JGI IMG/M metagenome (GOLD analysis project Ga0247807, IMG submission 179931) | Plant litter microbial communities from Arlington Agricultural Research Station in Wisconsin, United States - UWRJ-L074-202C-1 | ecosystem: Environmental > Terrestrial > Plant litter >...
ATTCACATACTTCTGCAATCGCGGCTATAATTGTGGCCATACTCGCAGCTCGAAGCATTCAAAATAACACACGGTATATTCTATGTGAACTTAGCCAAACTAGTAAATGCCTTTTTTCAAGGTTTTGCCATAGGGTTGGGACTGTAGATGGACTAACATTTGGGACGAGAGCTATTGCCTAACCTCTATATATTATTAAGTAATTGGAGTGCTTCGACAGCAGAAATTCGATCGGATGGTTGGAACCGCATCAACCCACGCATTATTGGAAGAAGTGGTGCTAAGCTTGCGTCTAAGGCATTTTGCTGAAATTTTATTTCTAATTTTGAGGGTCCCAGCAGGTGGTCTTGATTTAGGTATCAGTCAGTCCAACAACGTAAAGGAAAAGTAACGTACTCGGAATATGGTCCCAGTTCTGTTCGGAGTTCTTTTTCATTCGCTCCCATTCAGCCGTCCATTCTACTGGTAGTTCCTCGACGAAATTGATCATTTGTGCGACCAGAACATCGATCTCAGAGAGGAATTGAAACGGTTGTGAGCCAAACACCAACATATATATCTTTGGGGTCCATTAATGTCAGCATCAGCCTACTGAATCTTTGACAAGAGAGATATGCAGTTACCGTACAACCAGCGCGCCACAGGTCCACCCTATAGTCAAAGTTACCAGTAAAGATCTTCTCGGGCGCCTGCATGCCACCGGGTTCAGCAGGATTGGCGGGTTCGGCACCATGGAGAAATGCCTCCCCTAAGTCAATTACCCGAACGTCTTCTTCATTCTCGTCTATCCAGTCATCCCAGCCTGCCTTCTGAACTAATTGCTCTGGCATTCCTATGAGCAATGGCCTATTGTCAAGGTAGGTGAGTGTCTCTGATATTGGACTGCCGAGAGTTTTGAAAATGGTCTTGGCTGACAATCGGGCAAGTTTACGGGCCGTGAAAACTATGTTCGAGCCGCTGATGTCTGCCAGGAAGAAGCGTCAGCAAAGTTTATACATCAAGTGTGTACTAAGATCATATCATATGGATAGTTGCTGCCAAAACAAACCTCCGTGCGCATAACCAGCGGCATGTATCGATGCAATAGCCTTCAATAGCTGCCTAGTAATTCTCAAGATGGTGGCCGCCTCGAGATGGTCACCTCCCATGTGGTAGTCGCCGACAACGAAATCAACAGATGGACCAAGCAGCTCAAAGACTAAGCATTGATGAGAGCCGTTTGGGCCGTGGTGAACAAAGTAGTCGAGCAGCTGGACGATCTGACGCGCTGCACGTTTCTGGTGCAAATGTTGCAAGATTTGCAACTCCCGGGACGGTTTCGGGGTGTCCGCCATGATAATTTTGAGAGAAACCCACTTCTTAAGCCTAAGTTAACGGCAGTCAGACTGTGATGTGGCGATGATTGTTGGATTTTGTACGTACACATGGTCTCTCGTGAGCCAAACAGTCGAGAATCCTCCCCAGCCTAGCTTGTGACGAACTTGATACCGACCGTCCTTGAATGTGTCGTCGAGAGAGACAGGATGGAAACCGCCGTATTTGTATCGCCGCATGTCTTCCTGCGTGTGAAGGAGATTAGACGGATGAAAGCTCGATAGATGATCCATTGCGGAGGCTCTGCGATCTCATGTTGAATAATGCTCCACTGCAGATATCACAAACTTGGACTCGGTGGATGGCAATGCTCGAATTGTTCTTTTAAAAACTGGCGGGGTCGAGCCTGGTGTTATTCTGTTCTTTTTGGGCTGCGTTCATTATTTATCTTAGTCTAGCGTTAAGGCTTATATGCTCTAGTGTAGCTAGGGAGACCCGGATTCAACCTTATATTACTAGGCTATAAAAGCTCTCGTTGAATATCATCAAATTGCAATTGTCTAAGAGTTATGAGCCAACAACCTCTTCGGTAAAGCTTAGGATCTACTATGCAGTACTTTCACCAAAACGGCTGGGTGATGTTGAATCTCGTGGGATTTAATACAATCAATACCGACCAGGTACGATCCGCTCCCCACGTACCTTCCAAAAACGCCAAGGTTGGCAACTATTGAAAGAATGAAAGAGGCAGCATTCGAACATTACGATACGTATATTTTTATATAAAACAGAGAATAACTTGTTGGAAGTACAAAAGGCACTGTTGTATCTTGATCAGTGCAGACCAACTAATTACGGTAAAAAGTTTGTTTTGTGTTACCCGCAATGGATATCAACATAGCTTTGAATAAAGTAAGATTAGCATATTTAGAAGACATATATAAGGATGCATCGTATTCCATGCTTACTTCTTCAAAAGATAGCTTATAAATCTTATCACATTCCATCTGTTCAATTTTGGGGTCACCATAAATTCTTCAACTCGTCTTCTATTACTTCTTCATCCGATCGAATTTTATACTCTACTATATTACACCAAAACAACGTTTTTCCATCCCTAATCTAGTATTTTTCGGCTCTGTGTTTGCGAAGGCTTTACTACCGCTACTCCGGTAGTGCACCTAGCTGAAAAAGAGCCCAGACTTGTTAGATTGACGAATACCAATGCATACAATATTGCAATCACGAATACGAACGCCAGTAGAAATTCCACCCCAAACACCAGCGAGCAGCCGAATAGAAAATTTACATCCTCTAGACGACATGACATTTAATGAACTACTCTTTTGAAATTTGCCTGTGAGCTGCTTCATATTGCCGGAGGGGTCGCAGTATCGCGTTGATATTGCAAATGTTGATTAGCGTCTTAATTAGCGAAATAGTGTAACTTTACGTAAGCGGGGTCGTATTTCGTATTGCGCTACAGGTACGCCTTGGCAAGCCAAAGCTCTTTCGGTGTTTCAACATACCCAACTACGTCTGCTATCTTCTCCCGTTTACTCTGCTCGAGAAACGTTGAAAACATGGAGATCAATGAGCAATTCATCATGGCGAATCTCCACCACCTTACACACCAACGTACGGGTTTTAAAGGTGCAATGCTTGAGCCTGGCGATCTTGAGTCCCACTGCCCCCTTGACAATGGCCGTCACGATAAGCAGGAGATCTTCTCTTCACTTGGAAACCTCGAAACCCTACCCCTCGAACTCCTTCATATGATTCTGCTGGACCTCGATCTTCAAACTTTGACATCACTTCGACGTGTCAATCGCCGTACTAGATATACCCTCGATACCCTCCGACAATACAACGAAATTATTAGTTATGCACCGCACAGTCTTCGCGCCGCCCTCAGCATCAATGTTGGCAGTTCAATATCTTGTCGCCAGCTTCATAAGGAACTCTGTTTCCAGGAATGTATCATATGTAGTCGCTTCGGTGCATTTCTCTATCTTCTGACTTGTAGTCGCGTCTGCTACGTCTGTCTTGTTGAAGACCCACGATTTCTTCCACTTACGCCAAAGCACGTTGGCATGGAGTTTGGACTCACTTCTTCTGAGATAGCAAAACTCCCTTTCGCCAGTACCATTCCCGGCATATACTCGCACAGTGCTAAGGTTCGACGAGCGCGAACATCCTTGGTCGATCGGACAACTTCATATAAAGTAGGGGTCAGGCTTCATCGATCAGTAGAGAAAATGGAAGAGTACGTAGATGTGGTCCTGTTTCTACTATAGGCTTCTACTGATGTATTTTTCTGATTTAGCTACGTCTCCAAAAAGCATGCTAATAGGATGTCCTTATACGAGGTCAAAGTACAGAAACATCGAATTGAGGGTCTTCGAAACCTACCACGACCCTCATACACAGACGTCTTTGACGGACAGGGCGGGAACCCCTATCGCTTTATGTGCGTGGCCAGGTTTCCGTGGCTTGACAGATCCAGAGACAAGGTCGAATGGGGCCTTAATTGCAGCGGATGCCGTGATAAATTTCATGATCGAACAGATGGAAGGCAAGATTGGAGATGGTTGTACACCACTAGGGGGTATTTGATACATTTTCGCCATTGTAGTAAGTCTGTTGAGGCACTTGAACAACTAATGTGAAGAAGTAATGCCAGCCACAATATCACTGCCTTTGAAGGCGCATTCATTACTGAAATAACAACTGGAAAAACTTGCATAGACTAGGCATAAATTTCAAGATAACGGAGACGTACATAACAAGTGACGGTAGTATATGTAACAGGAACACCCAACAGTTCGATCTTCGACAAAGGAAACCATTAATTTATTCGCCTCTTGCCCCCTGTCTACGCTTCGGATCCTTCCCAGGCTTTATTGAAAGCCTAGCACACATGTGAAGAGAGGGATCCAAAGGGTTCTATACCGCTGGACTACACTTTTCGTTGGTGCCGGCTCGCTCTGCACACTGTCTGAATTCTTCCAGCTTCCTGCAACCGCAAGTGTACAGGCGATAGTCTTGTGTACACATGACTGATTTGTTATAATTTAACACAAAGTAAGTAAGATTCATAAGTCAGGATTGGTGGATATTACTCAGCCTTTTATGGAGGGTTATGGGAGGGTTACGGGAGTGTTATCGTTCCGACTGTGCTTACTGATCTTTTTCAAGGTCAGTGTACTGGTATATGTTAATATCTAGATGCAACTCAAGCAGTGTGAAGTAGAAGAATACTTGCTTTAAGTTACTGACTTGAAGATTCGGAGCTTTTCTGACGTCTAGACATCATGTAGAAAAGGAAGCTCGTTATATATCAAAATGAATCTGGTTATCCACAGCATGTTATGCCTGTGGTAAATTCCACTGTTAGCATATCTAACAGCGTTTAATGAGCATATCTGATTGCATGAGTGAAATGTATTTCTATTTCTAAACAACGGTTGGATGGTGAAACAGCACGACGACAACATTACGACGATATCATCCCCTCTAGTCAGTGGAACGAGCGCTCTTACTATATCCCCAAATTAATTTCGAACGCTTATAAATGAAAGGTGATCAGGCGCGGAAGATGAAAGGACTACTTCTTCCCAGAGCCAAACGTCATTTTAGCTCCTATTGAGCCAAGTGGGACTCATTTGGGAGCTATATGTTTGTGCTAATCGAACAACACCAATGGAACTATCTGGGTGTTTTCGCTTACAATTTTAAACGAGAATTTTAGGAAAGTTCGTGCATCAGCGTATATGTATTTTACAAGATCTGGCCACTTTGAAAAGAATTTTGATCTGCCCAGGAAAGAATTTCGTACGATCCCTTTATTCAGCCTTGGATTTTGACTACTAGGCTATCGAACATCGCCAATAGCAATTCGCCATGCAGGATTTAGAGATCCTCCACTTGTCCGTTGACGACACGGGCTTGGAAAGCTACTATCGTGTCCTTGTTGATGGCAAATATTTCAAATTCGTTTCTATTGATTCAGGGGTTTACGATGTAGAAGATCTTACTTTTCCTAAAGCACTGCTATCCAAACTACCGCAGCTCCCGCCTGGCGAATGGAACCTTGGCCACATAGCCAAAGATGAAAACAACTCTCCTCGCTTTGTTTGGACGGTCCAGAAAACCTTTCCAAGTATCCAAAATACATGGCATCCTAAATTGGTTGATTATCTCTCGCTGAATCTAATCAAAAGGCTGTTGCCCAACGTTTATGAGGCAACAATGCCCGAACTCCCTTTCCCAGTGATCGTCAAATTCGCTCGATTTCCATGGGAGATAGAGTATTATGATCAAGAAACGCAAGTATACTCATGGATTAAAGGACATAACATCGGGCCCGAGTTCCTCGGCCATGTGACAGAGGGCGAGCGGGTGATTGGGTTCCTGCTCCAGAAAGTACAAGGCCGCCATGCTGAAAGCGCCGATCTTGAGCTCTGCCGAATTGCTGTATCCAATCTACATGATCTTGGAATCCATCATGGAGATTTGAACAAACACAACTTTTTGGTCCAGCCTACTCGCGCCTATCTAATTGATTTTGAAGGCTCCGCAAAGACAGACGATCGGAAGGCATTGGAGCTGGAGCTGGAAGGCCTGGAAGGACAGATCTGCAGTGGCTCAAGGAAAGGAGGCAACTACGCCGTCTCCTCACAACCCCAGGATTAGAAGGATTCCAACATGCGTCGAGGATATGTCGGTGATGGCCGTCCACGTCGGCATGAGTCATCACAAAAGCATTTTACCAGCAACTGCACTTGCCAATTATCAGGGCAATCATCGACCGAGTTTGCTAGCATTCCTTTTGCATCGCTCTACTTCTTGATGAAGATTTTGTCTAAATCTAGGCATTGGGGGCATGGTATTAAGCATACGCGGTCCGGAGATTTACTAATCCTTACTGATGTACGGTCCGGGAATGGAGACATGAGATACTATTGAGGAGGCCTATAGAATGGTGTCAAATTCGTATCTGTTGAGTGAAAGGTTCATAATTTCTTCAGATGCTCTGGCGTATTTAAAATCGAGCAACAGGACAAACCTTCAAGCACATCAAATCAACATACTAAAATTGTATCTCAATACCATAGTTATTGAATTCGCTGCCAAATATAACTAAGCTACGTGCAAGTCCTGGACAGGATAGATTTCAGTAAAATAAATAGCGACTCTTTTAGGAAGATTAATGAGAAAAACTCTATCGAGGTATGGTTAGTGCTGATGAAGTTTTGTGGGTCGTTACATACGTCCTATTGGTGATCTTACAGACTGAAAGAACATTCGTGTTTGGGCTATTAAATCCGCATCATTTGTTAGTTCATAGTAGGTTCATATTCTGAAACCTATCAGTACCCAGAAATTTTAATTGATTAAGCTGGCTATGTCTGTAGCTATGTGTATATCTACGGTTTTACTGTTCGACACTAACAAAGATCACCGATTCCTACTTTTGACGTTGATTGTTCAGCTTTCTTTTCATAGTAATCTTATAGGACATTCAAGTTTGAGCATGAAGACAGCGTACTTTCGCCGGCCACAACCAGGCATGGGGGCAGAAGTGGACCTGAAGATCCTTGGGTCCTGATTCAGCACTTCTAAAAACTCATGTCACTTGGTCTTGGTTTTATGAATTAAATTTCTCTTGGAACTTTTACATTATCTAAACAAGTTGGAAGAGTTACAATGATGTTTTGTATTGAAGATCTGGCTCATATAACAGTACCTCAAAGCTTGCTGCTATTCTTGGCGTAAATCTTCAAATCTTTCGCTTCCTCTCTCACCGCTAATTCAGACATGATTTCTTCGCTTCCACCTCCTACGGGGCATTAGTAAGTTTACACAAACATCAGTAAGTACTGAAAGAATAGGCTAGCCAATATAACGGGCAAATAGGTGCTGATATATGTTTGGATCACAAACGCGAGAATAATCTCGCAGAGCTTAAATGAAAAGGGCTTGAGCAGAAATATAAATAAAAAATGACTTACCGACTGCCATTACTCTTACATCTCTTGATATTGCCTCTATCCTGTGCCACTGTCAGCTAGATCTCTTGCGAAATATAGTAGCCACTAACCTTCCACCTTTGCCACCTTTTGCATATCCTAAACCCCCCATGATCTGTTGAGCTTCTCTCACACATTTCTCCAAACACCTCGTACTTACAATTTTGAGCATAGCAGTCATGCCTCCAATTCTTACCTCATCATTCCCAGTCTTTCGGTTCAGCTCAATCAACCAGGTAAGCTGCTCCAGGAAAGCTTGCGCGGGTTCAATCATTCGTCCCATCCTCACAAATTTAGCTCTGATGATTGGATTCTCGATCAGCTTATGCCCGAACGTCTCTCGAATGCAAGCATGGTTCCACGCATCCTCTACGCATACCCTGCTAAGCCTGATGCACGCCGTAGCGATACTTTTCCGCTCAGGATTGAAGTTTGACATTATGACCTCAAATCCGCGGCCTTCTTTGTGAAGTAGGTTCTCACGTGGAACAAGAACGTCGTCAAAGGTTATGAATGTGCTTCCGGAAGCACCAACGCCCGAATTGAACATTTGCCGTCGCGAAACTCCAGGTGCTGCGAGAGGAATGATCAGAACTGAGATACCTGTTGCTCCTGGGCCACCTGTTCTCACAGCTGCTGTAACGTAATCGGCCCAAATGCCGTTTGTAATCCACTTCTTCGAACCATTAACAATAAAGTGGTCTCCCTGGCGGATTGCGGTAGTTTTAATATTCGCAACATCGGAGCCGGCTAAGTCGAACTGGTCAGCGTATAATGGGGATTACAGTTAAGAAAAAACACACCATCTGGTTCGGTGATTCCCAAGCAAAATCTAATGCTACCATCTGCTACTCCGGGAAGATATTTATTCTTCTGGGCTTCGGTACCGAACGCCACGATGGGAGGGACTCCAATTCCATTACCTCCACCTAAGCCCCAGCTCACACCAGAATATCCCTATTTTAATAAATCCACGACAGTCATATGGGCGATAGAGGAAGAAACTCACCAGTCGATTCAATTCGTCCGTCAAGATGGTAGTATGCCAAGAGTCCCATTCCTCGAAAGGGATATCTCCAGGGAGCTTCACATTTGGAAGCCCCGTAGTGATGGCTAAGTAGCCTAGCTCGGCGTGTCTTTTCCAAACCTAAAGTTGATGTCAGAGCTCTTCAAATATTTACACCTCTTCGCTTTACTCACATGATCCGGCACAACTCCAGCTGTCTCCCATTCAAAAGCATAGGGAAGCAATTCCTCATCCACATATTTCCTGACCGCAGCTCTCAATATACGATGAGAATCAGTGTAGTGCGGTGATACGTTTCGCGAATACCAGAGTGGCTCAGCGTATGGTACATGACTGCCGAATGATTTCATGGAGTCAGGTGGAGATGGCGAATGTGCCACTGGAGTGTTTTTGGAGGACATTATGTTGTAAGGATAAGGTAAATTCTTATTCTCCGAGTCCGAGAGTCAAGAAGTAGACGAACTGATATTAAATACAGAATAAATAGGTGAAGGGGTTTGAAGTAATGCCCGTCAGACATTGCTGACCCTTGAGCCACGGAACCGAGGCATCTTGGCGACCTCCGCTATTGAAGACCTTGGCTTGTGGTGAAACGATTTATGTTAGATTTGATATTAATTTCTGAACATACTTATTGCTACAAAGTTATTGAGGCAATATCTATATCTATTTTCACAAAGTACCGACTTAGCGGAGATTTAATATTCATCAAACGTTAATGATCTCGATATCCTCACGTGACTTTTATGTTGGTCAAGTTGCAAGCTTTAGTGAACATTTAGTAAATTGCCAGAACTCGACATCAGAATTGTTACTTTTAAGAATTGATGGCAAACCTGTTTGTCCTGATAAATAGATTTAATGTAGCAGGATTTTCTCAGGCTGCTTCTGGAGGTTTGTTTTGCACACTTGAAGATCATGCATTTGCAACCACTCAGAACTATCTACAACAACAGATGACAAAACGATAGTTGTTTTGGAAATTGTTATTATGTGCGCTGTTTAGTCGTCTTGAACTTTGGAAAAAGATCTCAATATAAGTCAGACTCGCAACCCGATCTAAACTGCTTTGATATACATTTGTAAAAGTACAACGACGATCTGTATCTTTACGATCCCCCATATAGTTCTACCGGTTTCGGATGGTGTCCAGCACGGAATATGGGATTCACACTCTCGCTGTTAGCTATCTCATGGGCCTGGTGTGGGCCCAGCTCAGAGAAGTTAGACTTTTGAACTGGTGTATATGACATTGGTGAAGAATTTCCCTTCCTTTTGTGATGAATAACAAAAGCCCAGACTAGGGCACAGGCTGCCGCAAGGAATACCACACCACCAATTGTGCCGCCAACTATTGGGCCAGTCCGGATTTTTGATTTTGTCTGGGTTGTCCGGGATGAGCTGGTTGAATTTGACGTTTCTGGTAGAGTTGATGAAGTTGATGAAGTAGGTAAGGTGGGCGTAGAGAAAAGTGCTTTCACGGAGGAATTATCCCAATTTTCTTTCGACGGGCTGCAACAAGAATTAGTAACGATTTCACATGATAGGAATCTACGAGAGTAAAAAAACGGCGTGCGCGCTTCGGAGAACTACATGAGAATTCCAGAATCGAGATATCCTCTAAAGGTCTCTTACTTTGTTGAGTAATAATTTGAGACTAATTCTGGTCGGACGTATGCAGCAGCGCTTGCATTGTAGTTACCCGACCACTTTGACTTCGTCGTGTCAAATACTTGTAATCCTTGTGGCCAACGATTGTCACTGTATTTCTTATTCTTTGCAGAAGGATCCCATCCGCCATAATTCAGTATCTGGTTCTTAACCATTTGACAGGTATGCCCTGCCCGTGCCGGGGTATATTCGGGATTGCGAATCCATTGAAAAGCCGGAAGAGACAAGATGTAAACATACTGGGCGTCGGGTTCGAAGTCGCCATCGTTAATGCCGGTCCCTCCGTAAACAAATCTGCAGGGACAGAATTAGTGATCAATCAGAAAACCCCAACTGAAGTTTGGAATCTAACGCACATTTCGTAAGAAGCAGTGTTAGTCTCCTGCGCGCCAGTCGTACAAAAGCCGATCCGGCCTGCAGGCACATCACCACCAGCAGTCTGAGTATACCATGATCGAGACGCTATATCGTACATATGAATTGTTGATAAGGAAAGTAATTTATATTGTAAATCTGCCCTCTTGGTCGTGCTTCGTTTCCTGAAATCGGCTCTCATAGTTGCGCCACCGATATATACAATAATTCCCTCCCCGGTACCAAAAGACGATATAAAGTGTGCGCGTCCACCTTCGATTCCGCCTATTGAAAATGGACCGATACTTTGAGCTCCTGTGAATGTTTTGTGGTCACCTACAATCGTCATATTAAGCAAAGGATTAAACGTTCTAATACCACGAGAGTATCCGCCCGTCACGAATCCTCCGCTGGGGGTGTCCACAATGGAGGGGCTAATTGGCCAAGTAATGTCGTTCAAAGTAGCTGTTGTAGAAGTCCATTTGCCGTCTCCTTTATTTGGGGTGAAGTCCCAAATGGTGTATGGTCTGGCAAATGAAGATTCTTCTGAGGAAATGCGCCCGCTATACATGACGAATGATTTGGTCGAACTCTGCCAAAATAGACCTGGACGACCATATGTCTCCGTTCCGGAAATCTCAGATGGTTTTGCTATCTGATAGACCACGGCTGATGCGGCGTTCCATGACGATGAAAGGTCTATGGAGCGTGTAGGAGCTGTTGATTATATTCAGTTAGGGCCAGGTGAATAAAAAAAGACCAAGTTCTCTCTAGGGAAAATTGGCGATAGTGGACTGGTTCCAGACCATTTCAGATGATGATCAAGCAGAAGTTTTAACTCAAACTATCATCCAAGTTCATAATACAGTCGCCATTGTGCAATATATCGAGAAAGGTAGAGTTCTGAATAGCAAAACACGTACGGTAGCGCGTGTCATTTCTAGATGACGCTCCAACCTCATACATCTCACCACCTTCAATATATAACCAGTTGTCTACGATCACGCCTACGTTATGCCTGCTCAATTTCATACTCTCAAGGATTGGCTATTGAAAAACTTACAGGTCTGATGCCAGGCTATTGCAAAAGTAGAAGCTGATACATTCCATGGCGTCAGTGCAGCTCCAGTTGATATGAAGAGAATTTGGAAGGTTGTCAAAACCGCCACAAGGACAGAGTAGAGCTGCATCATTTCCAAAATAAAAACGAAAGTAAAAACACACTTGTGAAAAGAAAGTATGGAAGTACAAGTGAAATGGTGCAGGAAAAGGTTTGATTATTGGAGGGCGGGATTGTAATACACTGCGCCGCAGGGTGCGGATACCCCTGATGTATGTACGTACTATCCCAGTATCATGTTGTCGTATTCTCGTATTGTTGTATCGTTGTATAGTCGTACAGTCGCACAGTTGCAGTAATTTGGCCCCCTCCCTCGATCAGACTAACCTTGGCGCCTGCATCCCCTGCCTCTTAGCCCCTAGATTTCCCAGAGATGCCCATATCAATGCATATTTTGAAGCATTCATATTACATGAAGAAGAAAGGTTCCAGGCGGCTTATGCACATTTCCATACACGATCACCACGGTCAAAAATCACACAACACCCACAGTAGGTGTTTCATTAAATAATCAAACATTCTCAATCCTGATTCATATGAACTAGGTCCATATTTTGCATCATCCAACATATGCATCTCGAATGGTTTTGATGCTTGCTTATCGCGTATGGCAAGTTCGGTGTTGAGTTCCTGGAGGCTGCTCACCTCATCTAAGAGTTTCCTTATTTGGTCTAGCTCTTTAGATTTGTTTCGAATTTCTTTTCTGATACAAGAGATCTTGGCTTAACTTTGGAAGAGTCTTGGAGAGAATGTGAAAATGGGTGAGGGTGAATGGGATATCTTGGTTAGATTGAGTGAGCACGGCAAAATTTAGTTGAGTAAATTTGAGGCTAGGTACCGCTACATAGAATTTCAGCTCAGCCTAATGTTTAAAACGCAGAATTCCTGGAATTCTTGCTGTGTTTTCTCCAACAGCATCCGAATATTAGTATCCTGGCTATACCTGTTCACCATGTACCTCATACAGACTCTGAGAGACTTGAACTTTGGAGAAAACCGTTTCAACGCGCGATAGCAAACCACGTACGAATCCTCCACAATTCCATTTGTGGATCAGCTAAACGAACTCCAACATGTGCAGCTAGTTGTCTTCCTTGAATCTGGAAGCAAACTTTTAGAAAATGTAGGTGATAGCTTCTACGGCCAATACTCACCTGTGTTTACAATGAAGACAATAATAGAATATTGTAGATCCTTCATCGGCACTTCTCAATTGCGCTTCAGAATATGTCAACTCCAGCTTCCCACATGCAGGGCATTCCTTGTTAGTACGAGCCCCGATATTCTGTTTCTCCTCAACTGAAAGAACTTGAATGGTCGAAGTGAGTTTATCACGCAGGCGAGATGGAAAACTCTGACTTGTTGAGGTAATGCATGTTGAAAGAACAGTGTCTTTACCTCTAATTAGCTCAATGACAAGATAAGAAGTTCAGTGCAGCCAACTTTTGTTTAGTTTCTCACAGCAGTCGCACTTCACGACAGCCTCTTGAGTTACCGAGAGAGTATCTCCGCAATCCGTGCAAAATTGAATAGCCATTTAGAAATGCCGATCTCTTTTGTTGACGAGGAGAGTGATACAGTAGCCGGTATTTGTATGAGAACGCCCTTTCCCATACTGTAGCCTAAATCGATTTAATATTGCAGCCTTGCATCTGCGCTAAACTGTATGCAGTATAGCTCAATTAGCGGCTCAGTGCATACATTTGTCCCTATCCATAGGAAAAGATTCTTTAAATAATGAAGATGGAATTGAGTAAATGGAGGTTCAATTGCTTCATCTTATTCTGGGTCTCTTTCGGTTTTGATTTTACTTGCTGAGATATGCAATGAATACAAGCAATGTATATTGTGATTCTGTAGCTTATTTAGACATACGATTGAACATGATCATAATATTTCGCTCTCCTACTCGCAGATAGAAGATAGATCAGCATTCCCAGGACCAAGTATATATACATGGGCCCTTGTTCAACATGCAGAATCCGCTTCCTAACGGTATTTCACCCGCGCCTTATCCTATAGCCAAGGAAACTATGATTGCCACGAACTATTTACTGTCACGGTGGTTGCACAACTTGCAGGAACTACAAAGGTGTGGTTTGGATCCTTCTCCCACGTAACAGCCCCACTACTTGCAACGTTGATATATTTGTAGGTAATCGCTGTCCCTGGAGCGAACGCAATGGTTATGCTCCAAAGAGGATTCGAAGACGTATAGCCACTAGCAGAAAGGGCAATGGCATTTGCCGTGTTCCAGCTACCAAGGGAAGCAACATCACCGACAATTTTAATGCTTTGCCCAACAACAGTGGTTGCAAGTACATTGAATGTTACGGCAACAGACGTGGCAACAGAACAAGAGGTCGCTGTGCTGGTAGGAGAGCCGACAGTGGTCGTTGGCGGTGGTACACCGCTGACAGGCGTTTGGCTGGTAGGGAATGCACCTGTTGGTGCGGTGGAATAGGTACCAATCGCCGAAGTAGCGGAGCAGAACGATGGTACACTTGATGCCGTTGGCTCTCCCCAGGAGTATGGTACCACTCCAGCACGACGAGCTGCAGCTGTCAAAAAGGCGGCATACGACCAGGTGAGATCATACGCGGACAGTGGTTGACCATTTGATCGGGAAAACTGCTCGGACAGGGATCCATTGGATTGGGCATATGTAGCAACGACGTTCACATAGCCATCAGCATATGCCTTAACGCTGTTATAAATCGATGAATATGTCGAAGTAGATGAAGCATAAGTACCGACTGTAGCTGAGGAGTAGATATCTCTGAAGAACGCTAAGGAAACCGAAGTAATAGTGATTGATCCTTGTCTATTCCAGGTATATAGAGCATCATATAGTTGCTCTGCTGCTGCGAACGTATTCAGATACCAGGGGTTACCACCAAAATAGCTATCCTCGGGATATCTACCGACGGCGACTGCAACACCTTGAGGGATGCCATTATTGATGGAGTAAATCGAGCGGAAAGAATCCGTTGTTGTCTTGTGATTAGCTAACGCTCGATCAGAACATCTAAGTAGATTAGCTCGGCAAAGGTAGAATCAATTTTGGAATAGCAACGTACGGTTGAAATGTCGTAGCGTCACACCCTGCTGTTGGATCAAAGGTTTGAATAGATCCGAGTATGCTGTTAGCATCCTTCCCAGACCGACCATTGTTTTGGTTGATGTTGGCTATAACGAGGCTTTGAGATGAGCTCCAAAACGTCTGCAGAAAGCAAAGAATTTGTGGTGCCTGAGAGTCACAATAAGTGCAACTTTTCCCGATCAGGGCTGCCAACGCACTTCCTTCAACGAGAGCTCTGTGTTGAGCATTGATTGTGAAAAAACTGGATCCTGAGACTTCTTCCCACAAGTCAAATCCAGTGTTGTTCCTGAAACATAATTAGCACAAAAAAAAATAAAAAAACTGGGAGACTATACCAATATTGAGCAACGTAGCTCAAATCGTTTTGAATTACCGGCCAAACAAGGGATGTCACGGTAGAAGTATAACCATTATTGACTGTAAAGATGTCAGCAC
>Ga0247807_10001258_pt1 | contig 15049 bp, 20 predicted proteins | sample UWRJL074202C1_FD_179931 | JGI IMG/M metagenome (GOLD analysis project Ga0247807, IMG submission 179931) | Plant litter microbial communities from Arlington Agricultural Research Station in Wisconsin, United States - UWRJ-L074-202C-1 | ecosystem: Environmental > Terrestrial > Plant litter >...
ATGCAGATAGTGCGTCCTTGATCGCGTTTCTCGGCGGCGGATCATTCCGTGACACGCTCAGTATTTTGCAAAAAGTATTTTCAGCTGCAAAGGGGAGAATCATTGATCGCGAACTAACCGAGAAGGTCACCGGTGCTCCGTCACTTCGTGTGATCCATGATTTGTACACAGCACTCATCAACAAAGATATTGATGGCTGTTATAGCGTATTGAATACCGCAAACGAAACTCATACCGACATGATGCTCCTTGCGGAACTCTTGCTCTCCACGATGCGCCTTTCGCTCATGTATCGTTATGCTCCTGGGCAACGAGAAAGTATCGAGGCAGACTATTCTGAGCAGTATGTAGAGGTGATCAAGCGCGGGGCAGTGGAGGTAACTGACGCAGTCTCATCTCGTGGAATCGTTTCTATGATTACTGCCATCGAACGTTTGGCATATGCATCAGTGCCCACGCTCCCACTTGAGCTCGCATTTATCGAAATGCTTGGGGTAGAGAAATAAGTTATAGAAAAAAACGCCGTACGGCGTTTTTTTCTATTGCTAGCCGTATGGGACGATGCTCCCGTTTTATTAGGCGAGCAACACGAGCCTGTTTAAAACGCAGTCCTCTGGAGGGCCGGAGCTTTGATGTCATTGACATTACAACAATAAATGATATAATATATTAAGATCCCTGCTAAAACAACACCTTTTTCCAATAGCGGAACATGATGTAGTTGTTTGCTTGAATTGGTCAGTGCATAAAACAATTTAATAATGAACACGAATTCTGAAAACTTTACTGCTAAAACCTTAGGAAAGGTTTTAGCAGGAGCATTTCTCTACACTGAAAAAAACTCGCCTGAAACCATTCAGCGATTTATGAAGTTGGCGAAAAAATGGACAGAGGAAGACGATCTCTCAAAAGTCTTTGATCCAACTTATTCAAAATTATTACTCCATTCCCTTATTGAGAAAGCGGTACTCGGAAAACAAACCGATGCTACACTTGCTTCGGTAAAAGAAATGGATACTTATTTGAGGGTAGGGTTAGAGTTTACTTTTCTTACCATGACAGGCCAAAATCCAAATCTACCAGAAAAAAATACTGGTCGTTGGATTGAGCCTCTGTGGAATCTTAAAAAGATGTGTCAAAAGTACTTAGAACTTTCTCCTTCTAATGTTTCAGCCGAAGAACTTGCTGAAGCGCTAAAAGAAATTTTTACTCCTGCTATGGAAACACTGCGAGAGTATGCGCTAAAACTTTAAGCAACTGCTCACACCAAATCCTTTGTATATTTATATGCAGAGGATTTTTATTGCTAGCCGTGTGGGACGACGTTGGAACTTTATTGTTGACAAATGATGGTTTTAAGGTAATGTGAAGAAAAACTTACAACTATGGCACTTTTTACAAAATTAAAAAACGGTTCGGTAATCTTTGTAGTAAAATTTAACCGAGATCAAAAAACTTTCTACGGCTATAATGTTGCCTCGGTGAAATTTAAAATGAAAAACTATAGCTTTAAAAAAATTCCTGACCCAACAAATCCGACAATAGGTCTTGCGTCAATAGAAGAAATAAGGAAACTGTTTGATAACACTCCTTATCAGAAAAGATTTGACGGGGTTAACCTGAAATCTGAAGAGAAACTGATAGTAGCAAAGCACGGGGCTATTGAAAAACTTCTTTTATCGATGAAACACACACTTAAGTTTATGGAAACAGCAGTAGTTACATCTGATAAATTTAAGGATTATACATTTAAAGAGGTTTAGTATAAGAAAAGAATTTTAGAATCATTCCTAAGGAATGATTTTTTTTATTTATACTACCCGACAGGGAATCTCTTCCGCGAGTCTCATCGTGTCTCCAGGGACTCGGTCACGAGTTACTAAGTGTTCTCGTGTGCTCCGCAAACTGCGAGCACTAAGTACTCTCGACCCCGACTCGGCGACAAGCACTCACTTTGGTCGTCTTGTATACCGCCTGCGTCTTTCTCGTCCCTGCGGAATAGTGCAAATATAAAGACCTATACTTTCGTATAGGTCTTTATATTTGCATGCTACCCGACAGGGACTCGAACCCCAATTATCTGGACCAAAACCAGGTGTCCTACCATTAGACGATCGGGTAATACCAGCATTTTATAACATAAAAATGACTAAAACTCAACGCTTTTTATAAATAAAAAGCCACCTCTTGCGGGAGGTGGTCTAATTCTATACGTACGATAAGTATAGAGAGTACACATGGCTATAGTACACACTAAGGCCTGATACGGATAGAATGTTGGAAGATGTCCGGACTGAGCGGACACAGGGATGTTGAGGAAGGGAATAATCTCTTCCTCTTGTTGTTTTGCTAGGAGGCTCGCGTCTTCGATGATGGCCTTAACCAGGTTCGTCATCATCGATCTTCCGTCATACGCCCGTCTTTCCCTCCTTTCAATTTTGTCGAGAAGAGTCAATGATGTGTCAATGAACGCATCGCTTGCAAGCTTCAGTGCGGGAACAAGGACCTTGTGAGTTCTTCGTACATGCTCGGACTCGTGTCGGTCAATTTCTTCAAGGAGGTTTTGTTCATCAATGCGGACTGTAAGGCCGCGCACCCGTGTCTCTTGTGGTCTGACGATGTGTAGAGAAGAAGAGGAGAGTTTAAGAAGTAAAAGATCGGATATAGATGGATGCATATGACCACCTACAATAAGGATGGTAAATGTTTTTCCCATGATATTTTTTTCTTGATAGTACGTTTTATTGTAGATTTGTCAAATTATTGTAATGTTACTTCTTCAAAAATCTCCCCATTGCGGGCGACTTCAAAGTTGCTAATACGTGCCCATGTTACCGTGATGCGAATAAACATAATTTCGCTTTCACCTAGTTGGTCAATTGGTGGAGTAGGGTTGTTCTTGGTAGCAAGACTGATGAGGTCGGCAAAGAGTGCACCTTGGTCGTGAGTGTTCGTGATAGTCTCTGCTTTGCCTTCGATTTGGATAGTCTTTTTTTGTACATCGCTATAGATCACAAATGCAATAGCAGGATTGGTTAAAAGGTTTTTGTATTTTCTACTACTGTTGCGAGTGGTAAAATAGAGGTCGAGATTTTCATCACATGAGAAATAGACCACTGCAGATTCAGGTTTGCCATTTGCTCCGACCGTACTGATCACGCCGAGGTTTTGTTCAAGATCTTTGATTGCAGTAATAATGCGTTCGATTGAGGTATTCATAGGCGAAGTGTAGTCTTGTTTAGTAGTGTTGTCTATAGTTTTTTCAGCAACGTATCAGTAGGTGGAATAGGTTTTGGAGTATAGTCATATGCTTTCAAAACCTTTTTATTTGCATCGAGCATTTCGTTTGCAATAGCTTCTACAACTTTCTTTGCGGTAGGAGTTTCGAGCAGGTCTTCGTACTTAGTAAAGATACCAAAATATATTGGAGCTTTAGTGGTATTGATCACGCCGGCAAGTGTGTGATGGAAATTAATAAACCCGCTTTTTGCCGCGATGGTAACAGGATATTCTGCGCCAATGTTTCTGCTGCGAAGAACACCTTCATCGAGGATAGGAATAGTAAGGACGTCGGTAGTAGTGAACCCTTTTGCTTTGAGCGTAGTATCGAGATGTTCGATCACGCGAAGGGTAAGATCACACGTGGTGTAGTTGCCACGAAGCCCTGATCCGGTTTCAAAGTACACCTCGTCATCACCGGTCTTATACGTGTCTTTCATATACTGAGAAAATGCCTTTGATCCACCGAGCTGCAAAAAGATTGCATCAGCCGCCAGGTTGGTAGACCAGTTGTTGGTATGCTTGAGGAGTTTGATGAACGGAGCGGAAGAGAATTCGTATTGCGTGCCAGTTCCTGCATAAGGAGCGGTGCCGACAGTTACCTTGATTGCTTTTGCGAGAGGGTATGATGGGTCGGCCTTGAGGGCTGTGAAGAGTGCCATTTGCACATCACTCGGTGACTGGTTCCAGTTGAAATAAAAGCCTGGAGAAAAAACGATAGTATCAATCTTCGCAGTTGAATCTTTTTGCTTATCTTTCGCAAGTTCTGTCATTATGCTCTTGAGATGTTCTTTGACAAAAAATTGGTCACCCGAGCCATTAATGTAGAGCGTATTTTTATTAACTATAAATGTAGTTTTGTAACGAAAGTCTGTAGGAATTTTTGACAGCGCAAAGTCAAAGGTATAGAGCTTGGAAACAGAGGCGGGAATAATACGGTCGTCAGCATTTAGTGAGATGTCAGTCTTCGCGCCTTCAGTACAAATAGCCTGGTCTCCGCGATCGAGATCTGCATCACTGAGCAATTCGTAGACTTCACTTTTTAAGGACGCGGCAGAAACAGGGGTGATAAAAGTAAAGAAGGTTATAAAGAGGTATATAAGTAGCTTCTTGTTCATATATATACTGTAGCATATTTAGAAATGATACAATATTGAGATGAACAACAGTGCTGCAAAATTCAAAGATGTAGAAAGTTATATTGCGTCAGTACCAAAGGATGTACAAAAGATCTTGAAAGAGATCCGAAAGGTTATTCGTGCTGCTGTACCACAGGCAGAAGAAAGCATTGCCTACGGAATGCCCGCATATAAATTAAATAAAAAGCCACTCGTGTATTTTGCCGCATTTAAAAACCATGTCGGGTTTTATGCAACGCCGACCGGGCACGAAGCGTTTGCCAAACAACTCGCGAAATACAAGCATGGGAAGGGCTCAGTACAGATTCCCTTAACAGAGCCGATGCCATTTGCACTGATCGAAAAAATGGTGAAGTTTAAAGTAAAAGAGAATCAGTAAAAATTGCGTTATAATACCATTATGAAAACAGCGATTCTTATTCATGGAATGCCTACAGAAAAAGAGTATTTCGATCCGAAGGCAAAAGCACAATCTAATACGCATTGGTTCCCATGGTTGCAACACCAACTACTGATCAACGGTATTTTTGCACAGACTCCTGAAATGCCTGCTCCGTATAAACCTCGCTACGAAGCATGGAAAAAAGTATTCGAACAATTTCCAATCGGTGAAGAAACTGTTTTAGTAGGACATAGTTGCGGCGGAGGGTTTTTGGTGCGATGGCTGAGTGAGACACAGCAAGCAGTGGGGAAAGTGATACTTGTCGCGCCATGGATAGATCCAGGTCATGTAGAGCGACATGATGTTGGTGATTTCTTTGATTTTGAAATCGATTCTTCTATGGTTGCCCAAACAAAAGGAATCACCGCGTATGTTTCAAATGATGATGAAGAGCCAATGCGCAAGACAGTAGAGATACTCGAGGCACATGTTCCCGGCATAGAGATTGTTCGTTTCGAAGACAAGGGACACTTCACTGAAACCGAACTCGGAACCGATGCTTTTCCTGAATTATTGGAAGTGATACTAAAGAATAAATAATGAACAAAGACATCTCTGACTACAACAAAGCACTCACAAAGTCTGACAAAGAAATTGCAGAGACTCTCGCGCAAGAAATTCTTGAGGCCTTGCCTAAAGCTCTGAGCAAAGTATGGCACGGGCATCCTGTGTGGTTTCTCGATGGGAATCCAATAGTCGGCTACAGCAAGCTCAAGGATTCTGTCCGACTACTCTTTTGGAGCGGGCAGTCGTTTGACGAAGAAGGATTGCAAAACGAAGGAAGCTTCAAGGCCGCTGACGCACGATATACGAACGTGGATCAAATCAATACAGCAGATCTCAGGCGATGGCTTAAGAAAGCGCAAGATATCCAGTGGGATTATAAAAACATCGTGAAAAGAAAAGGAGTGCTAGAGAAAATAAAATAAGCAATCTATTGTAGATTGCTTATTAAGCGTTGAATTTTACCAACAGTTTTTGGAGTACAAGTAATAATTGATAGAAGTTCTTCCGATGAGGGAGTTTTTTTGGAAGCAAGACTGTGTACAAAATCTTGGATTAGTGCGGCATCGAATTCAAAGGGGTAGTGGTCGGAGGATTCATTTCTTAACCCTACCTTCCTTTGAATAAATAAAAGTACTTCTTCGTCAACAAGTTTACTTTCTGTAAGATAGTGTTCCTTGATTAACGAACTTTTCTTTATTAGTTGAAACCGATGACGTACTTCATGTGCTGCAATGGAAATAAGATATGCTTCTTTCCCGAATAATGCACCCAAATGATTTTGGAATATCTTATACTCACCCTTAAGTCCTAACATTCTCCAAAGTAATTTTTCTTCGGGGCAAAAACATGCCACTACTCGGTCCGTATCGAAACTATCCGTCAGGATGGTTATAGGCACGGTCTTCTTAAAAACTAATGCATCAAACTGTTGTATTTTTTTGGCGAGGAACTGAGCCACTAACTTTGCTTTTTCTGTTTTTTTCACGTTTCAATATTTTACTCAATTTACCTTAAATATATATTTTGTCAATAGTTAAAGAATCTTTAATGCTGTAGTTTCTGGTATAATAGAAACATGACTACACGAGAATTTTTTACAGGCAGAGCAATTGTTATTAGCGCAGTACTTGTTATCGGTCTTGGATTCTTTGTATACAATGAATATATTAGTCCTCGTCCTACGGCGCCAGTAGAGACTCCTATCCCTGAAACACCAACTGAACCAACTGGAAACACTCAGGCATCATCGTTCACTTGGAAGTATGATATGGCATCAACACTTAATCCTGACGGGCTTCCTGAAACTCATGTCTCTCTTGAAGTTTTGTACGGTACTGACAAAATTAGTAAATTAGTGTACACCGCTCCGGGAAGCTGTAACGATCGTTCAGAGAAAGAAAAAGACAGTGTGCCCAACTCAACTGTTGCGCTTTGTTATGCAGCGGGAGCAGGAGATTATCTTAAGGTGGTGAAAGGTCCGAACTCATACTTAGTGATGAGACAAGAATTTGAAGAAGGATCACCGGAGTACAACCCACCAGTACAGCCGTATAAAACAGTTGCAGAATTTCCGTTCGCTATATAATTATTAACGTATATTTTCTCTTATGCAAAAAATAATTCCACATCTATGGTTCGACAAGGAAGCAAAAGATGCAGCAGCGTTTTATATTTCTGTATTTCCAGATTCAAAGATTACGAGTAGTACGGTATTAAAAAACACTCCTTCTGGAGATTGTGATGTTCTTGCGTTTGAGCTTTCTGGTATGAAGTTTGAAGCGATCAGTGCGGGTCCGTATTTCAAAATTAACCCTTCAGTGTCATTTATGGTGAACTTCGACCCTTCACAAAATCCTGATGCAGAAAAGCATTTGAATGAAACATGGGAGAAACTGATTGATGGAGGTAAAGCGTTAATGCCTATAGACACATATCCATTCAGTAGGCGCTATGGTTGGGTACAAGATAAGTTCGGTGTGACCTGGCAATTGATTCTTACGAATCCAGAAGGTGAATCTCGACCATTTATTATGCCTTCACTAATGTTTGCCAACGAACTTTTTGGCAAAGCAGAAGAAGCGACAAACTACTATATGGAAGTATTCAAGGATTCTAAACGTGGAACCCTTGCTCGATATTCTGAAGGGATGGCTCCAGGTGCAGAAGGAAAAATAATGTTCACTGACTACATGCTTGAAAACCAATGGTTCACTGCAATTGATGCACCAGGAAAACATGAGTTTGGATTTAGTGAAGCAATTTCACTTATCGTGAAGTGTGATACTCAGAAAGAGATCGATTACTACTGGAACAAACTTTCGCATGTGCCAGAATCAGAGCAGTGCGGCTGGTGCAAGGATCAGTACGGGCTCTCGTGGCAGATCGTTCCGAAAATCATGGACCAGATGATGACGGGCGGAGATGAAGAAAAGATCATCCACGTTACCGAAGCTTTTATGAAGATGAAAAAGTTTGATATCTCCGCTTTAGAAGAAGCGTATAATAAGTAAATAAAAAAACAGTCTGACTTTAGTCGGACTGTTTTTAATAATAACGTTAGAGCTTATTTTAATTTTGGTTTGATAAGTAATCTTATTATTTCACCTTCATTTCTTATGTCTAATTCGTGAAGATTAAGAGCCGCACGAATTTTCTCAAAGATTTCTTCCAGGGTTTTCATAGATGTATCAGCATTGAATGCTGTCATTTTTGCCCTGGGAATAAAAACCCACTCTCCAGTAAAAGGCACAAGGCCATTAGTTTTATAAGAATCGGAGTCATAGTAATCAAACACCACTCGAGCGATCGATTGTCCTAATGTAATCCCTTTATCAGTAAGGGTCCAGAGAAATTTTTTAGATTCATCGGAAACCTTACTCAAGATAATCGAGTTAATTTGCTGTATCGCAGTATTTCTGTACTGTTTGATTTCTGCATAGGCATTAGTTATTACTTCTACGCTTTCTGGATCTAAAATAGCTATATTTTTCATATTTTCAATTTTTCCAAATACTACGTTTTATTACCATTTTGTCAATAAGTGGTTGTGCTACAATTTAAGGATGAAAGAATCAGTAGTGGTTATTAATGGTGGAGTGACATTTCCAACACATGAGGAATACATATTATTCCTAGAGTCTTGTGAATTTACGCTTGAACGATTTCGTAATAAGGATTGGAAAGATACTTTGGTAGAAAAACTTCCTGACAAAGAAGTATTGTTGCCGAAAATGCCCAACAGTATGAATGCTCGATATTCAGAATGGAAAATATGGTTCGAGCACATCTTTCCGTTGCTTACAGATACTGTAGTACTGGTAGGGCACTCGATGGGAGGGATTTTCCTTGCAAAATATCTGACAGAAAATACATTTCCAAAAGCTATTTCATCATTACACTTAGTTGCTGCACCATATGATACAGAGTTTGTTGAAGAATTTTTAGGAGACTTTGAACTCTCGGGCCGTGTAGACTTTTCTTATAACAACATAGGAAAAATATTTCTATATCAAAGCAAGGACGATACTTCCGTCGCATACCAAGATGTTGAAAAATATAAGCGTGACCTACCGGAAGCTATTCTTAGAGTTTTTGAGGATAGAGGACACTTTAATCAGGAAACATTTCCAGAACTTATAAAGGATATAAAGAATAATTAGGAAATAAAAAATCCCCACTATAATATAGTGGGGATTTTGTTTGAGTTAAGTAGAAATTTAACTTTTTTGAAGTACTGCTTCTACAGCAATTTCGGTGCTGAGTTTCATTTCAACATTATGTCTCTTTTCAAGAAACATTTGCACCATAGTAGTGTGACCTCCACTTACTTCAACAATCATTTTTCCTTTTGCAACCCCTTTGTATTCTGGGTGTTTGGAAAAAAGAGTCTCCAATTGTTGTTGAACGGATTCTGATGATTCGTTCGTGCTTGGGCCAAACACAAGAAGGTTATGGCCACGAGTGGGGGTATGATCTTTAGTAGGATCTGTCCACAAGATAAGTTGTAATAGTTGCATAGCTGTAAATATAAGGGTTTGTTTTTCACATTACCGTAAAAACACTTTTTGTCAAACTATGAATGTACGTATCAATTAGTTATTTTGGTATAATAGGGGAGTCGGACATTGTTACTATTTAAAAATGTAATTAGTAAATTATTATGAAAACTTCTCATGCTATAGCACTTACTTCTATTGTTCTCGTTATAATCGCAGTGGTTATTATTGTTCTCGGGAAAAACAACTCAGCAGTTTCGCCTGTTGTTGAATCTCCACAGGCAAGCGTAATTAAAGGATGTTATGTTGCAACCCTGTCTAAGGATGTGTACACACTCAATGTTCAATCTCAGACCGATGAACAAGTGTCAGGAACACTCTCATTCAAAAATTTTCAAAAGGACAGTTCAAGCGGAACATTTGCTGGTATATATAAAGACGGCATTCTTCTTGCAGATTATTCATTCCAATCAGAAGGTATGAACTCTGTACTGCAGGTAGCGTTTAAGAAATCACCAGATGGATTTGTTCGCGGGTTCGGGGATATGGATAGCACGGGAACTCGCTTTGCCGATGTGGCGAATCTTACCTACGATGATACGCAAGTATTCAAAGCTTCAAGTGACTGCGGTACTCCCGCAGTCTCTCAAGGGAAACTTCCTGCAGGAAGCACTCCGCCGGCAGCACCAGCTGCCATCCAATCAAAGACTTGGATTTGGCAAAAGACCATCATGAATGAAGATACGGTGATCACTCCAAAGAAAGCCGGAGCATTTACGCTTACTCTTGGCACAGATGGAAAGGCAACAGGGAAAACAGACTGTAATAGTTTCTTTGCCAGCTATAAGATAGGAAGTGATGGAGTTATCACGTTTAGTGGTATCGGCAGTACGCTCATGTTCTGTGAAGGTTCACAAGAATCAGTATTTACTGGTCAGATAGCAAAAGCTAACCAGTACATGGTGGATGCTTCAGGAAATCTCGTTCTCATGCTCCCGTACGACTCTGGTTCTATCTTGTTTAGACAATAATATATAGTCCTTAGTATATGGATATCGCGAGAACACTCTCGCGGTATTTTGCATGCTATACTCACCGCAATGAAATTACTTAAATCCTATCTCCGTAAGTACTGGAAGCTGTGTATCTTGGTATTACTGCTCGCAATGGTCAACCAGGTGTTCTCGCTCCTTGATCCTTTGATATTCCGTCATATTCTCGATGACTATGCGACCAAGCCCGAGCTTTATACCAAGCCCGAGTTTTTCCGGGGAGTGATCCACCTTCTTCTCATTGCTATCGGCGTAGTGTTCGTGTCTCGTGTTGCCAAGAACTTCCAGGACTACTTCCTTAACAAGGTTACTCAGAAATCAGGCGCAGACATGTACCAGGACGGTATCAAGCACTCACTCGTACTTCCGTACGAAGTGTTTGAAGACCAGCGCAGCGGTGAGACATTGGGGATTCTCCAATCAGCACGAGCAAATGCCGAAAAGTTTTTGAACCTCTTTATTAATGTAGTGTTTATTTCGGTTATCGGATTTCTCTTTGTAACTATCTATGCAGCAACATTGCACTGGGCTATTGCTGTAGTGTATGCGATGACCATTCCTGTCATCGGAGGATTAAGTTATTTTCTTACTCGCAAGATCAAGACGGTACAAGACAAGATCGTTCGTGAGACAACAGCACTTGCTGGATCTACTACTGAGTCACTCCGTAATATTGAGCTCGTAAAAAGTCTCGGCCTCGTGGATCAGGAGATTAATCGACTCAATAGCACAACAGATAAAATCCTTGAACTTGAACTTAAGAAACTTCGCTACGTGAGAAGTATTAGTTTTATTCAAGGAACATTCATTAACCTGCTTCGTAATGGAATTCTTTTGTTCTTGCTCTATCTTATTTATGCCGGCGATATTACGTTTGGGCAATTCTTCTCATTGTGGATTTATTCATTCTATATATTCGGACCACTACAAGAACTTGGTTCGGTGATTGCAACGTACCGTGAAGCAGAGTCAGCAATGAATCGATTTACAGAAATCATGGATATCCCTCGTGAAGTGGTACCAGAGAAACCCATCCACCTTGATCGAGTTAGTACACTCTCATTTACTGATGTAACATTCTCATACAAATCGGCGACAACTCGTGCCCTAGAAGGTGTTTCGTTTATTGTTGATAAGGGGCAAACGATTGCATTTGTCGGACCATCAGGGTCTGGGAAGACTAGCTTGGTTAAGCTTCTTGTAGGGCTCTATGCTCCGACAAGTGGAACTATTTCGTACAACAAACTTGCGCTCGATACTATCAATCTCGATGACCTCCGCAGACAAGTAGGATTCGTGACACAAGACACTCAGCTTTTTGCTGGGACTATTAAAGAAAACTTACTTTTCGTAAACCCACAGGCAACAGATGAAGAGATTCTTGAAGTATTGAACAAAGCTGCCTGCCAGGGCCTTCTTGCTCGTGCAGCGAATGGAATTGATACCGTGATTGGTGAAGGAGGAGTGAAGATCTCCGGTGGAGAAAAACAACGTCTTTCTATCGCTCGAGCACTGTTGCGTAAACCTTCCATTCTTGTCTTTGATGAAGCCACCAGTGCACTTGATTCACTGACAGAACAAGAGATTACAAAGACGGTGCAGTCAGTAGGTGAGTCTAAAGAACACCTTACAATCCTTATTGCACATCGTTTGTCGACTATCATGCATGCAGACCGTATCTATGTATTAGAAAAAGGTCATGTCGAAGAAGTGGGAACTCATGATGAACTCGTTGCTAAGAAAGGTTTGTACTACGCAATGTGGCGCCAGCAAGTAGGGGAGCGTAATTAAAAATAAGGAAATAAAATAAGCCTCAGTGAATGTTCACTGAGGCTTATGTGCTTTTTGCTAATCCGGATAAACTAAAATTACTTCGAAATCTTTTGAAATACGATGAAAGTGAGGAATGTTGTTAATTAGTAACTGATCGCCTTCATGCCTAACGATATCCTCCTTTTTTTCTAAAAAAACGAGAGCAGGATATTTTTTGTTACCAATTTTTGTTAATACCCAAGAATTTTTTGTACGTCTTTTTATATATGCAAGTGTTGCGCTAATCGACGTACTTCTCCGTAAAGATTTTGCAAGAAGTTTCAATGCTTCTATGCGATCCTTTTTTTGAATTGGTACATCAATGGGGGTAAGTACTGCGGCTGATCCAACCAGGGCGTACCCTTGAAAACTTATTGCATAATTTCCCATAACTGTATGATTTAAATGTTTTTTAAAATAATACCGTAAAACAGGATATTGTCAAACAAAAACACCACGTCTGACGTGGTGTTTTTGGATTACTTGTTCTTATTAGGGTGTCTTGCGGCTTTAGTCGCGAGCATGTCCTTTTTGATCTCAAGGCGTTTTTGAGTTTTGTGAGAATGCGTTGATTTCTTCTTCGCACCTAGTGATGTGTCTCTTTTTCCCATATGAATAGTGTTATTGCTAATTAGTGAGAAGAGTATACGACAAAACCATAATAAAAGCCACTCCTATTTCGCTTGGCTCACTTTTTTGGAAAATGTCCCTAGTGCAGTAAGAATAGGAAGCGCTTCACGGCCTAGTGTGGTTAAGGTATAGGTTACCGAGATCTTGTCTTTGGTTTCTTCTTTACGGAGTAACAATCCAGCGTCTTCGAGCTTTGAGAGGCGATTGGTAAGGGTTACCGGGTTTGCAGTACCGAGCGATCGCTCGATTTCGCAATAGCGGAGCTCGTCTTTTTGGATTGCTTCAATAATACGAAGCGTCCAAAAGTCACCCAAGAGTTTGAGTGTGTCGGTACAGAGTGTTTGTTGCGTATCAGGATTCTTCATATTAGTTGCTATATTTTTTATAGTACTATATAATCTATAGTATTAACACTATAGCAGTAATTATAACAAACGCAATATGAATGAATCAATCTTAAACGCACTGAACTGGCGCTATGCCGTAAAAAATTTTGATAAGACTAAGACTGTGAGCGACGAAGACATCGCAACTATTCTTGAAAGTGCACGACTCGCACCAAGTGTACTCGGTATTGAACCATGGAAATTTATCATGGTGAAGAATCCAGAACTCCGTACCAAACTTCGTGCGGCAGCCTATGACCAAACAAAGGTGGATGAAGCATCACACTTAGTAGTAATCGCACAGCGCACTGATAGTGAAGTATTAAGCGATGAACTCATAGCTCGCACTATTCACGCAACCGGTGCGACTGCAGAAGCCCTGGCACCGTACAAGGCAATGGTTGATGGATCTATTGCTGCACAGAGTAGTAACCTTGATGTACTCAATGGATGGCTTGCAGGGCAGACATATATTCCACTCGGTATTATGATCGAAACAGCAGCGCTTCTTGGGGTAGATGCTGGACCAATGGGAGGATTTGACCCTGAACAAGTGGATGAGATTCTTGGACTCAAAGCAAAGAACCTTCATGTGGTTTCTATGATCGCATTTGGATATCGTGGACAAGACGCGTATGCAACTATGCCAAAAGTTCGTCGGGCATACGAAGAAGTAATAGAGGTGCTCTAGAGAGGTGATATACTAGCTCAATGAAATCTTCAGAATACGGCAAACGGTCTTTAGCACTTCACAAAAAACATCACGGTAAGCTCTCTGTAGTAGGTAATGTGACAGTTACAACTCTTGATGATTTGAGTGTGGTTTACACGCCAGGAGTAGCTGCTGTAAGTACTCATCTCGCTCAGCATCCAGAAGATGCACGACTCTATAGTATGAAGGGGAACACTGTTGCTGTGGTCTCAGATGGCTCTGCAGTACTTGGTCTCGGTAATATTGGGGCATTAGGGGCACTCCCGGTAATGGAGGGTAAGGCGTTATTATTTAAACAATTCGCAAACATTAATGCAGTACCGATAGTACTCGACACACAAGATACAGAAGAAATTATTTCAGTCGTCAAAGCAATTGCTCCAGGGTTCGGCGGGATTAATCTCGAAGATATTTCTGCACCACGGTCATTTATTATTGAAGAGCGATTGAAAAAGGAATTAAACATTCCTGTGATGCACGACGACCAACACGGCACCGCTATTGTGATTCTTGCCGGTCTCGTGAATGCACTCAAAGTAGTGAAGAAGTCACTAGCGGACATAAAGATTGTCGTCAACGGTGCAGGAGGTGCAGGAAGTGCGTTTGCAAAGCTTGCGACTCTCGCTGGAGCAAAACATATAGTTCTCGTTGATCGACAAGGCGCAGTACATAAGAAACGTGCGGATATTAACGCTGAGAAACTCGCACTTGCAAAACTTACCAATCCAAAAAATGAGAAAGGTACTCTCGCTGAAGTTTTGGTTGGAGCAGATGTTTTTGTAGGTGTATCGAGTCCTCTTATTGTTACGACTGCTATGGTAGAAACGATGGCACAAAAAGCAATTGTATTTGCGCTTGCAAATCCGACACCAGAGATCATGCCCGCTGATGCATTGCTCGGTGGAGCAGCTATTGTTGCCACAGGACGAAGTGATTTCCCTAACCAGCTCAATAATGCACTCGTATTTCCTGGAGTATTTCGCGGTGCACTCGACAATAAGGTCAAACAAATCACTGACACTATGAAGCTTCGTGCGGCATATGCTATTGCAAAACTTGTAGCAAAACCAACTGCAGATCATATCGTTCCTGATA
>Ga0247807_10001259_pt1 | contig 15040 bp, 25 predicted proteins | sample UWRJL074202C1_FD_179931 | JGI IMG/M metagenome (GOLD analysis project Ga0247807, IMG submission 179931) | Plant litter microbial communities from Arlington Agricultural Research Station in Wisconsin, United States - UWRJ-L074-202C-1 | ecosystem: Environmental > Terrestrial > Plant litter >...
GAAGGGGTATAGTACAACGGTTAGTATATGGGTTTCCAAAACCTAGGATCGTGGTTCGATTCCACGTACCCCTGCCAAGCTTATCTATAATCAAATTAGTCTCCAATCTGGAGGCTTTTTTGTTATGATGAGCGCATGGTAAGTAACAAGCAGAGAAGACAGACTAGCCTGATATCGAATACCATTATCTGTATTGGTGTTCTCTGGATCGTAGCAGCGATCATTATCTTGCGAATAAATGAAATCGACAATGACCGGACTATTATATTTTGGCTGAGTTTTGGGGCGCTAGCGATTTCAGTCGCAATAGCATTAAAAAATAAATACGGTCATTGGCAACTACTATTTGTTGTCCTGATTGGAATTTTGACCACATTTGTTTCGTACGTAGTTTACGCGATTCTACATCTTTCGGTCGTGTGAACACTATAATTCTATTCATTATAAAAGCTCTAAATTTGTATAGTAGGTGCTGCTAAGCATGTGCAATTTACAAATACAATAAAATATGGTATTTTGCTTTTATGAACAAGAACTTTTCACAAGGCTTCGTAAAGGAAACAGAGCCAACTTTTGCTGCCCTTATTATTCGTGACCTTATTACTCGTAAGTTTCTTGTCTTGATATCAAATGAACAGACTGTAGACGAAAGTGATTTTATTTCGACGCTTGACTCCAAAGTGGATCTTGATGGCGACGTTACTCTGCAGCTTGCAAAATCTTTATATGAATCAAAGATTATTCTTAGTACGTATAGAGAACTATCTCGCAGGAACAGTGTAAAGTTTAGTTTCGTTGACGATACTCCTGGGCATGTAGCGAGCGATATCTGCTACTACGTAGAAGCAGATATTCCTCATTTAGATAAGGTGACGCCCAGTGATAGTGGCTATGATGCGGCACTCGTAACCTTTGACGAGTTGGTCGATATGTTAACTGCAAGCCCAGTATCTAGTTATATTTCTATTGTAGGCTTAAGCCAGCTAAAGAATGAGTTTGAACTTTTAAGTTAAACAAAAGGTTCGAAGCACATCTACTAGCGGCTGCTACCAAATACACAGAATCATGAGAGTCTCCGTATCGGAGGCTTTTTTGTTATTATATATCTATGTCATTTCAAGCATATCTCGATGCCATTGAACTAAAGACCGGCAAAACACCGGCCGAACTTATTACTCTCGCACAAGAAAAAGGCTTTGATCCCAAAGTTACTAAAGCGAGCGAGATCGTCGCCTGGTTGAGCGAAGATTTTCAACTGGGCAGGGGTCATGCTATGGCATTTGTGCATGTCTTTAAGAACGGTGCCCAAATTAGCGATAAACACGTCGGGTCTACAGGTGTTCATAAAGACGAATCAGACACCCTACGTCTAGACGGTATCGATAGTTGAAATACTGCTACGCGATAATTACTGCTGACGAAAACTAAGAAAAGAGGTCGTTCAGCGTCCGACATTTTCCTCGTTCTTCCTTTCGGATAGATGGGTAGATATCTGGGCTGAACGACCTAAGGGTCGGTAAGAGCCGATGGCTCTAGTTGTTGTGGAGGTTCTTGCTACGTCCCAGGGTGTGACGTCGTGGCTCTTCGGGTGTGTAGGCCTGGATCCGCGCCATCGCCAGTGCGGTGGACATTCCGTCGATGGTTACCTTGTGGGCCATCATGTGCTCGTAGTGCACGACCAGGCGGGTTGCCTCGACGCGGTACGGGATGGTGGTCGAGTACGGAACTGCGATGGCCGAGACGAAGTCCGCTCGACTCATGTCGTCCCAACCGGCAGCGCCAACTGTCTGCATGAACTGCTCCTGAGCGAGGCTGAACTGCTCGTCGCTCATTACCGATTCTGTTTGTACTGCATTCTCGTTCAACTACTTGTCCTCTCGGAGACATACGTGGGTATAGAAAATACTATTACTCTTATATCATTTTAGTGATTGTCTGTCAATTCTATAGGTCACGAATAATCGAAGCATCATTTCAGACCTTAGCGGGGGGGATTTAGTATTCAATAGAAAAGGCCCGCCGAAGCGGTGAAGAAGAATATCCTCAAACCTTTTCGACGGGCGTACGTACTACCTTGGAACAGGGGCTTTGTATCGCTGCTGCAACAAACCTGGTGCACCAGCTGCTTCGCCCTTCTTGCCAACCGGGACAAAGCCGAGGCTTGGGGCGATGGCGAGCAGCGGGTCGTGATCGTGGATGACGATGTTGACTGCGGTCGCTCTAGCATCCTGTCCGCGCTGCAAACCGTACTGCAACAGCCCTACTAGCGCATCGTGACGCATCGCATCGTCCAAACTGTCCGAAGCGACGAGTGCCGAGATGCCCCACTCTCCAGTCATTGGACTGAGATGGAGGGCTTTGCGGGCGCGCAGTGTGAACGCGTCCATTCCCGAAGCAAACGGTAGCTCGTCACTAATGTACCAGTAGTTGGACCTGGTGAACGCCACCAGCTTACCGTTCAGCAGGAATCCGCTAAACTGATCTGGGTGGTTGTACATCCGGAACTGCTGGTCCGTGACTTCTTTGTGGTCATCTGGATTGGCGATTGTCTCGGGGTCTTCGAAACCTCCAGCCAGCACGTCCTGTAGAACTTCGCGACGAATTTCTTCGGCGTTATCAAGCGTTGGATCGATCCTCTTAGCGAAGACCAGATCTTGCGGAAAGCTCATAATGCTCCTTGGTGTCGGGTACAACTCCATTTGAAGTATGTATATATTATAACATATTTTGTACATAATTACATTTTCAAATATATTACCTTGACAGGCGAGGTACTGTGTCATAAACTATAATTATGAACAACAGTAAACTCACTTCTGACTTACTCCGTGGTCACACCGACACGATCATCTTGAAATTGCTATTATCGGGTGACAAGTACGGCTATGAGATCACAAAGCTTGTTGCTGAACTATCCGGCAACAACTACGAACTAAAAGAAGCTACCCTCTACTCGAGTCTGAAGCGTCTCGAGGCTGATAACCATATCATCTCGTACTGGGGTGACGAATCGCAAGGTGGGCGGCGCAAGTACTACCGTATCACCAATAGTGGTCGTGACCGGTACAAGTTGAATCGACTGAATTGGGATAACGCAAAAGTAACATTAGAACATTTATTGTAAGGGGGAATATGGACAAGGAATTAACAACATTTATCAACGACGCATTCAAGCCATATGGTGACTTTCCAGCTAAGGCTGACGTTACTCGCGAGTTACTCAGTAATTTGCAGGACAAATACAAAGACCTAAAAGAGCAAGGCTTGTCTGATCAAGACGCGTACCAGCAAACAATTGACTCCTTTGGCGAGGCCAGCGAGATCATGGACGAGATAGGGCACACGGTATCATCCGAACGCGACAACGCTGTTGCGAGTGTTCATAAGTTCAAAGGTGTCGCGCTAGAAGAGGCTGATCTTGCGGGGGTCAATCTTACCGATGCCAACTTTAGTGGGAGTGCGATTCAAAAGGCTAACTTCGATACCACTAATCTGACTGGTGCGAAATATGTAGCCTCGGCTATCTCGAACGCAACATTTGTAGGTGCGAAGTTGATTGAGACCATCTTTAAAAGTAGCGACATTCGATTCGGTACCTTTGACCAATCGACACTTTCTAAGGTTCAGACAAAATCATCGTCACTGCAAAGCACGACGTTCGTCGATGCCACAATTAATGATTCGACCTTTAAATCTTCGGACTTTACTGATGCCTCATTTGAAAACGCAACAATTACCGATACAGTCTTTCAAGGTTGTAGCCTGACACGTACCACCTTTAAGGGTGCGACGCTCAGTAATGTTTCGCTGCACTATAGCGATGTTAAACACACGGACTTCGACGGGGCTAGCATGGACAAGGTAACATATGCTTTCTTAAAGAAAACGAACGCGAACCTAGAGAATGTCACAGTTAGGTAGTCCGTTTGTGAAACGGACTGAGGATTCGAAGTTTGCCGTGTAGGTACTCGGAATTGGTCACAACGACAACAACAAGGAGCCATGCACCACTTACGAGCCACCCAGCGACTATGTCGGTCGGGTAGTGGACACCAAGGTAAAGTCGCGACAACCCGATAACGAGAATGTACAAACTAGCACTCACGGCAACCGGCCAGCGGTAGCGGGTCGTCCAGAAGATATAAATAACGGCGAGTGCTAATGCGGCACTCAGCATGGCGTGGCCACTCGGGAAGGAATAGCTGGTTTCGACAATCAATTGATCCCAAAGATCAGGTCGAGCACGCTCGAAGATTAGTTTTAGTACCAGATTCAACAGAGCAGCTCCACCGACTGTCAGTGCAAGGACAAACGCAGCGCGGCGTTTGTGGCGTAGCGTAAGAACAAGTAACAGGCCAATCGTCAACGTAATGATCCCGATGACGCCACCTAGCTGTGTAATGGTAACGAAAAAGGCATCCCAAAAGCTATTCGAAAACCCATTGATCGTTTGCAAAATTGTTTCATCAATCCACAATGTCTCGCCCTCATGGACTTCATCGGCGATCTGTCCGAAGCCAATCAAACAGGCAAGAAACAAGAGGAATGAGATTCCCAGGCTGACAAGCTTGTGTTCGATGACGTAGTGAAAGAATTTTTGCATGTTTATTCGACGGCAAATAGTTCGATATCAAACACGAGGTCGCTATTGGCTGGAATCATTGCTGACGCGCGACGACTGCCATACGCCATAGCCGCAGGGATGAGAAGGCGACGTGTGCCACCGATCTTCATACCTGGGACGCCTTTTGTCCAGCCTTCAATCACTTCATCGAGGCCGAAGGTGACAACGTTACCGGCGTAATCTTTGCTGCTTTCAAAGATAGTGCCATCGGCAACCAATGCGCCGGTGTAGTGGGCAGTGATTGTTGCACCGACTGGCACTTCGATACCATCACCAACGACGAGGTCGATGACTTCGAGTTCAGCTACTTTATTCTTTTTGCCATACGGCGTGAAATCTTGGAGGGGTGTACCCTTGAGTTTTGAGTTTTTCATATGTATCTATTGTACCAAGTAAATTTGCTATGATGTAACTATGTATCCTACGACTATTTACCGCGTCTCCGCCAAAGCTTTTATTACAAACGACAAGAACCAAGTGCTTGTCGTCAGAGAGACGGGTGATTACTGGGGTCTACCCGGTGGCGGGCTCGATCATGGTGAAACCGCCGAGCAATGCATTATGCGGGAAATGAACGAAGAAATGGGCGTAAGTGGTGTCCAGGTTGGCGAGATCGCCTACTCTACGACATTTGATTTACAACAAGCCGGCTTATGGATGGTTTGGATCATTCACAAAACAACACTCAATACGACACACTACATATTCGGCGATGGCGTAACCGATGCGCGCTTCATTGATCCATTGGATCTAAAAGATAGTAATGACATATTCGAAAAAGCAATTTACGAGATTTCTCAGAATCTTGCGGGAGGTAATGAGTAATGGCGCACATCCATACCGATCACAATCAACACGACTTTACCGTCACGGCATATATCATCCGCGTCGATACACCCGAGCCGGTAGCATTGCTACATATGCACAAAAAACTTGGTGTTCTGCTGCCTGTTGGCGGTCATATCGAGCTAGATGAGACTCCTTGGCAGGCAGTTGCGCATGAACTAACCGAAGAATCTGGCTATCGCATTGATGAGTTGCAAGTATTACAACCAAATTCCCGCATCAAACGAATGTCGAACGTCGTCCAGCACCCGTACCCACTCTCTATGAACACACACGATATTCCGATAAATCATTTCCATACTGATATCGAATATGGACTAGTGGCAAACTTTGCGCCATCACTGGACGTTGCTGCCGATGAATCGACCGATCTTCGCTGGCTCACGCAAACAGAGCTGCATGAACTATCATCTGAAGACATATTTGATAATACCCGTGAGGTATACGACTTTATGTTCAACGAGGCGTTAGATAACTGGGAACGAGTCGACGCTGACGTCTATAGGTTTGAGTACCTGAAACCCACAGAGAATGATATAGTCGAATAATGAAAAAGATACCACAGCACTCAACCGAATCAGGCAAAGTTCACGTTAAATTCTTTTGGCTGGCCAGCATTATTATCAGCATTGTGCTAACGGTGATTATCAATCTTATAATTTTTATTGCTCAGCAATAACTAACTAGTTGGTCGTGCGTGCGCGCGTCTGGTTCTCTAACCGGAAGTTAATCTCGGCACCAATCAGAATAGCGAATGCTGTCAGGTTGAGCCATGTCATCAGTACGATGATTCCAGCAAAGACGCTATACGAGTCGGTAAAGTGTGCGAAGTAACGGGCATAGATAAAGAACAGTGTCGTGCCTAATAGCCAGATGACGGTCGCAATCGACGATCCCCAGGTGACCCATTGCCAGTGCGGGTTCTTGCGGTCAGGTGCGTAGCGGTAAAAGATGGCCAGTGAGTAGGCAACCAGGGCTGCGATAAATACCCAACGGATAATAATGATACCCGTTGCGATGAACTCTGGAACCCCGAGTGACACCAAGAACGATTCACTCAGAATAAGCAATCCAACAACAATGATCGCAATGATACCACCAGCAATGATAAAGAAGAGGCTCGTCAGGCGCAGTTTGACGAACTTTCGCGTCTCGTCGGTCTCGTAGATAGCATTGGCAGCGCTGATGATATTGCTGACGGCACCAGACAGGCTGAATAACGAGATCAGGATACCAAAGACGATAATGAATACACCGGATGATGGGTTAGCCAGCGCGGCCTCTAATTGTGTTGAGATGAGGTTGCCGATATCAGAAGGCAAATATGTCTCGATGACTTCAAAGGCCTTGTGGAGATTCTCTTCAGAGATCGCGAAACTCAAGATTGCAACGATGGCGGCAATTGCCGGGAAGGTCGCTAACGTCGCAAAGTAGGCGATACCAGCAGCAAGGATACCTATCCGCTTTGATTTGATGGCATTCTTGGTTTCTTTGAGGGCACTCTTCCAGTCTTTGGCTGCAAATTTACGAGGAGTGCGTGCGAACGATTTCGTCTCATCAGCAAGTATTGTTTGAGTACGAACATATAATTTTTTAATATTTAGCATAGACCAATTATACACGCCCGATGGTCGTTATGGCCGTTGTGTATATCTAAATAACACACTATAGTCGGGGTATGAACGACATTGCACAGCGTATCCATGATCGATTGAACATCGTCCAACGAGACCGGGTTGCAGCCCTTAGTCAGTTACGCACCCTTCAGGCCGCCGCCGATAGTGCAAAAACAACCATTCACCACCTTGAACTAAAAAGCCTCAGCGACGCAGCGAGAGATAGCGACCCACATGCCAGTGCATTACACGACCTGGTGGAGTTACGACAGCAGCGCGCTCGCCTGAAGCAGTCTCAATCCGACCTGGCGCAATTGCACGACAAACTGAAGAAAATTGAGAAGGTAATCGATAGCCATAAGTTCTGGCTGGATTACGCCAATACGACGGATCCCACCAGGCAAAACGATGCTAAAGATTGGTTTAAACATACGATTGAGTATTAAAAGTAATATATATTACAGATAAGATATTCGCCGACACATACCCTTGGGCTAAGGAGAATACGATGATAACGCGACTAATCACCGGCACGTACCAACTCGTCCAGACCAAAAAACAGCACACAAAAATATTACGCCTTGGGGATGACCAATATGCTTGGGTCGCTTTCGAAAATATAGGCGAGGTCCTCGTATTACTACATAGCGATTATCCTATCGAATGCACCCTAAGTGCAGGTGAATATCGAATATACGAGGTAGAAAGTGAGCCAGAACTCACTGACAGCCTTCACCTGGAATTACAAGTGGCTCAAGAACAGTGGCAAGGCTATCTGCTACTCACTGGTTTACCCGACGAACAGAGAAAGCGAACTCGTATTATTCCGACGCGTGAAACTATCACCAATAACGAGCTCGACAATCGTAAAGATGAAATACTCACAAATTAAGGGGCGCTTTTGTTTTATAATAGAGATATGAATAGTAATGAGCTCATAGACTATAACAACAGACAATCCGACGAGCAAAAGAGGATCTGTGAAATCTTGATGAGCGAAATTACGACGGCACTCCCCGAGGCAACGAGCAAGCTGTATCACGCTTCGCCCGTATGGTTCATAGACGGTAATCCGATTGTTGGCTACAACGTTAACAAAGGATACGTGCAATTACTTTTTTGGAGTGGGCAATCATTTGGTGATAGTCGATTACGACCACAGGGCAAGTTCAAGGCTGCCGGAGTGAGCTATGGAGTGATTGAGGCACTGAACATTTACACCTTGCGAGCTTGGTTAAAAAAGTCGGCCACCATTCAATGGGATTACAAAAACCTAGTATCTCGTGGTGGCGAACTGAGGACTATTTAGTAGCTTTTTTGGTAGCGAGGCGCGCTGATGTGCGCACTCGGTACAATTCTGGTCCGTACAGCAAGAAACCTGCGGACACAATAATCGACAAGAATTCAAGAATTGTAATCGCAGTTGGTGGTGGGGTCGTAAAGAAGAAACCACCCTGGTCACCAGCAACAAGAAATAGCATGATAATCGCGTTGATCACGACGAAGATGCCCGATAGACGGGGCTTTATGAACAAGAAGATGGCTGCGGCGATTGGCAGCCCTAGCGATGCTGTAATAAAAAATGGCACAATTGCATACGTGCGTAAATCAGCTGTTCGTGGTTCAAGTCCGAGTGGTGTGAGGAGGTAGCCAAAAATGATTGCAAGGACGAGAAGTGTGGCGACAATAGTTCGAGGAGTAAATAGTTTCATAAGCGTAAGTATATCAAAAGATTGCTACTGAGTTGCCTCAATTTTTATTTTTTCAATCGCGTCATTAAAGCCTTTGGTTGTCAGACTTGATCCCGCCAAACGATCGAGGTGTACTTCGTCAATTGGTCGGCCGACGACTTCATCTGATATAGCGACGGCGAACTTCTTTTGCAGGCCAATGGAAGTCTTGTGGGTGCCGGCCGGGGTAACTGCGACGGCAGCAATGGCATCGTCTGCAAGTTGGAGCGTTACGATAATACCGTTAGGGTTTTTGGCAGTCCCGTAGACACCTTTTACAGTGTAGGTTCCGTCGGTATATGCGCGTTGCTTTGTCATATCCTTAGTATACGCTGCCGCAAAGGTATTAATGTAGCGTCTGGAGTAATTCGGCCGCTTGCTTGCCATGGATCGGCGTAATTTCGTGAGGCCCAAGCATTGCACGGTAGGTAACAAACTTCTTGTTACGACGAGCTAATGACTTCAGATTGGATTTGATGACGAACAGATCAAGGTAGCCGTAAACGATCAATGTCGGCACAGTGATAACGGATAGTTCTTTGAACGATCGTTTGGTCATGATGGTATTCTTGAGGCTCTTTTGAAAGGCTGGCCAGGTATCTTCGGTGACTTCCATGCCTTTAATCATCGGCAGAAAAGTGTCAACGCCAGTTGCGGCAGCGACGGTCAGGTCGGGATTGTTTCTGATAAAGCGGAAAACTTTTGAATAGATGTCTTCCTTTTTCCAGAACTTGAGACGGTCGATTTTACGTGGCATATGACGAAAGGTGGGTGCGCCTAATAGGACGAGATTTGCCACTAGATCAGGACGCTTGGTTGCAACCGCAGCCGCCACCAAGCAGCCCATCGAGTGACCCGCTACAAGGGCCTGGGTGATGTTAGCCTTATCCATTGCGGCAATAACCGCATCGGCATGATCATCGAGGCTGTAGTCGATCGTCGTAGGTTTAGGAGCGTCACCGAAACCTAGGAGGTCATAAACATAGACCTTGTTCTTTTTAAAGTCCATTGCCTTTAGGACATGCGTCCAACTTTTGTGATTATTACCTAAACCATGAAGGAGCACGATTGGTGCTCCTTCGCCTTTGCTAATTTTTAGCGGAAGTTGGTAGGTCATTAAGCTGTAATTATACCGTATTAAAGGCAATAATTATCCGTGAATAACGACTGGTTCAGCTGAGACGGTGCGGGTCTTTGGTTGACGAACAACGAAGAACGCAACCAGGGCAGCGGCAATCGCGAAGAATGCGCCAACGAAGAGGGCTGTTTGGTAGCCATCGACGACTGCTTCCTGGGCGCTTGCTGCAACCGTAATACCGGCGGTTGTACTAGCCGCGATACCAGATAGGATTGCCAGGCCAAGGGCACCACCAACTTGCTGGGCAGTGTTCAGTAGTCCAGAGGCGAGGCCCGATTCGTGCTGGGGCACACCGGACGTCGCGGCAACCGAGATCGAGACGAAGCTCATGGCTGCACCGAAGGCGAGCAACATGATGCCAGGGAGTACGGTCGTGAAGTAGTTACCGTCGACACTAATGTGGCTGAGGAACAACAGTGCAATCGCGATGAACGATGGGCCGGCAACCATGAATGGCTTGTAGCCGTACTTGCCGATAAAGCGTGACATGTTAGTTGAAACGAGCGCAATCACAATGGTGAATGGCAGGAAGCTTAGACCGGTTTGCAGTGGACTGTATCCTTTAATCTCTTGGAGGTACAGTGAGATAAAGAAGAACATTGAGAACATAGCAGCGGTAATCGGCAGCTGGGTAATGTTCGCACCAGTCAGATTACGGATCTTGAAGATCGATAGCGGCATCAACGGGTGCTTTGAACGTGATTCATTGATCACGAAAAGGACGAGCAGGACGAGAGCGGCGGCGATCAGACCAAGGGTACCGAACGATGTCCAACCCCATTCAGGTGCTTTGGTAATGGCAAAGACAAGTGTCATCAGTCCACCAGTCACGAGGGCTGCACCGGGCAGGTCGAGATCTTTGTGGTCAACAGTTGATTTGTGTTGTGGGACGAAACGAAGCGCCAAGTAGGTGAGGACAATACCAACTGGGACGTTGATAAAGAAGTCCCAACGCCAACCGAGGTACTGAGTAAGGAGTCCACCAAACAGTAGTCCGGCAGCGGCACCACCGGCAGCAACGGCCGACCAAACACCAAGGGCGCGGTTACGGTCTTTGCCTTCACGGAACTCGGTCAGTACGATCGAGAGGGCGGCAGGTGACATGAAGGCGGCGGCTAATCCTTGGACAGCACGGGCAGCGATCATCATTGTTTCACTTTGGGCCGCGCCAACAAACATAGAGGCAATTGTAAAGCCAACTAGTCCGATAATAAAGACTTTGCGGCGACCGAATAGGTCAGCAGCACGTCCACCGAATAGTAAGAAGCCACCAAAGGCTAATGTGTACGCGGTAACGATCCATTGTAAGTTTTCTGTACTAAAATGCAGGCTTTGCATAATAGCCGGGAGAGCGACGTTGACGATTGACGCGTCAAGCACCACCATGAATTGGGCAAGCGCGAGGATACCCAGGAGTAATCCTTTATGTGTTGTTTTCATATATTCCTTATATGTATTGTTTAATTTTTTGGAAACTTTAAGTCTCGGGCAATTGTTTTGGCGTGGGCACCGACTCGCTTTGCGAGTGCCTCATCACCATCATCAATTGCGCGCCAGTAACTGAGTTTGGTACGGACATATTCTTCACGGAGGTTCAAAAACTTCGCTTCACTTTGGATGCGGTCATGCTGGGCCTGAAGTAATGCGATCTGTTCCTGGGCAGCATCAGCACCGTGGGTGCGATTCTGTAGGTACGTTCGCATGTCATCAATCGACAAACCGGTCGCGTTCAAGCAGGCGATGGCATCAAGCAAGTTGATGTCGTCTTCGCTATAGACACGGTGTTTGCTGCTGTCATCGCGAGCCACGGCATCAATGATTCCGATTGATTCGTAATAACGGAGCGTCGATTCAGGCAGACCACATTGTTCAGAAGCCTCTTTGATCGTATATGTTTGCACTAACTCTTGTTCTGCACTCATAGTACCTAGTGTACAGACTTAAAGTACTTTAAGCAATGCTATATAAAATAAAGTGATTATTATTTCGCGAGGATATTTACCAACCAGGTGGTGCCGTATTTGTCCGTCAACATACCAAATGTATCGCCCCACGGCGCCTTTGTCAGCGGTTCACCGATAACGCCACCTTCGCTCAGTTTTTCAAAGTAGCCACTTAATGCCGCTTCGTCAGTACCACTAAGAGACATGCTGATATTAGAGGTAGGCGATAGCTCCATTCGATTCGGCGTATCCGCCGCCATAAACGTAACGCCGTTTTCTCCTTTTAGAACAGAGTGCATAATTTTATCCTGCTCGGCTGGATCTTCAGAGGCGTGGAATTCGCCAAATGTGCTCAGCTCTAGTGTGCCACCAAAAATAGAGTGATAGAACTCCATAGCCTCTTTGGTAGTGTCTCTGAAATTAAGATACGGGTTTAATGCGATGCTCATACATGTCCTCCTGTTTATACTATCTATTATAGCGTAAGGGCATTGTCAGCCAAACTAAGGTATAATTGATAAGTACTTTTCGGAACACAGATCGTCAGGAGACACATTGTATGTTTGGATTAGCGGAAAGCCAAAAGCGCTGTTTTATACAGCCTCCGTCCTATTCATGCCCATCATTACACTGGTTGATAGCATATGCTATCTCAGTGGACACATAAAAATCGGAGAGAAAGACACATGGAACGACGAGCTACTGCGACTGGCGCATAATGCTCGTAAAGTTGAGATTAGTGTCGGGTTGATGAATATCGCCCTGACATCCTTCTCGATTGTATGGTTTTTACTGGGGGTAAGTTTTTTTGCACCATCGTTTGTGTTGCACTGCGTGCTGGGGGTCTTTGCGCCGCTTGTTGCAACGTACACAATTTTCGTTCTCCAATGGTCGATCGCTCACGAAGTCGATCCCATCAATGGAAAGCGTCTCCTCTTGACGAGGACTGAATAATGTACTGGCGGGAGTCGTGATGCGAAAGCGTCACTACTCCCGCCATATTTAATTTGCGCTGAAATTATTGAAGTTATTATTGGTATACTGGAAGGATGAATGAAACTCCTATCGCAGCTACACCCGTTGAATCAATCAACTCACTTGTTACCGGTCTTTACTGGCGTAAGAACCTTTGGAATGGTGCTGCCACCGTGCCGGCTATCCTGAGCTTCCAGAACGAGGCCGTTATCATGTCGGACAAGAAGGCGGAAGTCTTTAACGCGCCCCTGAGCGACCTCCAGGCACGTATTACACTCCTCGGTACCCTCATCCTGACTGTCGCCGGCAAACAATATCACTTTGTAGGGACTGGATCTGGCATCTCAAGTCAATTTAGCGCTGAACAACAAGCCGTCTTGCTTAATGCTGGTCAAAATGACGCAACAAATCTTACCAAGACCGGTACTGTCGGTGCGGCCGGTAATGGCGTTATTGGTGCAGTCGCTGGTGATGCGGCCGGCGCTGCAGGAAGCGTCGCTGGCGCAGGCCTGATGGCTGCAGGCTACTTTGTCGGGCTTGGAGCAATAAAAAAATGGCAAGAACTTTTGATTCAAAAAGGGATCATTGACGCTAAAGACAGATCAAAGGTTGGTCGTAATGCAGCTATCTTCTTCATTGTTTTAGTCGTTATCGTTTTCGGTGTTACGGCTATTCTGTCGACACTCTTCAACAAATCGTAAGGCATTCTTAATTAATATAGCTTCTGTGATTACTGCCTTGCATAGTAATTGGCGCGGAGCGTATACTTATATCAGACGACACACTCACTGGCTGCAAGGCTAAGCGTCCCTGGAAGTCTTTATGCATTTTTAGTTTCCTGTCGCGAGCACGTTACCAACGGTTTCCGTCTCCACCAGGCAGCTCCATACCAAAACCCGTTACAGCTAGACATCTCGTTTTAGTTGTTTTTTATTTATAAAATTATAGAAATTATTGGAGAAGTATATGTATAAAGAGACAGACCAAACAGTGTGGAGTGAATACCTAGAAACGCCTCGTCGTGGCGGCTCAGCAATGAAGCTTGATCGTATCCTAAAGCGTCGCATGAAGGCATTCATCAAAGCACGTCACATGAGTCAACTACACCTCGACATCTAGTCTAAAGCACCCAAAGAAAGCCTCTACCCGACAAGGTGGGGGCTTTTTGATATACTACGATAATGCCCAAGTATCCTCGTAAGTCCGATTACAATACATACACCCCGAAACTTCCCTGCGAAGGCAAGCGGGTATTCGCTGACGAAAAGACCGCCTTGGTGGCGGCCGATCTGCGAATGCTTGATCACTTAGGTCTAGAAATAGCCGTATATCAATGCAATGTTTGTGGCCACTGGCACTTAACCAGTGTCAAAAAGGGTTCTACGCGACCTTGATGTCGTTCTTGTCGAAGGCTTCGATAAGGCGTTTACGCATTTCAGCTGTGACTGACCACTGATCGGATGGCTGTGTCTTGCCGACGATAGTGATTTCGATACTCGTTCCGGTAAAGGCACCGATTGAGCTAAACTGTGGCGGACTAAGGATGCGACCTTTCCATTTACTGTCTTCTGTTAGGCCGTCACCAACTTGGTTGATGACACTAATGGCCTTATCAAGGTCGGTTGAGGCTTCAAGTAGGATCGAGAAGTGCACCTTGCTGTAACCCATTGTCTTGTTGATGACATGAATGATTGAGCCATTTGGCAAGTAGTGGACGTTGCCGTTATCATCGCGAATGACGGTTGAACGAGTACCGATGTATTCGACCCGGCCGTCAGCGTCGTTGATACTGACGTAATCACCAACCCGGTACTGATTCTCGGTGATGATAAATATACCCGTTAGGAAGTCCTTGACGAGGGTCTGCGCACCAAAAGCGATAGCAATACCAATGATACCAGCACTGGCGAATAGTGGCGATAGATCAATCGCCGGAAACAGTACCTTGAATACAGATACGACAGTCGTAGCAGCAACCAGTATGCGCCAGATACCCGTGACAAGGTTAGCGAGTGTCTTTTGACGCTTTTCGATGTCCTTTTGTGGTGATTTACGAAGGCGACCTTTCACGACTTCGCGGGTGATAAGCTCGAGAACTTTGCTGCCTAGGTAGTAGATGATGATTCCACCGATTAAAATAAAGACAATTTGAATACCGTCGTGCTGGA
>Ga0247807_10001261_pt1 | contig 15035 bp, 15 predicted proteins | sample UWRJL074202C1_FD_179931 | JGI IMG/M metagenome (GOLD analysis project Ga0247807, IMG submission 179931) | Plant litter microbial communities from Arlington Agricultural Research Station in Wisconsin, United States - UWRJ-L074-202C-1 | ecosystem: Environmental > Terrestrial > Plant litter >...
TAATAGGATCTTTGGATAATAGAGCATCAATATCACCCTCCAGAAACTCTAGACTGAGTATTAGAAATGACAAATCCGAATCGCCGTCAACTTCCACAGCTAAATGGTCTTCACCGAAGCTCTCGTCATCAAAATTGGACATGCGAGAGATTATGGCACAAACGTCATCCAGTAGAGTCTCGAACCTCTCTATGAGCCTTTCAGAACAGCGTGTAAAAGACCAAGCTACCACTAAGTCGGCCAACAAACTTTCCCAGAAGGAGCGTAAAAAGCAACTACAGCAAGAAGCATTGCAACTATCTTCACAGCCCTTGATCACAGTAGATAATCCAGATGGAAAACCATCGTCGCCATGGCAGGTAGCAGCTACCGGCCGGAAAACCTCTCTGAAGGATATATTTAGTGATACTGTTACTAATGTCTCGTCGTCACCACTTTCAACAAATGCATTAAATTCCCCTGCTGCATCTCGATCTCATACACCACGACGAGCACCATCACCGGATACTCGCTTTGCAGGTCAACAAAGGAGCAGCTCCGCACAGTCGAAATACCAACCAGCCTCCACAAAATCGCCACTAATGATTGCCCATTCGAAGTCTTACACAACCCCCACATCTCGTGCGGAACCTTCTCTACAGTTGTCTATGTCCGATATCATTGGACAGCAGCGACGGGAACAGGAAGTTATCAAAGAAGCTGCTGCTAAGCGAAGTCTTCAAGAAATCCAAGAAGAGCAGGCATTTCAAGAGTGGTGGGACCAAGAAAGTAAACGAGCACAGGAAGAGGAGGCTACAAGAGCAAATTCTTCAGCGACAGCTTCTAGCAAGGGCGCTAAGTCTTCTAGAGGAAAGAGTTCATCGAAAACCAGGGGTGGAAGAGGCAGAGGTAGCAGCAATAGAGGCGGAAAGGGGAGGGGCGAAGAGAATTTAGGACGAAAGTAATGAGGCGATGTAAATTCTTACATAGATCAATCAGGGCGTTAGGGTAGTTACATGGAACATGTGCTCGGTATTAAATAGAGCCGTCTTTTATGTTATAGAATAATGATTCACGTACACTTACAGCTCAATCTGATTTCATAAGTTGTTAGCCTTACGAGAGCTTTCCTTGCTAAATAAGTGATCAGTCCTGATGGCGTTGTTAAGCCAAATTTGATATTTATATTTGCAAAAAGCTACCTAAGACCTCTACCACCATAATAGTAGCGTTAAAGTGACATTGCTCATAGACATGCCTTCGTCCTAGATCATAATCTATTGCCGAAAGCTGTGAAAAGTTGCAACGATTCTATTAGAGTGGTGCTGTAGATCATGCTGCAGTATCACTACACATACACCTTTCACAGTTGCGTAAGCTAACATGAAACCACGTGCATCTGGCATGAAAAGCAACGCGACTCGAGTGACTGAGAATACATGTTCAAAGACTTCGTATCCCCTCGAATTTCTAGCTATGCAAGATGGTCGTATGTACGCCGTAACTTCAAAGGTCCAACAGTATCAGTTATTGATCATCGAACGTTAATATCCAGATGGTTTATAATATCTCAATGTAAGACACGATGATACCGCGTATATGTCTCAGTATCAAAAAGCTTGAGTGGCGGAGAGTAGCCAAGACGGTAGGGAATCAAAGGCAAATTGCCGGTATCCTTTGTCAAATTTTCAAAACTCCTCATAGAAAGAAGACTTCTGATTCAAGAACGGTGTAAAATCAGCAGACCTTACTTGTACCTGTAATAAAAGGGTCGATTGGATGTACTGCTTTGCCGCTCTGTTCTTGAGCCTTCACGGACACACACAGAAGCGAACCACCGTACTATGAGTGCCACCCAAGTCCATGTTGATCCGAAATAGCTGGTGGGATAACTTGCCTGGAATATCGAAGGAACTTGTGAAACGAGGCAAAGGCCGAATATGTCTTGGTTCAGATGGTACAAGTAAGCCAGACTGAAAGTAGCAGGTGAATGGTTCTTGAGACCGTGTGTACAAAGGATTGGTTGTAGAGGGAGATCCCCCGCATTAGACCAAGGGCTTGGTACGATGCAATACTTCGACAGCGGCACTAACCCGGAAATCCACCAATCAGCGGCCACAGTTGACCTGTATCCACCAACCCCTGAACTACTGTAAGTAAACGCTCGCTTAAGTGCCGGTCTCTACGGTAATAGGACTGTCCCGCTGTCCTGTTGTTGAAGTGCTACAGAGCAGCAGCAGTCTGATTTGGCCAAACACTGTTTGCCCTGCTTGTCAATATCAGTCAGGTTGCTTCTTGTCGAATCTGTCATGTCACCCCTACATTGCAATGTGTCGTATATTCTTTACCTTCAACTCAGCATACCATCAATTGAGAGTGTCAAGTTGCAAATACTGACCTGACGGCACTCCGCCGAGCTTTGGGTCTCACCACACCCATACTAGTACTTCCAGACTCACCGCACCATACATAGACACTCGAAATACCGACGCTAAGAACAATACAAGTCTAGATTATCACACATGAAAATACTGCTCAACGCCTAACTTGGTTTTTGGAGGTCATGTGTAGGTACTCCTAAGTAACCCATTCGGACTTCATCCCCATTCGAGAAGTTCTAGTCCACCTCCTACATTGAACTTTAGCGGGGTAGTTATACAGCGCCTATGGCTGTGACACCTCTTGCCAATCGTAATTTCACGTTCTACGCCTCGAGCTTCGTCTGAGCTCCGTGATAAGTTCTGCTTAAGAGCAGGGTAGCTGCAACCTTGTTTGGGCGCAATGCAGGTGCATCTTCTTGGACCTCGAAGTCTTCGAGACAGTTATGGATTTCTATAAGAGGGATGCTGTAGACGGCCTCGTCCTCTGTTTGCCTTTCTCTACAGCTCTTCCTCCAGCTCCTCTTTCTCCCTCCTCTTCTTCTCCTCCTCCTCCTCCTCCTCTTTTCTTCTCCCTCTCTACCTTCTTCCCTCAGTCACGATGCAGCTCTCACTCGTTCTCCTCTCGGTCCTCCCGCTCGCTTCCGCGTTCCCAATTGATATTGCACAAGCCATTCGTTCCCTCATTCCCAGAGATCTGAAATCAGACACTCAAAATGATCTTACCAATGGAACGCCATGCAAGGCAATAACGGTATTATTCGCCCGTGGAACTACATCCTCAGGGAACATGGGAACTTCAACCGGGCCACCCTTTGTCCAGGCAATCGGCGCACTAGTCGGAGCAAACAACATCGCAGTTCAAGGCATCGATTACCCAGCAAGCATTATTGGCTTTCTCCAAGGTGGAGATACCAATGGAGGTGTCTTGATGGCAAACTTGGCTGCTAGAGCAATGACACAGTGCCCCAACACCAAAGTTGTGTTGAGCGGCTACAGTCAGGGAGGACAATTGGTTCACAAGGCCGCAAAGCAACTCAGTGCTGCTGTCGCTGCTAAAATCTCATCTGGTAAGATCCTTCGTTTTGTAGATTGTAAAAAACAACGCTGACTAAAACCACAGCTGTTATTTTCGGTGACCCAGATAATGGAACTGCAGTTGGCACTCTCCCTGCTTCCAAGGTGAAGATCTTTTGCCATAAAGGAGACCTAATTTGCGAGGGTTCTATCATCATAACATCAGCGCATAAAAACGTGAGTCATCTGCTTGAGAAACAGCAGCAAGGATTGTTTACTAACAGCTTTATAGTACGCAGAAGATGCAGGCGCTGCCGCAGCATTCGTGGTCAAGGCAGCTGGACTCTAGTGAGAGGGGGATTAGAGTTGGGAGGTTCTATGTATATAATTACGGTTTAGGCTTCGAATATTGTCCTTTTTGAATATCGGATTGTTCTCTGTATATATGCAATGAATCTCTTGAAAACAATCTTATCTTCTACAAGTACGTCTCTTCAAGATTCTCAATATCTGAGTTTTTATGTTTCAAAAGCTCGTACAACGTTGGCTCTCCTTAACTTAATTAACGATTATCAATCTTCATGCGAACACAACTATCCTATTCTTCGAAACATGCAATTGACACGAAACGGCAACTCTATCGGTTTTAAACACGATGAATAAACGTCTTCACTAGTTTAGAGTCCTTAGATTATTGAGCTAAACTGGATGTTTTAATCTTTTTTGTACCAGTTGGAAGATCTGGATAGGCCTTGAAGTGAGCAGCTGTGAAGAGTATCTCATCTCATATTAAGATATCAATTGTGAGGTCGCCTCACTTGATGACGGTAGCTTAGCTCTCTTGCCATATCAGATGGCACACGTCCGTAATCCAACTTCAGACACTTTATCCCCATATATGAGGACCATTTACTGTGATTCCCCATAGGAAAGCTGATATTTGGCTCGGGTGTCTTGGGATATTGATTCAGGCACGGCCCGAGTTTTCGCTAAATAAATTAAGCAAACCCGGCTCGACGATGGCAATCGAATCCAAATCTCAACATCAAACAGCTCCCTCCTCTCTTGTGCAATGGCGTGAGTCATGATGAGCTTATTTCCTGGCGTTCTTTCCGACGAGGGCTTGTTGTTTATCCTTAGTTACCACCTGGATATTATTTTTGATGCCCATTGTGTCACCACCTAGCATAACAAACCTATGACATTGACAGTCATCATAAGAAGAACGATACACACTGCATGGATACTGCAATATCTGTTGCTAAGGATTGCTCGATCTCCCAGGTGCGATTAACACCTTTGAAACAATTAGTTAGAGATTGGAAATGTCGTGGGTTATGACCATTGCATCGAGAAGCTGGCTTAAGACCAATTGATATCATGAGCTGCATTTGGGTGTCATCTAACTTAGCGCGCCCATACAAGACCTTTAGCCCATATTTCACGGTGTATAAGAGAGAAAGCTGAGTCCACTAGGGTTTGGCGTCATTGAGACCGATTTCAAAATGTCATGAAGTAGAAATGGCCTAGTAGAAGACAAAACTGTCAAATTCTGAAACTATGTACTGTTCTATGAACCCCTATCTTCATAAGCCAATAACTATCTACATTGAATTTTGACAGGCTTATTGTAATACAGCAAGATGGCCCATCATAAGATTTAATAATCTACCGGGAGATATATAAAACTTTCTTAACAAAGAGAATCAATTTATGCGCGCAATTTGGCGCTAGGAGCCTTGAAGGTGCTTCCAATAGGACCCCATTTGATGTTGGAGTAGGTAACGGAAGCACCTGGAGAGGCCTTCTCGACATCAGTTGGCTTTCCAGAGTCTGCGGAGCAGGTTCCACGGCTGACACCTGGCTCTGATGGATCCTTGGTTGGTGGGTAAGGTGCATCAAGCCAAAGCATATTGGCGGTATGATCATCCCAGATGGACATGACAAGAACCATTCCGTTGGCAATAGCTTTGCCCATTTGGGCAAGTCCTCCTCTATCTTTAAATCCGTTGCTATCGCCAAAGGCGGTCTTTTGAGCGGCACAGAATGAATCAGTGATCGAGTTACCAGGAACGTCGGCGATGGTGGATTCAGAGTTCGGGACCACCTTTCCGTTCTGAACGTAGAATCGCTTGATTTCCTGTAGGGTACCAGATGCTTGTCCGTTACTACTGATGAATTGGGTAACAACTGAAAGAATATGATTAGATAACATGTGCGGTAAATAAACAAGATTGGGGTTTTACCAGTCATTGGCTTGGAAGTATCCAAAGTCAACCCCTTGCCGTAAAAGGATGTATCACCCATGCGGTAAGAGTTGAAATCGCATCCGTCGGCATCGCAAAGCGATGCGTACCTGTCTCCCACACCACAGTCTGAGCCCTCACATCGGGTTTGTCCGCTCACTGTGCAAGGGTGAGGAGTGTATGCAGTCGAAATACTATTTGCCTCCCAGATATCCATTTCATTACAACAAGATCCATATTTCCCGTTGCCGGCATTTGGATCATTCTCCTGGCCAGACCAGCCTTCGGAGTTTGCCTAATATTAATATGTTAGCTGCAGATCAATAAGTCCCAGTACTAATCCGAGATTTGGAACAATCTTCGCAAATTTATTCCGAAGTTCTTGTCTCAGAAGATCCGATACATTCAAACTCCAAAAAGAAAGATCTTTTAGTGACATGTTTGACTGTACCACCATATCTGATAGAAGGAAAGCAGTCACGAATATATGACCATTTCATGGGGTAGGATTATATGGGGATTTACCTCTCCGTTGATGAACTTCAAATCTGCCAGAGCGGATTAGTATTTTAATATTTTGGGGTTATGACGACAGAAGGAGATAGATCGTTGACTTGGGTGCTTCTAGTTCCTAAGAACATAGGAATACACCAAAGACAACCATCCTTCTCTTCGTGTTTGCTCGAGGAGATAAATTTTATCTTAACTGGATTTGCTTACCTCTGGGGCACTGTGATGCTGTTAGTGGGAATACTAAAGTTATGGGATTGAAGATTTTACCTGTGCATCACAGTATCCTGTGCCGTATTTGGCACCGGCTTTGTTGGTGGAGTATTTCGAAAGTCCTCCATCAGCTGACATCTCGGAGAAGTAGAGCGCTCCGTTAAGCCCGCAAGGCAGATTAGAAACATCCACATCAAAAGTGAATTCTTGACCCATGAGCTTGAACATCTCATATTCAGTGGTACTGCCAGCCTTCATCAAGTAGGTTCGAGATCCAACATTGGTGTTTTCGCCCGATGTAGTCACAAACTTGAGTTTAAGGGCATTACCCGAGGTTGTAATGCCATAGTTGGCAGAATAATCAGCTCCTTCCAAAGCACAGTTTGAAGCACATGTCTTTGCATTAGGGCATGCGGTAGCATTCCAAGTGTTGCCAGTGTAGCAGTTGGTGTAGTCACCCTTAACGTGGAGCCATCTCCAGTTAGAGTCGAGAACGATTGACTGTTGGGATGTAGTGCAAGTTCCTCCTGCAGAACACTTGCTCACAGTGAGCGCTGGATGAGTTTCTGCAGTGTAGGTCCCAACAAGTTGGGCACGAGCCGCAACCAAAAGGGAAGAGAAGGCAAGAACCGAAGAAAGCATGATGAATGATTGTACTTGCTGAGGATGATGAGAGAAAACTTGAGAAGGCGTCTTCAAGCTGGCTTATATGGTCTCTTGTTTTTTTGCCACAACCCCTATACTAGTGTTTACCTATCCTATCAAGGTATGGAGCTTTAGCTTCAATATGACTTGTGGGATCGCGGGGAGGAAGCCCGGCCATTTGCATGTAGCCGTGAAGAACAGGCGATCTCCACATATTGATTTGATTAAGGTGAATCTTCATTTGGAGGCTCATGTTCCTTCCTCAGCATGTCCAGGTATAGTGCAAAAGTCCTTACTTAATACGTCAAGTATAGCATCAGGCGCAGAAACGCTTCTCGATTCTCGGAACATCGAAGCCGTAGTCAGAGCTTCTTGACTTTTCATTGGACAATCAAGGCACTCATAGTTTCAGATCATTCTTTGCATTTGATTGCTATAGGCTCGAATAAATTTCACCCATCCACTTGGTTACCACAACGTGCCTCTTATGCTATGAAGAGTTAAATCAGGCTGGTCGGTTGATAGGGCTCAATAATGTATCAGATACCTTATATGATCTTGGCATCTGGTAATAGTTTGGGACAACTCACGGGATCAGATTATCTGTACGATAACATTAACCACAGCGCTGCGGATCAATCAATTACCCGGTGATGCGATCCGATATTCTCGGTGATTGGCATTCCAGCAGCCAACCGCATTATCGCGGATGATACTTATTCCTCTCGAGTTTCGGATTAATGGTTTCTACCAATATCGAACAGCCTAAACGTAGCCTCCCTCCCAGTTGAGTTTAGACACCACAACAGCTTTTGTTTGATTTCATCATGTAGTGTACGAAGTATTGTTAACAGCTAGGCGTCGAACTGATTATCATCAATTCTAAAGAAAGCAGTTGCAATACGGACCGTACAGCCGCAAGTAAGATGTATCACGTGCCTATATACCGAAGTATAATCTGGAGCCGGAGCGGAGAAATAATGCGGGGAGGCGTCGTTATCATAGTGTTTCCCCTGAATTGTCAATCAAGAACTTGGATTTTGATCGGCGGGTGTCACCCACAGCCATACAAAATATCTTGGTCTATTTCGTGAAGTATGTACGAATGCTCCTACCACATGATTCCCAAATTCGACCCAACACGGCCACACGAGTGGTTATTGTGGAGAGCAGCACCTAGCTGCGAATGTTTTAGGATCACCATAGCTTATATTGCTCAATAATTTGCAAGCTCTTGGTTATAAGTTGAGCATGATAATTATGTTCATGTGAGCTACTGGATTTTCTCTATGATGTGGAGGCGTGAGAGCTCCACAGACCTTTACCCCTTTCAATCATAGCTACTTAGGTTCTGAAATTGAGGGTGTGAAAGAATCGGGAGGTTCTCTCAACCAGATGAAACTTCTTGTCCTGAGCACAACTCATACATCTGTGATTATGAAGCGAGTACTAGATGTGAATTCTAACATGAATCCAAATAGTTTAAAGTCGGGAAAACATTGATTCATCTTCGCTGTTGCGCTGCACTATGTTTCTAGATTGGCTTGATTCGCTCAAGTTTTTAGCAACCACGATAGTCACACTTTTCAAGACTGCAACTGTCACTCTCACTTGCAATTTTGTGTTGACAATGCCTCGGCATTACAGGTGATTCAGAATGTGACAGTAACTCTATTAAAACGCACAAAAACAAACCAATAGAAGTTCATCTTATGCAATCTCTGATCATAGCTTAAAGGGTTCTGACTGTGTGTAACTTGGATTTTTGATCGCAAAATATGGATTAAATTCTTTCTTTTCGAACTCACGACACAGCTCTAAACTTTTCCAAAGAAAACACTTTGTTTCATTGAGTTTCTCGAGCAAGCTCCTTTCCGTAACATTATCTCTTGTTCAGTATAGTGTAATAATGGTCATTTAGAGGAATGAGTCTTCTTCACAAGAATCCAGGTTACTCTGTACCACTAACCTCCTATATCTTTCAACAAGTTAGTCGCATTAGCATGAAACTCAAGTATAAAACTCATGAATATTGCTCATAACATTGAAAACATCTAATTTCTTCAACAAGGTATATATTCTAGTATCGTACCGAGGTATGATACAATGAACTTTTAGCTTCCATGATCGCAGATGGCAAATTTAGTAAGTTGATGGGAAGTTGCTTAACCGGCCACCATCGATAACCATCACATTTCCAGCTACATATGCACCTGCACGACTTGTAAGAAACAATATTGCACCTGCCATATCTTCCTCTGTGCCGGCTCTCTGCAGGGGAATCTTGTCTTTTGGGATGTCGTTACCCAAACTGTTAATAAGTGATGCTCCCATATCCGATGGAAACACTAGTTCAGGTTAGTGTCAACAGTAGGCTAGTGCAACAAATTTGAGAAAGACTCACAACCAGGAGCAATCGCATTGCTACGGACCCCAAAAGGAACCAACCCAGTTGCTAATTGCTTGATTAGATGAGTGGTGGCAGCCTTGCTCTGTCCATAAGCGTATCCTCCCGGTGTAGCTCTGTTGAACGACGCGATACTGCTGGTGGCTATAACTTGACTAGTTTGGAATACATTCCCCTTTTTATTTCCCTCATCCAACAAGCCTAAGAACGCAACTACGGTAAACCAAACTGCCACAGTGTTCAACCGAAAGGTATCTGCATAGTCCTCAAATCCCCCTTCTCCGTAAGCCTTCTGGAATTCGGCAACGGAAGAGATGGAAGCTGATGGTATACTTGGCTGGGGTCCTATAATTCCAGAATTCGCTACAAGGACATTAATGTAACCAACTTCCTTGGTGATTTTGGACACTATGGATGCTAGAGTATCTTTTGACGTCACATCGCCCACAATTGGGATGATGATATCAGGCGTTGAGACGGACGTAGCGACTTCATCAAGCTTTTCCTTTCGCCGACCAATGATGTATACTTTTGATGCTCCATTGGTGGCTAGGGCTCTTGCCATCATAGCTCCGATACCTTTAATACATAGTTAACAGGTATTCACAAACATATGAAGCGGATAAACATACCCGTTCCACCACCTGTGATAACAGCGACTAGGCCGTTAACATTGAAAAGGTTGTTCGCTTCTATCGAGGTAGTCGTCATTATGAGAAATCTTTGTACTGAAATGTCAATAACTGTGCAGATTATGTGTAGATAGCTTAATGTGGATTTTGGTTTGTGAATCACCCTCCCACCTTTCCCCTGAGTTGTTCGCTTAGCCTTGACTTTATGCCACCCCGCCACGCCAGATCTGGAAGCGGTGTAAACTATAAACTGGTTACCGAGTCTTGGCACGGCTTTCATGATAACTTTGTTACGAGGCTGAGGAATAATTTCTCTCAGTTCAAATATCCACCGCGACGTTGCATAATGGTGAAACGGAAGCGCGCTATATATGGCGATGAAAATGGCGAGCGTGCCCAGAAACTCCGAAAGAAGGAAGTCCCCGAGAGAGTAGCACAGAGCAAAAAACTTCTCAACCGAGCCTTGAAAACAGCGAAAGGATTCGAAAGACAGAAGCTAGGCAAGCGATTGAAAAATGCTACGGATGCTGCTAAGACTGAAGATGTGGAGAGGATAAATCGAGAAATAGAGGTTTTGAAAGCAATGGAATTGGGGGTCTTGGTAGAAGGGCACTTGTGGAAGACTTTGGGTAAGGTTAAGGCTTTTGCTGAGAACGAGGAACTTCTTGAGGCAAAAAGTAGTTTGAAGACTACTGAGGAGGCGCCAGAGTTAGGAGAGGAAGAAAAGAAGGCATGGGGTAATATTACAAGTGGGATGTTTAATATGAAACCGGTAAAGGATGCAATGGCGCAGATAGTGGCAGACATGTATGCGACACTGGGGATACCTCCGCCTGTTTCTACAAAAGAGAAGAAGATAATGGATAAGGGAGAGGGGGGAAAGCCAGTGAAAAGCATACTGAAGTCTGTTCTCACGCCTACTCTGAAGAATAGTGAAAGCTTGGGCGAAGATGGTGCTGATTGGGAAGGATTTGAATCGGGAGATGAAGAGGTACAGATCCTAGACAATGCTGGCTCTGAGAATGAAGCAGACAATGCAGAGGGAGGCACAAGAATGGAAGACGATGACATAGACGATGAAGTGCTGAACAAGTACCAAGAGCTCTTAGGCGGCTCTTCTGACGAAGAATCTTTCGATGAAGAACTGTACAAATCTCGCCGCAAATCTCCGCCATCCACTCGACTATCTCTATCACTATCACCATCACCATCACCGTCCCCTTCACTGGCAGACTCCAATTCTGATTCGGACTCCGAGGCAGTTGCAATAAAATCGAAGAGCAAACCCCCCAAAACGGCTACGCAACAACCTCCCAAAACATCAACCTTCCTCCCTACTTTGATGGGGGGTTACTGGTCTGGCTCGGAATCATCAGCCTCGGATATCGAGGATGACCCCAAATCTAGTCTTCCCATACGTAAGAACAGACCCGGACAAATGGCACGAAGAGCGATATGGGAAAAGAAATTCAAGAGCAAAGCAAACCATATCACACAAGGACAAGCCACTGTTGAGGAAGTAAGAAATTCGAAGAAGAAGGATGATAGAGGGGCGCATCGTGGGCGGGGCGGGAGAGGCAGAGGTGGATTTGGCCGTGGTGGTGGTGATTCTGGTGTAACGAGAGAAGCTCGGAGAGAATTTACGACAGGTGATAATGCGATGCCTCTTGGTGATAAGAAGAGACGGGGAAAGAAAGATGATGTGGGAGTTCTGCATCCTAGTTGGCAAGCAGCCAAAAAGGCGAAGACGGAGCAAAAGACAGCTACGTTCGCAGGGAAAAAGGTGGTTTTCGATTGAGGTTTGATAACCGATCGTACCTAATTGCCCCAATAAATGAACAAGATACTCATGATAACAAATGCTACACACCCGAAATATTACCACATTAAAACAAGTGATATTATGAGCCGCATTGCCTTTATGTTCAGATGTTATAGTATTATTATACTGCATTGAAAAGATTCTGCCTTGTTCTTTAGACCATCCCGAGTAGTGTCAGAAATAGAAGTTCTGGTCTAGATTGACATGGAAACTTGATGTCTCAATGCATGGCCCCCTGAAGATTTATAGAAAGAATGTTGGACCTTCGAAAATACTGTCTATTTCTGCTAATAAGTCAACAGCCATCGCGGTATATGAGATATCGTACGGTCTAAATATGGATTCGAACGTCTGACATTGAGCTATGTGTGAATTGGAGAAGCCACCAGACCAACTTGTCCAGAAGCTTCAAATTAGTCCAACATAGTCCAACATAACTCATGGTCATTAGTCGTTACACGCTTAATGTTTATATATATTGCTCATTTCCTATGTTTCAAGATTATGTTCTGCCTTATGATATGAGATCCTCTCAGATTAAATACATTTCAACTCCCCTCCAAAACACCCATTATGCAGATCTCATATGTTGTACGCCGACGCCAAGTTTATGTGTCTGCCGAGCCTTTTGTCTATTCCAATGTAACACAGCATCACACCCCTCATATTTGTTCAGCACTCTAATCCAACTCAACTCCATTCAATGCCTCTGCCAAACTATCTACCTGCTCCTTTTTCTTCGAAATTCCCTCGCGCAATTCTCCCTCTCCTGGCAGGCTTAAAGTCTCATCTGCATCTCCTTCGCTTCTGCTGCCTTCACTCTCTGTTTCCGGTGGCGTAGCTTCCCCGCTCGTTACCAGTGTCCGTCGTACATGTCCAAGGTTCCGTTTCATCATACACATTTCAATCGATATTCCAGGTCCAAACGCACAGCCAACTACATATTCCTTAACTTTACCTCCAGGCGCCAGTTCATCCATGTCCTTTTGCCGTAACCGATCCATCACTGAGAATATTGTTGCAGAAGATGAATTTCCATGGTTGATATATGTGTCGTATGAGGCGCGAATGTGTTCAGCAGATATGGACATTGCCCGTTCTACACCAGATAGAATCGTTGCACCTCCTGGATGCAGCGCCCAGTCAAAATCCCCAGCCTCGCGATAATTCGGTGGAAGATTCGGAATGGTTGACATCAGGTCTGCGAATGTTGGTGCTACAACTGATGCGGCGAGTTGAGGCACTCTCGGGGACAGAACAACTTTCCAACCTTGTTCTTATTAGCATGGCTCCATGAAGTCAGGACATTTCTCACCTAAGGGATCTACATCAAATCCCAGATCCTTTTCTGTATCTGGAATCATTCTATGGTCCCAGCCCAATAATTCGTATACAGGCTCCGCTTCAACGCCACCTATTCCATTACTTAATATGGCAGCACTAGCACAATCACTGAATAGACAGATGCCAATCCGTGTCTCCTGCAGCTCATTTACGCTATCCAATTCGCTTCTAACCAACAAACTCGATATCTCCAAACAAACGACTAGTATCCTTGCTTTCTTCCCCCTAAAGCTTGCACCGAGAGCCAAATTTGCAGCTGTGCGTAAAGTTGCCAAACCGCCGGAGCAACCTATTCCATGCAATAGCACCTTTTCAACTGGCTGCGTTATGCCAAGTTGTTTGCAAACAAAATGATCGAAGCCTGGATTTGCGCTATTGGTGCATGTTGTTGAGACTACGTGTGTGATATCTTGAGGGGAAAGATGGGCTTCATGAAGTGCTTTTCGGGCAGCAGTTACAGCTAGAGCTACACCATCTTTTAAGAATACGGCGCAAAGTTCTGCAATCGTGGGAGCACGATCCATATTTGCCATTGGGTGGTCCACCGTGCCTATTGCGGACCGAGAGTCTATTCCTGTGTAGTTGTTGATTGCTATTACCTTTTTGAGTCTGAGATATGTTAGTGACGGCAATATCTTTTGAGTTGAAGAGATTCCTTACGCTGGAGAGTCTGGATAGTGACGTGCACATAGAGTGTTTAGGTCTTCCGGTTGCAGCTTGAAAGGAGGATACTCGACTCCCAAACCCGTTACAGCAAGATTCAGGTCTCCAAAAACATTATTGGGCCCATCTTTGGCATCTCCAGATAGTGGCATGTTGAAGGTACTTTTTGGAATGGACAAGATCAGCGCGAGCCGTGAACTCAGACGTCTAAAGCTGTTGTTTACGAGGAATTTGAGGTTCAGGAATGTATTGCGTTCCCGGGTAGAAAATTCAAGTCTAATAAGGGTACTTTGTCAAGGTAGAAGAGAGAATAGAGCTTGGGGTTTCGAGGACAGCCAGTGGGTTACGAGTTCCAAAGCAAGCTCTGAGCAACTTCAAGGTAGCCGGGTTTGCAGGCGCAACTAATTTGATGTTGAGCGACGGCTAGCGTAGGTCAATTGGGAGTTTTCCTTGGATAATTAATGAATGATGTTGTACCTTTGTTTCGCTTTACTCATGAGGTAATCAAGTTGACGCTTTGGCGAGCTTGGTAGAGGGGAACTGACACGAAAGGTGACGGAAGGCTTGGCAAAACACGATCTCAGGCTTCGTATCATCCATATCGCGGATAAGCTAGATCCGATCGGGTTAATGGCCATGGGAGCATGCGATGCCTCTCGATTGGCTGACTGATCCTGGAATAAACTCACTCCGTCTTCTATGATAGGTGATGTCCTCCACTAGCTGAGTCTTACAACAATAGACTAAACCCACACCCCTTTGTTTCGAGTGTGTTTCCCATATCTTGCCTACTAGTTATCAAACAGGGCTAAGCTAGGGTACTACTCGTAAGCACCACCTAGAGAATTATATAGTACGTACAAACATTGCATTTTGACATGTGAGCCTGTGAAAGACCATACTCACACCCCGCCTCATCCACTGATCACCTACAACCCAGCAGTGGGAATAGCTTCACATTCGAAGATCGTCAGATACTTAATGGTCAATTTGAGTCTCCCTGAGTCTATACCTTTAATTAAGCTGTGGAGATCAGCTGGCTAGGACGTTTCCCCAATAGCCCGCACCCATCGGATTCAATCTTAATTGAGAGCTCTGATTTGCATGCAAATGATGCCAAGTATATCTCATTACCAATTCTGGCTTCATGCCCTTATTGAGTTGCCCGCTGGTATCCAA
>Ga0247807_10001264_pt1 | contig 14998 bp, 15 predicted proteins | sample UWRJL074202C1_FD_179931 | JGI IMG/M metagenome (GOLD analysis project Ga0247807, IMG submission 179931) | Plant litter microbial communities from Arlington Agricultural Research Station in Wisconsin, United States - UWRJ-L074-202C-1 | ecosystem: Environmental > Terrestrial > Plant litter >...
TGCCCGCAATGTTTGCGGTATTTCCAAAGCTGGATCCGTGGAGCTGGACGGAGAGAACTGCCCTGATCCACTTGTGATATTCATGCCCGAGATCTCAAAGACCCATCTTGGCGGCACAATGCGTTTAGGTCTTCGTCCAACGCTGTTCCAAGAAGGATCCGAGTGGTCACGTCTTCGCAAACTATACGGCGAGAAAACAGAGATTTTGGAAAGACATAGACATCGTTATGAGGTTAACCCCGAATACATTGATCGTCTTGCTACCGCAGGTTTGACATTTGTTGGAAAGGACGACAAGGGTGAGAGGATGGAGATAATAGAACTCAAGGACCATCCTTGGTACGTTGCTGTTCAATTTCATCCAGAGTATCTATCCCGAGTTCTACAACCAAGCAAAACGTACCTTGGATTTGTCGCAGCCGCGGCCGGCTGCCTGGAGAAGGTCACGAAAGATGTGTTGTCACAGGGAGACGGGCCAATCGATGGTGTAAATGGGATCAAAATTTGAGGAAGGCTTGGCACAGCTATATATGGGAGTGTATTGGTTTAGACTATTTGGTAGATCTCAAAAAAGCATCCTTGAATATGGCGTTATACTATGAGAAGAATGAATATAATTACACAATCTAGTTTACACAAGGCTACTACACTAATCTTAACCACGAGGCATTGCCGTCTCTCTCTTGTAGTTTCTTGCCGTTAGTTCTATTCACGTGACAATAGTTGTAGGTGACTCTTGGATATGCTCCTTTTTAATTATCTGCAGATAGTCTAAGGAACAATTGAATTGTATGTGGCAAGAACAATAGAAAGGCGTTGGATGCGCTTCTTGATCAGGGTCAATTGCATTCTATTATTCCTAAATTGATCATCCAGAGTCCCTCCGCTCTTCCACTATTACTCATCGAGAGCATCTCCAGTTAGGATTCTAGTGTCGTCCGCTCTCGGCATGATGTACCCTACGCCAGACTTTTGTTTTAGCATGTAGGAGGTGAGATGTATAGCCCGAGTCAGGTGATTATACTGCGTCGTCCAACAAGCATATAATTCTGCATCCAGATGCATCAGAGTTGGTGCAACATGGCATTGGCGGTGAGTGGGCATCAAGGCCGAGGAGATAAAAATCTCTTTGTTCGTGGGTTGCTTATCCTGCGCACCACGCAGCTACCTCCTCGCCTACTTCTCAATTCGATGAGAGCGGCCTCCCCAGAACGGGTTCGGGTCGAAGTGGTGCTCGGAGCCCAAGATCAGAGGCGACTTGTCGTCTGGAAGGGGCGAAGGCACTTTCATCTCGCCTTTGGGGAAAAGTCTATCAGCGAAGGGTCCCGCAGCTGATACCAAGGGGTAGGAAAATCTCAAACTTACCTCGATAGATCTCCACGGCCGACATGAGCGGTAGCAGCAGCAAGAGCAGACCGAGCAGCTGCCCGAAGCTCCAATCCTTCTCTCCGCTATCCGAGAGCTCGACAGAGGGCTTGCCAAAGGCTTGAGAAAGCGAGATGACTCGAATCGTGGCACCAACGCCGATTGCCATCAGCACCACGAAGCTCACGGCGCGCGTGATCTGGAGCCATCTCTGGCTCTTGCTGTGCAGGTACCAGACGGCCATCGCATACACCAGGCACTGGCCCACGATGACGGCGATGGTGCCGGCTAAGGATCGAGGGATGTCGGAACGTGGCTGTGTGGCCGTGTCCTGCCACACGCATGCGATGGGGAGCGTGGGCGAGATCTGCCGGGTGATGTCCTTCAGAACAAACACGCCCGACACGCAGGACAGCGCGAGGTTCACAAACATGAGGAACTCACGCAGCCAGCGCAGCACCCAGTCGCGCTTGAAATCGTGGTACAGCGCGAGCAGGGCCGCCGAGTGCGTCGCGGTGGAGATGGACGACAGCATCCAGATGAGGAAGAAGTGGTAGGGGATCATGGTCTCCATCTTGGCGAGCCCGACGCTCTGGAGCCCGATGCCCGTGATGATCTGCTGGTCCGAGAAGGAGAGCAGTAGCTTGCGTGCGATCTTGGCTTCTGACTTCCGAATGAGCTCGAAGAAGATGATCCAGGCGCTGAGCACCAGCGCGATTCCGGCCGTTACGATAAAGGAGAGAAGAACCTTTGGGGGAACATGTTAGCTAATGAACCGCCTACGATCTGTAGAAGGAGGTCCCTTACTCCAGCACCTGCGATACCAGCATCAGATTTGGCCTGCGCGGGCGCAATTGTGCAGTTGGTTGCGTCGAACATATTGAATGTGTGAGCCTGTGCTTCCCTGACTTTGGGGACTTTTCAACAAGGCGCACTGCGCGGATTTGGAGAGAGAGAGAGAGGGAGAGAGAGAGAGAGCCAGATGTTGTTGAAAGAAGAGATGTTCAACAAGAGAGAAAGCCGATTGTACTTGGAGAAAGGTAAGCGTGAAGTGGTGATCATTGCGTCAGAGTTATATTAATACCACAGCGTTAGATGAAACTTCAGGGCTCCTTCCCTTGGCATGTTTGTCTGCACCGTGGCGTTTGCATAAACTCAGGGGTTAAGCGAGTGGCTATGCTGATCAGCGTGCTCGCAGCCAATCAAGATATGTCGCTAGGTCAGATAGCAAACATACTACCCGCTAGAATACTGCTTCTATAGTAGAGAGAGAGGGAGAGCATTGAGGATATTAAATCTAGGAGATGGTTACTCTGATCTTGCAAAGTGGATGGTGTGGGGGACGTCGCAAGAAGCAATAGCTTCAGGTGTGAGTTAGTGACACTGGAGAGGAAGATGTAAAGCACCAGTAAATTGAAGATGGTGAATTTCAAAGTTTTACAAGCTTGGTATAGTACAAAAGTCTCATCAGATACCTTAACCATAAGTATATCATGCACTTGAAGTCGACAGTCTGTTGTCATCTCATCAGTACATCATCAAAACATTTAGCGGAGGAAACGATTATCATCATCATCATCATCATCATCATCATCAAGGGTTTCCCGATCACATTGGCTTCTCCGAGACTATTCTCAACCAGAGAACTTCGTTCTGTACATCTCACTGTATTCATCGCACCCATTTTGCTGCAAGCTTTGCGAATCCGTTGATTCAACTATGCAACATCAAGCCCAGGCGAACAAGACGGTGTGACTTAGGTTGAGCGGCAAAACCCGGAAGAGCTTGAGAACAAAATCTCAGCTACACTACATAGAGCAACATTCCTTTCTTTAAACCCCCCCACCAGTTGAGACCAGATCCGAGATCGTTGTGTGAAACATAGTGCTGGCATCAAGTAGAGGGAAAGGAAACTTTTAGAACTAAATGAGACGATGGAGCCATCACCAGTCATTCCTAAACTTCTCATGTGGTTCTGACACTTTACCTAAAGAAGTATAGATAGATAAGAATGAAATAAACAGTTTTGTAGAACGAGAGCAAGGCTAGGTATTTGGAGTAGTATTGAGAAGATCGGTGCAGAAACCGCAACCACAACCCTTGAACTTTCCCATAATACATCTTGGCATGATGTACAAGCAAACAAGAGTCACTCACTCACTCACTAGGCCAATCAAGATGGCAGCAAATCGCAATCTTGATAGTTTGAAGTCTTCTTTTTCTATAAACATCTAGGGTATATTGTTTGTTTGATGTTCCCTTTTAACTCCCACAATGCAGTCAAGTCCTCTAAGTCCTTTGAGTCCTTTGATCTACTCCTCGAAAACAGAAGCCTGTACTAAGGCTACCCTATGTCAGATTTGACAAGGTTTTTCCGTGGCCTCAAGCGGTGCTCTGCCTGAGCTTAGCTCATACACACGCGGCTGTAGTTTATCCTGTTGTAGCCTCTACGCCGCTTGCCTTCACAACCCCATCACCGTAATTGTTTGTTGGCATCGCTATAGGTTGGCCTCGCGCTTTAGATGTTAAGTCAACTAGCTCCTTAAGCATCAGCTCTCTTGTATCCCGAGTGAGATCTTCTACATCGGCGCTCGTGAGATTCTTCGTTTCAATAGGCTTCATAACTTAAATAGTTAGTATGTTGTGTCTCAAGAAGGCATCGAACTCACCTTTAATTGGTATGGCACCAGAGTTGAACCTCCATCCTTTAACATATAAAACGTTCGAATAGTTGGCAACCACCACAGGCACAATAGGTGCGCCAGCTTGCACAGCCAAGTGGAATGCACCTTTCTTGAAAGGTAACAACATTGGTTCCTTTGAATAACTCCGAGTACCCTCAGGGAACATATACACACTTTGCTTGTTGTTTTGGATTTCGTCCGCAGCGCCTGCCATGGCACTTCTGGCGTTGATAGGATTTGCTCTGTCAATAAATACCGTGCGAGATAGTCTCATAAACCAACCGAGGACAGGCGTTTTTTTCAGAGAGCTTTTAGCAGTAACGGAGCAGTATTTCGGGAATATGCAACCTAGCATGAGGACATCGAGTTCCGTTTGATGGTTTCCAATGAAGACCGCCGGACGAGTAGAGCCTAGGTAGTTTTCGGGGTCCTCAATCACGAATGACACCCCCGTTGTAAGGCGCATTACATATTTGAATGCTTTGCCTGTGGCCCATTGGGAGATTCCCCCATACCCAACCAGACGAAGCAGTATAGAGACCACAACACCATATATGGCGCATACGAGGAGAGAGATGTACGAGGTCAAGAGCCGGGCAAAGAAGCCAGCGGCTGGGATTCGGACAGAGAGCATAAAGAGGGCGACGGTAACTCCAATGTAGGAGAGTGCAATGAGCCCGAGATAATGTAGGAATAGCGACATATTGCGGATTTGAACACCGATGTGTTATTGATTATAGATAGTTTAAGTCGAGTGGGGGGTTAGGAGAGAGCAAAAGCTCACATAGGAAGAGAGGACGTTTGTGAAGCCAGATCCGAGATCACAAGTCAGATGCCAAAAATGTTGAGAAAGCAGAAGGGCGAGCCAAGCAAAAGGAGGGCATGTGGGCCTACCAGGCTGAGCTAAGCAGTCTCGGGGTTAGCCCAGTTGTCAGTCGTGGGGAAACCTTGAATTTCGACAGGGGTTCTTGATCACGTTCCAAGCAAACTTCAATCGCTTATTCGGGTTGATATCGGCACGCCACCACGGAAGTTCTGCCGGCCATGTTCCCAGTCCAATCACTAGCTGTACAATAAGCGGTCAGCGAATTGGCTACGGGTGTGAACATAGCATACATCATCATTATCTATTTTCTATGGCTCTGATCCATGAGCATAGAATACTCCCAACAAGCTTTTACGGCGTAGGCACAAGACAGTTTCTTGAGCATCTCTCAGATCCTCGGAATGCCCTCAGCTACCTCAACTACTGCCATCGCTGTAGGCGTTCTGGCTCTGCAAGGTGCCTTCAGTGAGCACCTCCAATTGCTCCAAAAGGCAGCCAAACACCTAGGTATCGAAGACCCCGCTACAACATGGACCTTTTTGGAAGTACGAACGCAGAAGGAATTGTCCGCCTGTGATGCCCTGATTATACCGGGAGGGGAAAGTACAGCAATAAGTTTAGTTGCTCAAAGGTGTAACATGCTCGAACCTCTGAGAGATTTTGTGAAGTGACTCATCTCCTTTCATGATTCAATTTTCCTTTCTGACACTGCTGTAGAGTAACAAGAAAACCCACCTGGGGCACATGTGCTGGACTAATACTACTCGCGGAATCTGCCAACAGGACAAAGAAAGGTGGCCAAGAATTGATTGGAGGGCTAGATGTGCGAGTGAATCGAAACCACTTCGGGAGACAAATTGAAAGCTTTCAAGCTGATCTAGACCTGCCGTTCCTGAGAGAATCAGGCCACAATACCAACTCTGGGTCAGCATCAGAGCCATTTAAGGCTATATTCATTAGGGCTCCCATCGTGGAGAAATTGCTTCCAACTGTCGAGGGCGAACAGCGCGGGGAAGCTGAAGTTGAGGAGACGGTCATTGCGCCGTCTCGATCAATCGATACTTCTATTGCACTTAATATCAACTTAGCTGATGTTGAGGTCATGGGCGTCTTGCCAGGCCGTACTACAAAGATCAAAAATGGACAGTCAACAGAAACTTTCGATCCTGAAGCTGGGGATATCATTGCAGTTCGCCAAGCAAATGTATTCGGAACCAGCTTTCATCCTGAATTGACTGGAGATCCTCGAATTCATATTTGGTGGTTGAAACAAGTGGCTCTTGTGGCCCACGATAGACGTAATTCCTGAATACATATCAATGGGTTTGCGATTACCAGTGTAGCACTATCGAACCAGACTGGTGGAAATTGATCGTATCAGCATAGCATTCCCGACGCTCAAGCACTCTGCTCATATGCAAGCTTTTTCAAACAAAGAACATTTTCAACGGCTCCCTCATGGTCGATAGTTGTTGATCTGCAACATTTTTGGTATCCAAGTAGCAACAAATCTCCAGGGTTAGGACAGCTGCGATGCTGAACCTTATGAACTATCGCCTATGCAGTCATGCTAGTGTCAAAAAAGCTAGACGGCACCAATGCAAGTAGAGACTCCATATATGGACTATATTCAGGTTAATTTCGAACCGCTATTTACACATAGTCTGACCGAGTCACTTATTCACGAATTCACTTCGCCCTACTGGAGGAGTACAAGCTTGGTAGGTGGGTGAATACAAATTAAAAGAAGTGAGATCAAGTGCTCACTTAGCTAAATGAGAAATTATCATTTACTGTTTGCTAAGTTTCAGCTTCTATATATCACTTTTTACTTGGAACCTCTTTTGTTGAACCGTGTCTCTTCCTCTTTGCTCAGATTGAATATTCTCATTCATATGGTTGCCCACGTTGACTTTTTCGTCCTTCTTAAGCTTCCTCAGGAGAATTTTCCTATGTAGACCAAAAGTAACAATAATCTCTCGTCCACGCCAGGTTATTCCACTAAGGTAGGCGCCTGAGCTCCACACATTCGGCTGATAATTAGTGCCGGATAGTGACCTGCGGATGGTCATCTTTGAGCCAGAACTCAGAACGTAAAGTGTTCATGCCAGAGTTGCTGGTGTGTATACCTAAAAAGCCCATACGACATTTGATAGTTATCTTTAGTGGCTGCAATACAATTCAAAATATTGCTACAATTGCTACAGTTGTTTCAATTTCTTTTACAGTCTTATATTTAAGCACAAATCTTGCCCAGAGCAGTATTCATTCTTACTAGTTCCCAGCAAGTAACTACTAGGAATTATCCGCCAGACTTTCCGGTCATTTCAGCTCTTCGAGCTTCCCTTGCCGTTCTAAGCATGACTGTTTGGCTATAGAAATAACCCCACAGTGACCAACCAGCTCTTTCTGCGCAAGATAATAGGAAATGGCCCAAGTGATATATTGGGCACATCGCGACCAGTATTGTGAAGCTAACGAAAAATTTAGCCAGGAAATCAGCTTCAATCCTCCAATGTTACATCGCTTTACCGAAGGACGTTGGCGGCCAGCAACCTCTGCCTTTACCATTTTCAAGATAATCTTCATAGACTTTATCTTTGGAATTCCATTTTTGTCAATTACTATTCCATTGATGTTGCTATGGGAAATTGGGACTTGGTTTGGTATACAGACACGTTCATGTTGTGGTATAAGGGACCCTTATAGAATCGAAGAAGCTCGGTTATTGAGAGCACGGAAAAGGTTGACTCCAACACCACTACCTGCCAAACGTACAAGGGCACTCAGCTTGCCTTTGCGAGACGACAAGACCTCTGATCAACATCTCTCCACATTCTTTTCGTTATTACCTTATGAGGTCCGGCAGGTAATTTATGAATACGCTATTTATGGTCAGGGCGACCGTCGAGTTTTCCATATGGCAAAGACCAAAGGTAAGATGAGTTACTGGCAATGCCAGAGGAGCAAAATTAGAGGGGATCTCCCCTGCTCTTGGAACAGCCCTTGCTCTAGGAAACTTGCCCGTCATATCACATATTATGATGAGACAATATACGCAAATTCGTCTCATGCAACACCGCCTAACCTGGAAGCTGAAGAGACCTACTTTACAATAGACAAATACTTGACTAAGGGAACAACATTGCTAGTTTCTTGTCGCAGGATGTAAGCAAGTCGTGCCACAAAACTTATCGCAACTAATGTCTTAGATACTCGGAGCTTATCCCCATACTTTACACTCAAACTCACTTTCATTTCCCAATCCCTATCGACATCGTAGATTTCAGCAACACGATCTTGCAATCACGTCTCGACTCCATACGGTGCATTAGCCTGGACTGGGCTCACGAATATTACCACTATAATTGGGACATCCGTCCTGCCAGAAACCCAACTAAATGGTCACTCACATGGGATACGCTAGCTTCCATGAAAGGTCTCCGAGAGCTTCGCGTTTATGCGAAATTCTGGCAGGGTGCTCCTGATCATGACGGGGTGGAAGTTGACGAGGCAAGATATCAAATGAGGAAGGTCAAGGGACTGGCATTATTTGAATTGATAGTTCCCAAAGGACAGTTGTCGAAATGGAAAATGTTTATTGCGGCGGATATGGAGATTACGTTGGCGGTCAGGCCAACGAAAAGGATGCCTAGGGAGGCGAGGGAGGATAAAATGGTGTTTTCCAGATGCCCAGTTTATAGGGAGAAAAGAACTAACTTGGAGAAAATATTGGGGGTGATGTGCTAATAGGTCCAATTTGGATCATATAATCTATGAGGAGAATGAACCCACCACATATTGACAGAACAAAATTAACCATGATCTATTCAAACGTATTAGGTTTATCTCAACCATAGAAGCTCCGATCAAAATTCCGCTTGCTCCACCATTCTCATCTGCTGAACGAATTCGGGGTTTATGGGCCGTTATTTCTGAGCCATAGAGGTTTCTCATTTCATAAATAGCTGTTGCCTTGTTTCAGTTCTGTGTTTTCAACCTTTCATTTATGCATATCTATCAAAGCTTGGAGTGGCTTACTTCTTTTCGGTACTCAAATTAATGAGGTATATTTTGGATTTAATTTCGTCTTTCGACGTGTTTATATTGTAGGATGTACTACATCTAGTCTCCAAGGAGTGTGTTTGCCAACTAGCCACAAGACTTGTACCATCCACAGAGGCCAAGCCAACAAGAGCTCAGCCATCATAAGAAACACTGACATCAGTAGTTTTCTTCACCCCCTTCATATCATGTAGTATAAACTCTTCGTCACTCGCGTCGTCCTTCTTCGGAGGTTGAGAAGCTTGAGAAGCTTGCGAGGAGGTGACGTTGTTCGAATCAAACTCATGGCCGGTGAACGTCCCTCCAGCAGCATACTGACTGACATTTCGGCTCTGCTTGAGGCCCAAGCATGGAAAAACCCTGGTGGCGAGGCTCCGGACATCGGGGAGACATGCACAGATTATGGCCACGTTGACTTCGAGAAATGTCCAGCTGTTCGATGTCGCTTGGTGATCTGCAAGGGAAATGAGTAATTTTCGGCGTAGGAGGAGGAAATCATACATGGAGTGTCTACAGCAGCTACCGCTGGTCCCACAACAGCCATTCGAACCACCGTGCAAGCAATGATACTGTGTGTTGTAATTAGCTTTGCTGTACCTGTGACATGGAATCGGGAGCTCTTACAAGAAACCCAGACTGAACATCAAGCAGAGCGCAAGCCGTTGCGACAGTGGGAGTTGTAGACGCCTGATTTGATAAATCGGTAGTAAGATAATGGCCACGTCCGTAACAATAGCCATTATGCTCGTGCTATACCACACATCCCCAATTTGAATGCAGTTGCCACCTACAGATTTGTCCCACGTTCTTGGTATCGGCCTAGAGAATTGGTAAGCTTGGTTTCCTTATTTAGCAGCAGGGAGTTATCTTGAATACTTACGTGCACTGCCAAATAGTGGCACAGATTGATCCGATGGAGTAAGCTACTGTTACGGATGCAATCGTCCAAGCCGCTATTTTGAAATTTCGGGTCACGAATATGCGCATATAGAAAAACAAAATGCTAAGTTTGGTGAGGCAGATGGCAATTTTGTAAAGTAGTTGTGCTACAAAGAACCACTTCCAACCATTAGTCCAAGCTTATACAGGTTCGTATTCAACTTACTTTCATAGCTTCTATCAAATGTGCTTTACTTATTTGCTGGAATTTGTTAGTCGATGAAGTGATTTGCGACATAGAACAATTACTTTCTTATGCAAGCCGAAGCCGTTGTTAACTTCTTCATTGTACGATACTGCCATCAAAGCGGCAAGCACCTGTAATTGATCAGAAACACCACATTATGAGGGAGTCGAACCACCCACCACCGCAACCATGATCAGATAGTCATCAGGACCTAACGCCCTCCGGATCCAGTAGCGAGTCGATAGTCTCGTGCAAACGAAGGAGAACGAAAGGCAAGCAAAGACAATAGATAGGTTCGCGAGATTTCTTCCCCTGGGGTTTGGAACATTGTCGTCGATAGCATCACGGACTGCGAGTTTAAGATACATTCTTGACTAGCTCTCACAACATCGGCCTTATATGTGGAGTAATGGAAATGATTTGAACTACTGAGCGGGGAAACAACAAGCCTTTAGTAGAAGAATTCGCAAATGGTAGGCATGGTTTCGAGAATTGATCACATTTAGGATCGTGCTGTATGTGTCAAGCTGGACAATAAGCAATCGAGAAAAGGGTTGTCGACCAGGTCAGAAAAGTGGTGGATCGTAACATTCGCCATACGAACTTGAGAATCCTAGGAATGAAAACCCCGGGGGATCACCGGCTCAGAGAAAGCCGGCCCCGGTAAGCATGCTTTTTATACGTGATGGAGAATGTCAGGGGTCATTCGCCAATGATTGACCTTTTATGGGAAACATGCCAGCATTTCTGTTGATTTTTACTGTAAGAAGATATGATCCGAGAGTCTTATGTTGGCTGGTGGTTAGGGGACCAGGCTAGTTGATGCGCAGCTATGAATACAAGGAGACGCTTTAAATTGCTTTTTTGGCATCTGTTGTCAACGAGTATGGTTTCCTTGTAACTCGTGACGAGAAACTGTTCTCTTGAATAACTCGCAACGTATATTGATACTTATAACGACTTTTATGAAATCGGATAAGTGCTCATTCATGACCCTGATGGTGAAAGACATCAAGCGTTGTGCGACTGTAGGTGATGAGGCTCATCACGACACACAACCAAACCAATGTCTACAACAGAAACAAAAGAGTGTAGATATCCCTGGCAAAACTGTCAACTGTGCATGCCTAGCGTATCAGGGCGTAGGCTTGTCGCAAGCGCAGTTCAGTACAAAGTCTAATCATCATAATTGATACACTAAGATTGGGCTATTATTACCTGACTCTTTGCCTACCAACAGAGGTGTTTTAGAAAAGGCTTAAGTTGTTCACTCCAATCAGAGCCCCTAGATATAAATCCAGTGGACTGCCACACTTTGGCTGGGGTCGTGTCTAATTTGACAGTTCAGTACTTACACTTCAATCGGACGGCACGGTACGCTACGGGGATATCGGAGAGTCCAAGGCCCCGTTTGGGGTTTCCCAGGGCGAATACCCACTTTCAATACAGAAACACTTTCTTCGCTTCATATCTAGATATTACTAGCTACTTGTAGAGCTCTGATCTTTACCTAGCCATCCACAGGTGTCAAAAGTGTGGAATTTTATTTTTAGCTCACCTATAATCGACTCAACTAATAGGCCTACCTAATGTATTTCAAACTTTATCAAACGGATCTGTTCATTTTCAAAGCCTGTCAGTATGAACACATGCATCTCTATACTGATATAGCAAGTCTACATATTGTTTCAATGATTCCAGACCCAGAGGCAATAATAAGTAATCTCATAACTGTGTTATGATTGTGTCAAACTATAAATATAAAATAACACCGAGTTTCAATGCAAGGATGACGTGTCCTGGCTACACAAAAGCTCTTGGAGGAAGATGTGACAGTATTTTGTGATGAATTAGAGGTGGAGTTAAGGTATCAAACTATTTGTAAAGGAATTTGGCGAGCTTCTAAAAGGAATTTTATCTTAAAATATTCGTAACAACTTCCAAGCATTCAGGAATGTTGTGCACTTGCTATAGTGTCAGAGAAGGATTGTGCCTTATAGAGCTGACCTTATCAACATTCAGCTTGAGCCTACTAAGCGTCCATTCGAGGCTCGATCTGCAGGATAAGTACGCAGCCAGACTAGAAGATTATTGTGGAGGATAGAGCTTCACAGTTCGCCATACATGAGGGAATATATTTCTCTTATTGTTCAACTCACTTACTTACAGCGACACATATAATCATATATGGAATGGTATAGCTGTTGAAATATTTGTTCAGTGATCTCGAGGCCCAATTCCGCCAGCATGGAAGACTATGCCAGAGCTCAATCCTACCAACCTGTTTGCGAGCCTGCTAAATTAGTTCACAACAGATCTTATATCTGGAAGCAACTTCAACTGCAGCGGACAAAAATCTTTTAATGTTCTGCTGTTTGAATGTGTAATTACTGCTGTCAACAAAATCGTAGGCCTCATAAAAATCATGATATGTAAATCTAATTCTACAGTCATTTGAGTGATAACTCCGTAGGCTTCACAAAACTTCCTTGCCTCGCCAAGAATCACCGATATCAACAAGGATTAATATAGGTCAGCACTACATCAAGCGGGAACGATTGTCTAATCAGGAACCATGTCCATATTCGCGGAAATTTGGCGAGAAGTGACCCATGGCTTTGGAACTATTGCCACTTGGGAAGCTGGAATTGGCAGATTATTGCGCGTCCAAACTATTGGGATGTACCTCTAACTCGCTAGGCTTGCATCAACTCCCTCGTAATGGGGTATATTCATCATTTAGAAGCGTACTGGCCTATCAAGAGAAAACGACATAAGAGAGAAGGCGATTGTTTAGCATGAATATACCCCTCTTTCCATGAGTGAGAATTGCATCTCAACTTCGTTAGCGGAATTGCAATCGAAAAGTCCCTTCACCGTCACTTCAATTGGGTTACTTGTAATTGCTATTTATACTCGAGTCATTCCATTTCTTTGGAGTTCTCGCTTTGCCTCATCCCAACATCTGGCTTTGGAGCAATTCAAGCTTCCTCGTACTCCATAAAACCCCTGAGAACAACTCCTTTGACATCCCACGATCTTTGTAGACTGAGCCGCTGTCTTGCAGCTTATCTGGCGCTATGTTGTTTCACACCATCTTGTTATGCATTCCAGTGACATATGCGGCGACTCTATTCAATTATGGCGCATTCACTCAAACTGCGACATATTCGATCGCAAACCAATTAGGATTCTTTACTGCATATGACTTAAACGTCGTGTACAACCAAGTTCCCAATTCAACCTTCGCTTACAATCAAGTGCTCAATGGAGGCTATGATCTCTTGACTGGAACCATAGATAATGCCGTTAACCTAAGGTTCAATTCGCAGAGAAATGTGACGGTTCTAGGACAACTAGACCAGGGGCCAGATCTGGTACTCGCTTCTATTCCAAGCATCACCACCGTCGAGCAGCTGCGAGGGAAGCCTTTGATCGTCGACTCACCTGTCTCTGGTAAGCATATTGAAACACTGTGCAATGTGAAAGGGTGTTAGGAGTTAGATATCCTACACTCGTCTCACAAGCTGTGGGTCGCAACTACTCCTAAAACAACATCCTCGTTATTTAAGCCTCCTTTAAAACACGTTTATACCATACTAATTGACTTAGGATATGCATACTTGCTACGTGCTGTACTGAGCACCTATGGATTGAATCTAGAGAACGGTGACTACTTCTTCCAGGTATAATTTCCAAGTATAATGTGAAGAGCGAACAGAGGCTAACTATCACAGACCGTCGGAGGTACCAATCTGAGATATGCAGACCTGATTGCCGGTCAACTTCCCAATGGAACAGCTGTTTATGCCACCATTCTCACCTACCCATTCACCGCAGAGGGGGCCACGCTTCCAGCTGCACAAAGACCAAACGTTCTTGCTCGGGTTTCCGACGTGGTCAATCCAATTTCTTCGTCAGCTCTCACAGTTGCTCAATCGGCAGTAGAGAACCCGCTCAAAGCAGATGCTTTGAAGCGCTTCCTAGGGGCCATGTACGCTGCAAATCTGTTTCTCCAATCTCCTTCCAAAAAGAAGTGTTCTCTTACGGCCATTCGCACCCAGCTCAATATAACAGCTGCAACCGCACAACTCGAATACACGGCCGCAACAAGTAGCGTCTCTGGCGAGATCAGCCCTGGAGGAAACTTCACAGTCAACCAACAGGGGTTGCAGAACATTATTGCGGTGAGAAGCCAGTTTGGAGGGTTCACCGTGCCTTCAAATTTTGATTTTCAGGCTGCCACAACCCCGGGCGAAGGAAAGTTGATAGACTATTCTATACGGAATGCTGCAGTGGCGGGTCTCAAGAAAGCTCTCTTGCACAAAAGATGCTAAGGTCGAGCTTTTCTAAAGACCATGGCGCGGATCATGACTAACGACCGACGGGATATGTGTAGATAACGAACAAAATATTATTTTACCGATAGCTCTAGTATATGATTAGCTTTACGTACATAGTTCGCAACATGATTCTGAGTTCATTGAGTGCGTTCCACTTCTCAAACAGTGAATAGACATAATCTGAGATTGTATGAATCTACCGATGCATCATTGATGAAGTTGAACCCTTAACCGTGCTATCCCTATAGACGTGAGAAGGCTCGTTGACACCATGAGGATAAAGCTACGAATTCACCAACCCGACCGAAATCTAACAGCAGCAGCTTATCCAGAAGCTACTCCGAACGATCAAGACCTGGATTCATTCGTCCGATGGAAAAATCATGTGAGTGAGACTCGCTTAATATCAGGGGCTCGGCGAAGAGTCACAGCCCAGCTCCAAGCCACGCCCAATTAACAGAAGGCTTCTAAGCTTTATTAATATTGAATTGTAGCAAAGAGGGATACAAAATGAGGTCAAGTCGGGTTGCCAGAGTGGTTATTGGGTCAGACTTGAAATCTGATGGCTACGGCCGCGCAAGTTCGAATC